>Ga0190367_1001429_pt1 | contig 13815 bp, 20 predicted proteins | sample 4872181011_MG_FD_171838 | JGI IMG/M metagenome (GOLD analysis project Ga0190367, IMG submission 171838) | Hydrothermal vent microbial mat bacterial communities from Southern Trench, Guaymas Basin, Mexico - 4872-18-10-11_MG | ecosystem: Environmental > Aquatic > Marine > Hydrothermal vents >...
CTAGTTTAAATAAGGTTGGTGGAGGTATACCCATATATCCTGATGAAGTTATTAAGAAGGTTCAAGAGGTGTTAAGTTAATGAGCTCATATTCTCACCCTCTACATAAGTTCTTGAGGGTAGAATTTTTGCCCACGGCTTTTTGTCCTGGTTGCGGTAATGGTATTGTTGCTGGCGCGATATTAAGAGCCATTAGTGAATTAGGCTATGAGGATCTAAGAAAATTTGTTTTCGTATCTGGTATTGGATGTGCTGCTTGGATTCCAAGCCCATACTTTAAGGCTGATACCGTACATACATTACATGGTAGGGCTATACCTGTTGCCGAAGGTATTAAACTCGTTAGACCGGATCTCGAAGTAATAGTCATCGGAGGTGATGGTGATATAGCTGGTATTGGTGGTAATCATTTAATTCATGCTGCGAGGAGGAATATGGATCTAATAGTTATCATGGTTAATAATTTTATTTATGCTATGACCGGAGGACAAGTAGCACCAACAACACCACTAGGGTTTAAGACTACAACGACTCCTTATGGAAACCCTGAATCACCTTTGGATACCTGTCAACTTGTTGCTAGTTTAGGGGCAAATTATGTTGCAAGATGGACCATAATGCATTATGATCAGGTAAAGGAGTCTATAAAAAAAGCTATAAAGATTGGTAAGGGCTTTAGATTCATTGAAGTTGTATCACAATGCACCTCAAGGGTATCTGCGAGAATGGGTATGAAGCCTTCAGAATTCATGAGATGGATGGTTAAAAATACTATTCCAATTAGTAAAGCTAAAGATCTTAGCTTAGAGGAAAGACGGAATAAGATAATTATAGGTGAATACACTTATAGTGAAAGACCTGGATTTATAGAGGTGATGAAAAAGATTTATCAAGGTTAAGGAGGTCATTTAATAATGGTATATAGGTTAAAGCTTCTTGGGATTGGGGGTCAAGGAATAGTATTTATGGGATGGATACTAGGATATGCATTAAACTTTGAAGGCAAGTACGTAGCTTTACATCAATCATATGGATCTGAGGTTAGAGGAACACCCGTTTATGCTGATATAGTATTCAATAATGAACCGGTAGATTGTCCTTACACTAGGGAATTTGACTTAATAGTAGCCTTACATCAAAAGGCCGTAGATGCTTATGCTGATGTCTTCACTCCTAGAACTTATATTATAGTCGATAAAATATTGGTTAAGAGAATTCCGATAGATACTAAGAATATAGAATTTAAGCCTTTTGTGAAAATAGGTGAAAGAGAGAAGGTTAAAGCTATAAATATGATTGTACTAGGTTATTTAGCTAAGAAGGGATTGGTTAAGCTGGAATCTCTGGTCAACGCAGTTAAAGTAGCAGGTAAAAATATTGAGGAGAATGAAAGGGCTCTACGACTAGGATACACCATGACGTAAAGTTAATGATATTTTAGTAATACTAGGCTTCAATATATATTGCAAAATCTGGGCAATACTTCTCGCATATTCTGCACCCGGTGCATTCTTCGGACCTAATGACCTCAACGTAGTGACGACCATGCCTATTTACCTTACTACTTAGCTTAAGTATCTTCTTGGGGCATAGATCTACACATATACTGCATCCTTTGCATAGGTCTTTTATCACTATTGGTCTAGGCACCTTTAATCCTCTTTAATCCCTCGTTATAACCTAATTCAAGAGCTTTAATATTTAGTTCAATGTACTTTTTAGCCAGTACTTCTTTAATGGCATTTTTCAACGCTTCTAGTGTAACTACCTTAGTTATTGCTGCAAATGCACCAAGCGCTATAGTATTGGCGACTCTCCTTGTTTTGAAATGTTCTTCTGCTAGTTGTGTAAAGGGTATAGAGTATATACTCCAGTTTTTATTAGTAATTTCACCTACGAGTACTTTATCTACGATAACTGTTGCGTTATCTTTAATATAATCCCTATAGATGTCTAGGGCATATTTATGGAGGATTAGTGCTATATCAGCTTTTCTAACTTTAGGATAATCTAATTCTTCATTTGATGTAGCTATAACTACATCAGCTCTCGATTCTCCTCCACGGGTTTCCGCACTATATTCCTCTGACTGTGATACATAATAGTTCATGTATTTTGCTGCTGCTAGTCCGAGTACATAGCCTGCAATTAATACTCCTTGACCTCCAATACCAGTTATTAGTATTTCTATTCTCACGTCCTGTCACCTAGTTCCTTCTTCACCATATTGAAATACATTTGTATAAAGCCTGGTTTTTCCTCATCAATAAACTCCCCACAAGTTATTTCTTCATCCCAATTATATTTAGCTTCAAATGGTGATACCTTTCTAATTTTTGCTATAGCTTTTAACTTATTGTATAGTTTTACGGGATCCCCAATACCTACTCTTCGCCCAAATCTTTCCGTGCAGGTAGATATTACTTCTATAAACGAAAATCCTTCACGCAATATTGCTTTCTTTATTGAGTTTTTCAATTGAAATGGATGTGTTATAGCCCATCTTGCAAGATAATTTGCTCCTATAGAAGCTACTAACCTAACTACGTTAAATGGGGGTTCAGGGTTTCCATAAGGAGTTGTAGTGGTATATACCTTCTGCGGTGTTGTTGGTGCTACTTGTCCTCCGGTCATAGCATAAATAAAATTATTAACCATGATAACTGTTATATCCATGTTTCTACGAGCTGCATGAATAAGGTGGTTTCCTCCAATACCAACAATATCACCATCACCACTTATTACTACGACCTTTAGCTCAGGATTAGCTAACTTAACTCCCATTGCAAATGGTATTGGTCTTCCGTGTGGGGTATGTGCCCCATCAAATTTTAAGTACCCTGAAACTCTACCTGTACAACCAATTCCTGAAACTACGACCAACTTCTTAGGATCTAGCTTTCCTTCATCAACAAGTTCTTTTATAGCATGAAGGAATATGTTTAAGGTTGTAGCAACTCCGCAGCCTGGACAAAATCTATGAGGTAATCTATCAATTTTAATAAACACATCTAATGGATGCTTATGTTCTAGAGACACTCCTGTACAACCTCCTCAAACTCATCTGGAGTTGGGAGATCAACTTTGAATATGGGTCTAAAGATAACTTCTTTATTCTTTAATAATCTATCTATTTCTCTATATAATTGACCATTATTCATTTCAACAACGATAACCTTCTTAGCCTTTCTTGTAGCATATCTTAACTTTTCGTCATCTAAAGGCCATAGAGACTTAGGTTTAAATAATCCTATTTTTATTCCTTTTCTTCTCATTTCCCTAATGTATGCCAATGCTACTCTAGCTAATGATCCGTAAGATACTATTAGTATCTCTGCATCATCAACATAATATGTATCTGCCTCGACTATGTACTTCTTCTTTAACCATACTTTTTCATGTAATCTCCAGATAAGTTTCCTATATACTTCAGATGTTGGTTCATAATATCCTCTTTCATCGTGAACTAATGATTCAGCAAAGGTTGCATATCCTTCCCCATAAATCGCCATTGGTGGTACGAGATCTTCCGGATCCGGTTCGAAAGGCTTATACTTTTCTGGAGGAACTTTGGGTTTCTTTCTATCAATTATTTTTAGTTCACTTCTATCTCTCCAGATGTATCTTTCCCTTGTATGGGCGAGAATAGCATCTGTTAATACTATTACGGGTATTCTTAGTAGTTCAGATACATTAAACGCCTTTATAGTTAAATCAAATGATTCTTGCGCGCTGCTAGGAGCATAAACTACTAATTCGTAAGGTCCATGACTCCCCCATCTAGCTTGCATAACATCTCCTTGACCAGTACCTGTAGCATAACCTGTACTAGGACCAGTTCTCATAACATATACTATTACTATTGGAGTTTCAGTCATAATAGCGAATCCTATACTTTCAAGCATTAAACTAAATCCAGGACCGCTTGTTGTAGTCATGGATTTGGCTCCAGCCCATGATGCACCTATAATTGCATTTATAGAAGCTATTTCATCCTCACATTGTATTGCTATACCTCCATGTTTAGGTAGTTCTTCTGTAAGGTATTCAAATAGTCTACTTGTGGGAGTTATGGGATAACCTGCAAAGAATTTAAGACCGGCAACTATAGCTGCTTCCCCACAAGCAATATTTGAATTATTAAATCTTATTTCAGCCAAATACTCATCACCTCTTACTTCCATGCAATATAAATAGCAAAGTCAGGACAAATATATTCACATAATCTACAACCAACACACTTATCTGGGTTCTCAACAACTACAATTCTATATCCATACCTATTGAGCTTAGATCCTTGTGAAAGAACTTTTCTCGGACAAACGTTAACACATAAATAACATCCTTTACATCGATCCTCGATAACGACCGCTATAGGCTTATTTTGCAACGGCTCCCACCATATTGGGACTTATAGGCATATTAAATAACGGTCATTTGATGCCATAGTAGTACATAGATATGTAGTCTTTAATTAGCTTTTCCCTTTCTTTAAAATGAAATATTCCTCTGGAGGTACATAGAACAATAATTTTCCTTCATGATAATCTCTTATAACGCAACGTGCTGCTTCTTCAATTAACGGTTCTCTCGTAGATTTATAAAACCATCCTCTACATTTAGCAATAGCTTCAAGTATTTTTAATGGATCCTTTTCATTTATGCCATAAGCTTCTAAGACGCAATATGGGTTATATTTTAACGCTCTTTCAAGTAACATTATAGCGGGCTTTACTGGATCATCTAATTGCTCAGGAGGCTTACCTCTTATAACAGCTTCTAAAGGACCTCCTTCAACTGGTATTATTCCAGGAGTATCTATCATGTAAATATTCTTATCTATTCTATATAGCTGTGCTCTTCTAGTATAACCAGGTGAACCGGGAATAGAGCTTGTAGAAGCAGAATGTTTACCCTTTAACGCATTTATTATTGTTGATTTACCTGTTTTAGGAAAACCTACAACACCTACAACTGTTGGAAGGCTTGTAGCAACTGCTTTTATAGTTCTTCTCAACACTCTTGTACCCTTATGGTCTCTAGCAGCCATATATACGGTTGTATATCCTTCATTACTAAATATTCTTTTCCATTTCTCAGCAATATGTCTTGGTATGAGATCGCATTTGTTTAGTACTAATATTAATTTTTTACCGCTTTTCTCAACCAATTGCTCTAATCTTCGACTTCTAGTTGAAATAGGATCCCTAGCATCAAGTACCTCTAGAATAACTTCACATCTTCTTACTATAGATGCTAATAGCTTCCATGAAGCTAATATCATTATACCTCTAACCTAAGCATAACCATACGCAGAGAAACTAATTAGTATTTAGGAGATATAAAAAGGCGATTTCATTTCTATGGTTTTATGATTTCTCAAGTTTATGTGTAACCTTAACTCCCGCCTTAGTGAACAATATTCTCACAGGACAATTCTTTAATGTTAATTCGAAAACCTTCTTAATAACACCTTCGTCAGCAGGTGATTTAACTTTAACATTAATATTCGCTGATGTTATAGTGTCAGCTTGGTCTAGTTTTGTAGCTTCGACTTCTACTTCAAGAAGATCTATTTTAACCTTCATTTTCTTAGCAACTAGTGTAAATACTGTTGCATACAGCCAGCTAGACCCATTACAGCTAGTTCAAGAGCTGTAGGGCCCATATCATTTCCGCCTCTTTGTTCTGGTAGGTCTATGACTATTGCATGCTTTCTACCATTAACGACTATGGATCTAAAATTTTCAATAAGTTTAGCCCTAGACTTTATGATCATATATGGCACCTGCATCATACTTTGGCATCGAGATAAAATAAATTCTAACTAATTTACTACTAATTTACTAATGAACTCTACAAATAATTAAGAACTCATATTCCTCCTTAAACACACATCATTGTGTATCATTATCTTTTGCAGTAGGCTTTAATAAAGCGCTTACCTTTGTAAGCATGGTAACTTGCACTCAGATCATATATTGAAATTGAGTTAATAATCTTGTGGTCTTGCTTTGCTGTTATTATTGACTAAAGGATAATTTCTTTGTAAGGGCTATTGCTAATGCTATAGCTGTACCTAACGATATACCAGCAAGTAACGTTATGAAGAGAATGAAGCTTGTATCTAGATAGTTACATCTAGTGATGATCACCGTATAGCTAGCTATCAATGTAAACGTTAATGCTATGAACGTAGCATTAAAGGCAATGGTCTTCTTTTCTTTCATATTAAGCCCATAGAGCGTAGCTATAGCTAGCATTATAGTGGCTTCAGTGAGGGTGAAGAAAAAAGCAAAAATGTCAAGATAGTTCATAATTTACAGCACTCTTGATGTATACCATGAAGTCCCTTAAAATATCTACTAGCAAATATATTAATGTCAAGAATCTAGAGGAAAGAATGAATTCATATAACATAAGATTTCAACATGACATATCTTGCTAAAGCTATAAAATAACCCTTAGATTCCTAAGTAAATGTAATAGGGATAATCTTAGCATCTAACATAAATACTAGGAAAGCAGTTGTCATTCAATCGATAATATCAAAGACCTCATTGTTAGGTCATACTGTTATCACATGAAGCATATCCTCCTAGTAAAGTAGGTGATAGCGCAGCTATGTACTATATTATTATTAAAATATCTTCGTGGACGATAAATAATGAAGCTACTTAATCCATAGATCTCTAAATAGATCAAAGAGTAGAAGTGATCGAGATTCCTTGTGGTCTATGCACTCCTTCCACTTCTTGATTAACTCTAAGTACTGTATATCTTTGATAATTTTCCTATCTAGTTCCTCCATAGACTTCAGATTATCGTATTCTTGAACATCTATAAACCAAGGTTTACCACCTATGAACACACGGAACAATCTATGTGATTTCCTCTCCTTAAACTTATCTCTATGAGCTTTAATATATTCAAGAATCTTCCTCGAGATTTCAAGACACTCCTTTTCCTTATTATCCTTAGGAATCCACATCTCATCAAGGTATACAGGCATAAATAACACCCTAAAGGCTTACCATTCACTATTCAATAACCTAAGATTTAAGCTTAACTGAACTGTTTGTAATACATAAGCATTACATATATCCCCTAAATAGGACCTTTATCCATTGCATCATAATTTTTCCTGATTAATATACCTGTGGAATATATCTTGAGCTTTAGAGTCTCTCTAACTTTATCTCTACTAAGCTCTACTAAAACGTAGTTTAATACCTTCAGCTATTCTAGATAAGTCAAGTTGCATATACCATGAATTGAACAGGAGGTTACCCCTCTACAGTACACGCTAAAGGTATTCATGTGTAAACGTTGTCAAAGGCGATAAGAACCACGCGACACAACATAGCGAAGAAAATCACAACTTCAATTAGAATATGTGAGTGAAGCCGCCGGCGGGATTTGAACCCTGTGACCACCGGCGCTTACAAGGCTTGGGATATATAAACCTCTGTTTCAGTAGCTGATGAGAAACTGAAACATTGCTTCAGGCTGTAATATATCTGGCGATTATCAGATATGCTGAGTAGAAACAATACTGTCTTCTAAGAATATTCCGTAGTGTCGTAGTGTCTGTAGGGAGTTCTGAGCTAGTGGATGTTACCTTATTGATTACTGTCTTCTTCCTCCTCTAATTCCTTTAGGAGCTTTTCGAGTTTCCTTAGGGTTTCCTCGTCTATTTCTAACTCATATACGACTTCTGACACTACTCTCACCCCACCTATATAGGTAGGCCCTTTAAAAAGCGGCACTTATGCCAGCTAGTAGAGTCCCGATGGCCTGTAGTGGTAGAACTCTTCGTTCTCTTCATCGATATGTTCTCCTCCGTAGACCAAGTATCTCTTTGCTCTATTTCTGTGGTTGGGGCCTCCAAGCTGTACTAGGGTTTCACCCGTATACAGCTTTCGAAGAGCTAGGTATGTAGAGCCTGCGTCATAGTAGGTCTCTAGAACTAATGGTTCACCGTATTCGAGCCAGCCAAGCTCCTTCAACTCATAATGTAGCCTCCTAGCATTAGCGTATGAGCGGTAGAACTCACGTATAACGTCCTCAGCCCTATGCTCTACGTGGTACACCATAAATCCCTCTCTTAGACCTATAGATTTCAAGATCTCTGAAAGCATTTTTGATTTGAAGTAGTGTATAAATCCCGTCTTGTTCTCCCTGTAGATGAAGTAATCATCGAACCATAGAATCCATGTACCCGTCCTCCGGGCCCCGATGATAGTATGTGCATCAAAGTCGACGGCCTTCCAGTAATCCTTCTCCATTAACTCCTTAGTAATTCTCAAAACTTTTTCTATAGATCGCGGAACCCTAACCTGTTCCCTACGCCTATCAGTGGCCCGATTTAATTCCTTGTTTAAGGCTTTGAGTGCCCCCTTAATGCCGTTCTTAGCGCGTTTTACATCCATAACTGACATAGCGGTCTCGAAGTCTACGACTGGATGATAACGTTCTCCTACGCGCTTCAAGACCCCCTTCTTTAAGAGTCTCTTTAGAAGGTCAGCTACTGTCCCATTACTTACTTTGCGACCTACTATGAGTTGGTAGAGGAGCTTGATGTCGCTAAACTTAACGCTCATGCCTAACATGTTTAGAGCATAGACTATTGAGTACTGGATACCTTTCTTCTTATACAGTCTCCTAAGTTTGCCGATATCTTCTACAACCCTTGTCATCGTTGGTGAACCTAGTACGTAGACAGGCACTCATACTGAGGCTAGTGTTCTTCCCTGCCTAGGATCCATGACGACTACATCAATGCTATAGATTCCCGGCTTAGCATTAGAGCTTACAGTAATCGTTATTCTAACCTGTAGAGGGGCTGTACCGGTGACTGGAGCTACATCATTTACTTGAATACAGTTATCTGTAGGAGTAGCGGATACGAGAACCCTTACCCCAGACCCATCTATGTATACAACGGATTCGGCCGAGCTTCCAGGGTAAACGCTTATTGGTCTCGCTACTACAGTAACGAGGTGCCTTCCCACATGACGTATCTCTCGGGTAAGCATCAGTGCCCCACTTATACAGGGAGCGGGTTTAAAACCGAAAGCAATAGAATGTGATAGTACTTCTTGATAATATGGTAATTGGGGGAAGAAGCATACGAAGTTTTAAGATAATGCTTAGGGACAAGTATTTTTGTCTATTCTACAGTAATGTGGCTCTTCCCGTAATCATTAAGCTTCTTTAACCATTCGCTTAAGCTTATTAATGGATTAATGTTTGCTTCGCTTATTTTATTGGGGTTGAAGACTATCTCGCATCCAATAGCCTTCCAACCTCTTACGTAATCAAAGAATTCCTTCATGAAGTCCTCACCTAGTATCCGAGACAATTCATTTACAACATAGTTGTAGACTCCTTCGACATCTTTGCCACGTACATTGCTCTAGTGCTTTTTAACCAGCTCTACGTGTTCTTCAACATCACTTTCTATCAGACTTCGGTACCTCTCACCATGTATGATAAGTCCTACCTCCTTCTCTATTCTGGAGCATATCCTAATCCTCTTCTCAATGAGGTTTTCATCAAATCCTAGGTTCTCTAGTAACAACTCCTCACCCCATAGTGCTGGTGCTTCAAATAATGCCTCCACTTTTATCCACTCCAACGCTACTATTGGTGGGTAAGACCATAGGCACGGTAGCTCCTGTCTGAGCTTCTCATTACGTGCAGCCCTGTAGAGTAGTTCTAGTTCTAAACCGTGCCAATTACTGCCATGACCTAATGCAAATGCTATGTGGCATAGTTCGTGGACAAGCACTGTTGTGAGGTACGGGGTTTTTCTCGTTATGAGGGTTTGAATGTAGTAGACATAGGGATTAACAAGGATTAACGGTCTTGCAAACTCCACAAGCGCTGGTCTAAGGCTGGAGGCATCCCATGTAAGCGGTAATGTTGAACGAGCACCACCAACTATAAAGTTGATGTCCACTAAAGATTCTACGGTATAGAAAGCCCTTATCTCAGGCAATATACGCTTAGCTTCATCAATAACATTGAAAAGACCTGTTGCACGTCTCCAGACATCTCTAATTAACTCCTCAGCCTTGCTCATCTCATTCTTAAGCTCATCGCCATATCTCTTCAATATCTCTAAGCTAGGAAGTGAAATCTCCATATAGCCACCACTAAAAACTTAGTTCAATGAATTAAATGCTGCAATAGCTTCATCTTAACCATAGGTCGGGGCATCCCGCGTCGCAGTAATAACTAGGAGCTATGGTGTGGCTTGCCCCGACTTGATAGTGCGTCAACGTGCTGGCTCTACCTAATCAATACTATTTCTATCTGTAGTAGTTGCTTAGCTTTATCTCTCACCTTTTCAAAGTCTTCTATATCGCGTGTTAAGAAGTACTTTATGTTACGGGTTTTCGACATCATTGAGGCGTATACTAGGTGTAGCAAGTCCTTGATTCTAATACCTAGCCTACTTGATAGGTCTATGGAATTCTTAAACACCCTAGGTATCTTCAGCTCGTTAAGACCGGTGGGCTCGAACCTATAGAAATCCTCCTCATCAACAAATTCTATGCTGAGTTTCTCCTTAAGGAAGCTGATGATCAATGACTGTAGGAATCGGCACCTCTCCTCAACCCCTCTATACGCACCTACGTATTCCTGTAGGGGCTCAACTAATCTCCACTTCTTCTCCCTAACGATCTTCCTACAGATAGTGTTGCATACCTCCGCTAATGTGAAAGAAGAGGCGTAGAGCCTATGCCTCTCAGCAGCTATGCTCTCTAGCGCTTCCCGGGAAGCTCTATGAGCAGACTCCGAGGCGAAGACGTAGGAGATGAGTACGCTGGTATCTACGTAGTACATGTCCGTAACCTAGAGATATCATTAATTGGGCTAGAAACCCCACTCCTCCCTAAGAACCTTAACCACGTCTACAGGCTCCTTAGTAGCTAGGAATACGCTCATCTTAGCAAGCACCCTACCTATGTAGGCACCCATCTCCTCAGGCCCAACATCAACCCTGCCCGTCCACCTAACGAATACTGGGGTACCGTATCCTCGCACCCTATCCACGATTTCAAGCCAGTAGTCAAGTGCTTGACGGGCATCACAGTCTAGAATAGCTAGGGCATAGAGACCTATACCTTCACTATACCGAATCTCTACATCTAGTACTGGAGCGCCTAACTCCTTCAAGGAACTAAGCATTAACTCCCTTAACGAGACCTCAACTACCTCCTCAGCCGAGCTAGGTATTCTCAGCGTTAGTAGCTTGGCTTCACCTAGGCTTAGGGTATGGTCTACACTCCCACTAATACCTATTCTCAACCTCAGCTCTTCCAAACTCCTGCGAGCAGGTCCGGCATACTCCGTACCTTCAGCAATCGCAAACCCACTTGGTAGGGCATACATTAGTATCACCCTTAAGCATTGATCTCTAGGGCATTGTTAATTCTCTCTAAAACTTCCTTAAGAACCTTATCAATATTCCTCAATACGTTTAAGAGCCTCTCCCTACTATCCCTATGCACCAGAACCACTTCATAACGTACTTTTTCATCTGTCCAGCTGGTCCATAGAGGTCTAACATCGAGGTGGAACCATTTAGTAGAGTTGGGATCTCCTTCTATGGAAACAAAGCTTACGGGTACTGCTAGCAGGTCTAGCCCTAGCAGATCATCCGCCTTCACGGTCTTCTTCAAAGCCCACCTACCACCACTAGCTCTAGCCTTAACCTGTAGCTCGTAAAACAGCACACCCTTAGCTGGGTCACTACCCACGTTCTTTAGTATCCCCTCCACCTCATTGAATACGAGGAGAAGCTCGTTCACATTAGAGCCCTCGACGGTTATGGTGCGCCTACCTGGGTTGTAGAGTACGTATGTAGACCCCTTGATCGCCGCGACGTTAGGTTCTATAAACGTAATGTCGTAACCACCAAGACTCTTAGACCTAACCCTCGCTGTGGCATAGCCACGCTTCCTAAGCTCAAAGAGAAGCTCAGGTAAACGTGGTTCAAGCATCCAAACAGACAATAGACCAATACTCTCAATACCCTCGAGCACAACCATCGAAATCAGCTCCCCACAGTATTGAATATCACATTAGCGATATAATACTTTGTGATCCTTACACGGCGAGATCGGTAGCAGATACTTCCCAGCCACCGCCATATCAATACAGGTTTCACCTATAGTGTTAAGGATACTATATTGGTTCGTACACGAGTGTTAAAGCCATGGGTAGGACGTAATGGTGGGGATACTTTAGGGGTTCTTATTGTTTAGCTATATCCTCAACTGATTTCATTATAGCCCTCACCTTCTTCGATGGTCTCTGACTCAGCGCTCTCCGACCAAGTGCCGTGAGCTTAAGCCCACCCTCAGCACATCGCTCCAGTAGCCCCCTAGATATTAGGTTTTCGATATCGTCGAGGACTTGAGGTGATACCAGCTTCCCTCCAATAGATATGAATAGGTATCCCAAGTCCACACCTTTCTTCTTGAGGAGGTGCAGGATCCTTACAAGGTCATCCTAGCTTACAGACCCGAAGTAGTGAACTATACGCAGTATAACCTCCTCCCTAAGGTTCCTAGCGCTGAACATCGCTAAGGACTCGTAGTGCGACGGGTACAGTGTACATAGGGTACACCGCACAACTCCCTCCATGAAGCGGCGGCAGTAAGACTCTATATGAGGGTTATCATCATAGTCAACAGAGCATATGTTGTCCACACTGTCAAGAACACTCCTCCATGCAAGTCTGAACTCTTCAAGCTCTCCCTCAGATATGTAGCGAGTTATGTAGGAACGCAGATCATCTACAATATCTGAGGGTCTGAGATCTTCACCGCTGAGTATGTAGGGGATATAAGAATTGATTATCCCGGTAACCTCATCCCAATCCACACGGCTAACCACCTCATGGTGCAGGCGGGCCGCCCTGAGAACAGCATCGGTAAAGTTCTTAAATATGGGGAGAAACTCCTTCACGATCCTCTCAGCAACACTCCTAGCCTCCCTAGAGCCTAGGTAATGACCCTTCCTTAAGACTGCTTCACACACCCTCTCTAGATCACCATTACTCAGCCTATAATACACTAGGACAAGGGGTACGTTTACGATGAATCTTCTGGGGATAAGGTATATCAAAGACTTACTCTTCAGCACCTGAAGAACATATCTAGCAGTTCCGTACATGCGCTTCCTCACCTCTGGGTCATCTGGGTAGATGCTCCTACGAGGGACAATGAACCTGGTTGCAATAGCGTTGAGGATCTGTGATGTAGCACTCTCATAGGGCACGCCACGTGGACACACAGCTCCCCACCAAGATATGATATAGCAAAGTTGAGTTATAATGCTTTATCACACCCTATATTAGTGGGTGAGAAGCGTGTCGCGAAGCCTAAAGATCATACCTCAATTGATAGTCATCTGAAAGAGAGATCATGAGGATGGGGGATCGCTGGATCATCTATTTGCCACAGCAGTACTTGCAGTTGTGGATGGAGTTGAAGAAGCGGAAGAAGAAGGTAAGAGTATACATCGAGGTTCTTGATGAAGAGTAGGGTGTGGACTATGGAGAGAGTTGCTGAGATGGTTTACAAAGATGGGGGGGAACAAGGTAAAGCTGTGCTATGAGGATGGATGCTGCGAGGTCTTAGAGTATGAGGTTCTAGAGAGGAGGGTACTCGAGGAAGGATTAGCCAATCTGATAGGCGAGATGAACGACAACCAAGTTATTAGCTGCGTATCTGAAGCCTGTAGAGAGTTCTGGGAGCTCTGGTCTAGCTCCTGATGTTCTTTGAGCAAGGTGTTGGGG
>Ga0190367_1001430_pt1 | contig 13809 bp, 13 predicted proteins | sample 4872181011_MG_FD_171838 | JGI IMG/M metagenome (GOLD analysis project Ga0190367, IMG submission 171838) | Hydrothermal vent microbial mat bacterial communities from Southern Trench, Guaymas Basin, Mexico - 4872-18-10-11_MG | ecosystem: Environmental > Aquatic > Marine > Hydrothermal vents >...
GCCTTAACGCCTCTCCAGAAGTAGTACGTCAGGATTAGTACGGCGCAGCCCAGACATATGACCATGACACCAACAACTGTACTCTGACCCAGCAGGAGTAACCCAGCGGCGAACGACACTAGGGATAGGGAGAAGTAATAACCCATCAAGTATTTCACTAGGCGTGGGGCCCTAATACTTACCACCACTCGGTTACAAAGTTCCCGTGAATATATAATCTATGTAAAATATCCTTTAGTTAACAAAATTTTACAAACCGAGTAAGAACTTAACGATCAACCGGACTGCAATCCAGATAGAATACGTAGCGGAGAAGACCGCTAATTCTAATCCCCTAACTCTTTCTCTGAATAAGTACAGCATTGAGAGGGAGAATAACGCGCCTAGACAGTAGGCAGTTACAAGGGAGCTAAACTCTAAAAGCCCCCAGTAAAACATAGCTAGAGGAACTAGCACCGTTAGAAGGAACAGAGAGAATATAAACCTCTGGAGAACCTCGTTGTCGCCGAATAGGGCGGCTCCATAGTACCCCTCTAGCATTCTTAAAACAAGTTCTCCCTCACTACTCAGCCTGTACTGTCTTCCTTCCTTAACTACGAGTCCCTCCATTTTCCCCAAATGATAGCTGAGTAGGCTGCTATCCTCTACCCTTAAAGTTTTCATGAGCTGGGTATACGTGTGCGGTTTCTCCGAGAGAACCTCCAGAATCCTTCTACGTAGAGGATGTCTCAAAACGCCGAATAAATCGCCTATACGGTCGCCCCTAGACATACAGTATTACGTCGAGATTGTACTCTAAAAAGCTTAAGTAAAAATTTCTTTACAAGACTCAAAGCCTAAGCCCAGCCTCCCTGTTAACCCTCATCCAGTAGGCGGCGAATAACGGGTTTAGGATGACTTTCGGCTTTACGACGCTTAGGTATTTCTCCAGGATTGTAGCCGCCTTGTCGAACGCTTCCCTGGTAAGTTCCAGGAGGTCTTCCTCTCTCGCCTCTCCCCTAACGTAGGCCTCTCTTAGTTTCAAGGCTTTCTTCTCAAGTTCCCTCTCTATCCTCTCTATCTCGGACCTAATGGGCGGAGCGTATTTACGGTAGCTCCCCAACATAGCCCTGTGTAGCCTTTCCTGTCTCCACCACAGCGTGCTGGGGTCGTATTTCCCGGTGGGCTTGGGGCCTATGTCTGGTAGGCCAGCTGGTATGAAGACTGGTTTATACATTGAGATGCAGGGCGTAGAGGTCGCGGTGAACCAGTTAATTGATAGGTCGGGGTAGAGTACACCTATGTAAGACCCCGCGGTCTGGCTCGGCCTCGTAATCCCCCCGGCGTGCATACATACGTCCCTCATAGACCCCCTGCTCGGCGTGAAGTCCGGGTCTCTGTGGTGGCTACGCATTATCGACATGACGTAGGGCACGTCTATCTCGCCTATCTTCTCCCTGAGCCTGCCCTCCGTGTACTTCCTCCTCTCCCTCCCCTTGGCGAAGAAAGTATAGAACCTGTCAGAGTAGCACCTGGCGAAGTCGAAGTCCTCCTCCCCTCTACACCACCCCTTCTCCACCGCATGGTCTACTACGCGTGGATGGCTCCTATCCCACTCCCTCCCTATGCTCAGGGCGTTCGATATACTGCGCACGTCCTTAACCTTCTCGGCGACCCAGTATTCCCCGGCTGTCTCTAGAACCCAGGCCTCGCGGGGGTCGGCTATTATGAAGCTATTGTGGTAGTACATTTCGTGAATGTAGCCGCAGTTACCCCCCTGACCGTACTTCTCTAATAGTTCAAGTATTACCTTTAAGGCTTCAGAGGCCGTCTTAGAGCGCTCAAGAGCCAGCCTCAACATGTCCATACCTGTAAGCCCTGTCTTCTCGTACGGTTCCTTAGTGAACACGGCCTCGTTCCCGATTGCCACCCCGTACTCGTTAACGCCCATCTCCGCGCCCCACATCCAGAATGGGCGGGAGATAAGGACTGCATAGGTCTCTTTGACCTGCGGCACCTTAACGTACGTGCACTCCACGTACTCTTCGTCGTGTGTGGCTCTTGGGTAGAACTCTAATACTTGTGCTTCATTGGGCTCCCTGTCACTATTCTTAGCGAACACCGGGACTCCGTACACCGTAGCTTTCCCAAGGGCTACTAATGTGTCACACATTTCCAACCAAGTCTAACACTCTAGGACTACTAAATATACCGTAACCCTATTTTCTCAGCTTTGGGGCATAAACCTCCTTTCCGGCTAGGTATAGTCCAGCACCGTTATGAGGACATTTCTCCACGCATTTCAAGCACAGCGTGCACCTAACTCTCTCCGAGTACTTCATGTTAGGGAGGTCTATAGCGGAGGGACATAGACGGGCGCATAGACCGCACCTCGTGCACTTAGTGTTAGCTCTAACTCTTAGTAGGGGTTTAACCGATAGCAGGCCAGCGAGGTACCCCACGGGACATAGGTAACTACACCAGGAGTAGCCTAGCCTCGCCGACACGGCGGCGAACACCAACCAAGCGATAAACACAGCAATCAGTATGATGGGAGGCGCTCCGAAGAGGTACAGAGTGATTATCTTAAAAGGCAGGCCTACGGGGCATATGACGCAGAACACGGGGAACCTCAAGAGGAGACTTGACCCTAAAACTGCCAACAAGAGGAGCGGAGCGTACGTAGTCTTCCTACTCGATGGTTTACAGCAAATATGTACCACTACTCCCGTCGGGCACAGCCACCCACAGAAAACCCTGCCAACCACAAGCAGGAGTATTAATGTAGAGATTAAAGCTAGCGCTAGTTCCCACGTAAGCGTTAGCGAAGCTAGTATTACCTGTAGGAGTCCTAGGGGACAAGCTAGGCATACGAGACCTATCCTGAGGAAGGCTGGAACGCCGAGTATTACTCCTCTGGCCAAACCTAAGAAATAAGTAGCGAGGCTGGAGATACCGGTTAACACGCGTAGCTTATCCAATTTCAACTCTAACCTCACCCTTAGGAGTCAGGTAGAGCGCTTTGGGGTCGGCTGGGCAAGCGTAGACGCACCTACCACACCCCACGCATCTATCCTCGTGGAACACTGGTACTCCCCTCCTAACAGTGATGGCCCCTTCAACGGGACAGACTTCATCACAGACCAGGCAGTACCCACCCCTATACGCTATACAGTTCTCTTTCACCCATACTACGGAGCCCAGCTTCACACGGCTAGACTCCAGGAACACTAGGGCACTCGTGGGGCAGGACTCCACGCACGGCCTGTACTTTTCACATCTACCGGCAACGGCCTCGCAGGGCGCCCTTAAGGGGTCTACCTTGGGAGTCCCCCAAATCGCTAAGCCGTCCTCCAACGTACACGGGGTTAACGTCCCCGTCAAGCAGTTCTCAACGCATAGACCGCACCTCAAGCAGCGAGATAAGAACTCCTCCTCTACTAGGGCTCCCGGAGGCCTGACAACCTTACTTTTAGGTAGGGCTCTTACTGCGACTCCGAGAGCCGCCGATATGGCCGAGGCCAGCAGGATCTTAACGAAGTCTCTGCGCTTAATCTTCAACTTATCAACCCGTCACTACTTCTACTTCCTCCCCCATCAACCCCACGCCTAGCTGAGCCGTGTACTGGAAGTACTCGACTTTTTTATAGTTAAAAAGTCAGGAGTAGATGTCGACTTCTACGGCTTAGAGACCGACGAATGCGTGGTCTTCCCGTGGGAGTGAAGAGTCTCTCTCCTCAGCTCAAACACTATAGTCCCTCCTCTAGTATAAGGCTTCCCGGGGTCGGGGCACTGCACGTAGCCTATGTCGTCCTCCTCCCCTATCCCTAAATCCCTGGCCGAGTAACCCTTCAACAGTGCCGTTAATACGGTCATCATGGAGTTCAGCGCGTGTAGGCAAAGTCTCAACTCCTGGTTGGGCTTAACGTAGAACCACTCACACACGAACTCGTCCCCCGGCTTGTAACCAGCAGCACAGTACCCCCGCACTTCCACTACTCTTACGGTAACCCTGTACCTGGTCATAAAACACGCCCCCATCCAATGGCATTTAATTATTTTCATAATGTATTTAGGTTGGCGAGAGGAGCGGTAACTATATTCCCCCCTTCGCCGCTTATTAAACCATGACTGAGCTCCTCTTCCAGTACGATAGCTACCTTAAGGAGTTCGACGCCAGGGTAACGAAGGTCGTGGAGAATAAGGTCTACCTGGATAGGACGGCTTTTCACCCTGGGCCTAGCGGAGGTCTAGACACTGACACGGGCTGGCTGATACTGCCCGACGGTACAAAGCTGAGGGTTGAACGAGCCGTAAAAGAGGGAGACGAGGTGGCTCACATAGTCTCCGGGGAGCCTCTACCCGAGCCCGGCACGTCTGTTCGCGGCGTTATAGACTGGGATAGGAGGTATAGGATGATGAGGCTTCACACAGCCAGCCACATAGTAGCCGCTATTCTCTACAAGGAGTATGGAGCCTTAGTCACGGGTGGGCACATAACTCCCGAGGCGGCCAGGGATGACTACGACCTGAGGGGTGTACCAAACTGGAAGGAAGTCCTCAGACAGGCCGTCGAAAAAGCGAACGAGATAGCCGCGCGCTGTATACCCGTGAAAATATACTGGCTGTCTAGGGAGGAAGCCCTCAAAATACCCGGCCTTGTCAAGCTCGCCGAGAGACTACCCCCAGAGGTACCCAAAATCAGGATAGTCGAGATACCCGGCGTAGACATACAGGCGGACGGAGGGCCCCACGTCAAAGATACGTGCGAGATAGGCACCCTCAAAGTACTGAAACTAGAGAGCAAGGGGTCTAGGAGAAGGAGGGTCTACTTTACCGTAGAGCCTTGAAATAGGGTTCTCGACAAAATGATATGCGGCCCTGAGGATTAATGAGCGATGGCGGAGGAAAGCCCTGAGGAGCTTTACGAGAAGCTCATACTCCACTATCAACGATGGTTCTCCAACTCGAAACACGTAGTCGACGCGAAGATACGGGCGTTAATGGAGTCCGAAGGGCTGAGCTGGGAGGAAGCCGTAACCAGACTATGGGAAAGCGTTGAACGCGGCTACGCCTACGCATACACCTCGCCGCGCATCGGGGTAGGGGAGGCTTTCTCTCTGGGGATAAACAGGGTTAAGAGTAGTCCCGCTCTATTCGCACCCGTACTCCTGGGCTATTCCGCCTACACCCTCTTCGCCGCAGTGTTCGTAGTAATAGGAACGATATACGTAGCTCTAACTGGGAACGCCATAGAGATAACCTCTACGGAAACACTGTACGCCGGTTTTACTCCTGGCAACGTACTACTCATCCTCGCGCTGGGCTTAGAGTACTTCGTGTTCGATTCCTTGGGAGCTGCGTTACGAGGGTCGTATATCTACGCTATGGCTAGAAATGCTCTTAATGGTCTAAAGGCTAGGCTCGAAGACGTAGCAGAGGAGGCGAGGCGGGGATTCCGTAGAGTATTCGCAACTTCACTATTAAGGAACTGCATTATCTACGGCCCTATTTTCTCAGCCGCCGTCCTATTCTCCTCTAGAGTTCTCGGACCTGAGTCGCCCGAGTCCACATCGATGTTAACGTTACTCCTTATCCTCTACACTATACTGGCGAGAATACCCCTAGCATTCGTGCTGCCCTCGGCAGTAATTAGAGGTGAGAGTCCAGTTAGAGCTCTAATCGACGGGTTAAAGCTAGCTTTGAAGTCTATCCTATCCCTAATAGGGTTCTTCTTAGTGCTACTCTTATACTACGTAATCGCCCAGCTCCTCCTAACCGTGTTCTTCCTCTTACACCCCGTCTTAGGGTTTTTCTTCGTGTTACCAGCGAGCGCCTTGATAGACTCGGTCTCCGACGTCGCATTAACAGCGCTGTACATGGATCGCAGCGGCCTAAAGGTGGACAGGGGCTATCACAGGGAGGTTCTATCCACGAAGTACCTGAAAAGAGTGTTAAGGAGAGGCTTCGAAGAAGTTAGGGACTCTGTTAGTAAACCAGTTTACCTAGCCGCCTCCTTAGCAGTCCTGTTATTGGGGATCTTGGGAGGATTATATCTGGCGTGGACGAGTAAAGGCATTATCTTCCTCCTGGGCAACCCCTCCTGCCCTACTTGTGGATGTTGCTCGCCTCCCAGCGTAACGCTCCTACCCTCTTTCTCGCTGAACATACTGCCGTTTGACTGGTCTACTGGGCTGTCTACGTGCGTCCTAAGCCTCCTAACCCCGCTCATCCCTCCCCTAGTCTTGTTCGCGTGCGGGATAAAGATGGGAGTTATCGCCGCCTTATACACGGAGGAACACCTCTACGCGTACGTCCTCCCCGGTAAATGCCTGGGAATACTAGGTATAGTAGTGGCCGCATCGGCCGGGCTGAAGCTGGCTAGGAGCCTGAGGGAAAGCAGGTATAAGGTCGAGGTCCTGAAGAGAGCCGTCACAGTAGTGGTCAGCTTATCCCTCATCTTCCTCCTCGCCGCAATCGTAGAAGCCGTAGTAACACTGACAGTATCGCCTGAATACCCGACTCTCCTGGTCACGTAAAATGGATAAACATCTTTAGGGTCGATACCCCATGCGTTCGCCCAGGCTTAAGGTAATTACACTACCTCTCTACTACTTTACCTCTTACCTGTGTAGATATAGCGTAATCCCCGTGGAGGCTTTCATATTCGAGGAGACAGGCCTATCGTACTCGGAACTGGGCTTATCCCTCGCTCTCCTCTACATCGGCTACGCATTAGCTCTGTTCCCGGCGGGAGTCATGGCTGGCATCTACGGAGCTAATACCGGGTTGTTGGTGGGGTGTCTCGGCACTTCCTTAGCTAACACTTTGTTATTCCTGGAAGTCAGACCACCCTATCTTCATGTTTCGTTATTCGTTAATGGACTGAGCCAAGGCTTTATGTGGCCATCACTAATGCAGATCGCATCTCTCAACTATCCCTCAGACTACGTTGACCGAGTAATAGGTTACATGTTAACTGCTGCAATCCTAGGGCCTACAGGTGTCTTCGTCCTGAGCTGGGCAATATCGCTACATCTATACTGGCGCTATACATTTCTGATATACCCCAGTCTCTTGATTCTACTAACAGCGTACTTGCTCCCGAGGAGTAAGTTATCGGCTCGACTTAGCAGCCACCGAGTTGTCGTAATGAAGGTCTTAACTAATAGGTACGTGGCCGTGCTCGGGATGAGCTACGCGTGCTTCTACGCCGTGCTCAGAGGACTCTTGAGTTGGCTTCCCTCCATACTCTTGGAGACTGAGGGTTTAACGTCTCTAGAGTCGCCGCTTTACAGCGGGTTTTTCCCGCTGATAGGGGCTTTCAGCGCTGGCGTAGGCGCCTACTTAGCACGTGAGAGAGTAGGGGTCAAGCAGCTCGTGATGGGGTCATTCCTACTAACCTCCCTACTCCTCTCCCTAACATTACTCTTAGAAGTCCACGGATGGAGCATAGCACTCGTATTCCTCGTATTAAGCATGCCGGAATGGCTCTTCTTCACAGTTCTCCCTCTCGTACTGACTCCAAGCGAGGTTAGCGTGGCTTCCGGGCTAATAGACGCCATGGGGTATCTGGGAGGGGCGCTTGGCGCCTCCCTAATAGGAGTAGTCTATGACGCATATGGAAGTTTCGAGCTGTCTCTGACTGTTCTAGCCTGCCTGGCACTATTAGGCGCTGTTCTTTCACACCTACTACCACCAAAGGTTGACCGTGCTTAGCTACGCCACTAATAGGAGCTTCGTCTCTTCGAGTATCTTCTCCGCCGCCTCACGGGGCATACCGGTCACTGAGGAAATCTCTTTGGGGCCTAACCTCCTCAAGTCCTCCACGGTTACCACGCCCGCCTCTAACAGTCTTCTCCTGGCTTCCTCCGTGAGGCTGAACAGTACGGTTACCGGGTATAGCCCGGTTCTCTCAACTATTTCTTCGAGGTTCTCCCTGTAGGGGTACCCCCATGCTGTTACTCTCATCCCGACACAGCTCGCGTATTTGGCAGCCTCATTACTTATCTTGGTATTAGTCACTATCCAAGGCATATCGAAGTACCCTGCTAGGTCTAGGAATCGGGCATAAGTGTACAGGGCTACCTGTACTCCCGTGTAAGTACCAGGCGTATTATGGTACTTGCACTCAATCATGTACCTCACGCCGCCTTTGACAGCTATTACGTCGATCTCGTGAGTGACGCACCTACCCTCCAACACCACGTTAGTTTTAGTTGAGTAGCCCAGAGCCTCAAGTAGCTTAGCGAAGTACTTCTCGAAGGGGTAGCCAGAGGGGCCGAGCTTCATTATGCCACGCCTTAACGAGTATTTTAAGGCCTCCTTGGGACTCTCCCTTCTAAGTAGCTCGACAACTCTTCGATGTATCTCGTCCGTGGTTACGCGCTCGGGGAGGTCTTTCTCCAGTTGGCGTACCAACCTTAGCGCTACGCGCTCTTCCACGCCGCTTTTGACAATACTCGCTACGACTTTGTCCCTGCTGTAACTCTCAATTCTGCCCGAAGCCTTTACTACTTTAACCATTTTCCCGCCTCTAAACCGCGAAGCAAGTAAATGACGTGTCCCTCTCAAAAATATATCACTACTATGGTAAAGTTTGCTCTTAAGCGAATTTTCACCTTGACTTTTTCAACTCTCTCCTTAAAGATTTTATATATGTCTATACCGTTACATAGTAGTACCAGACGTTACGGGGCGTGGTCTATGGTCAAAATCGCCGTTTTACCTAAGGACGCGGTTGAAGTATTCGTGGGGAGGTTAGTGGAGGATTACCAGGTCATAGCCCCTGTGGAGCGCAACGGACAGGTGCTCTTCGGCTATGTTTCAGATCCCCGCGAGGTAGTGCTGGAATACAGGGGGGTTACCCTACTCCCGCCCAAGCGCTTCTTCTTCCCTGAGAGGGAGATACTCTTCACATACGAGATTAAGGGAGGAGAGGTCTACGTTTACGATAAGTACGAGGATATCAGGGGTATGAGGCGCGTTCTCATAGGGATAAGGCCGTGCGACGTCCACGGCTTAAAGGTGTTGGATAAGGTCTTCATAGGGGAGTTCCGCGACCCATACTATGCGGCGCGTAGAGAGGGGACTCTAATCATATGTCTGACTTGCACTGAGCCCGGCGAGTATTGTTTCTGTGCATATACGGGTAGCGGCCCAGACCTAAAGGATGGCTACGACTTGTTAATGACAGACTTAGGTGAGAGCTACCTGGTAGAGGTGGGAAGCGAGAGGGGCGGCAGGCTGGTTAAGCTTAACCTAGATATCTTCAGGGAGGCTTCTAAGGACGACCTAGAAAGGAAGGAGGAAGCGGTGAGGAGGGCGGAGGCTAAGATTAGAGAGCAGAAACTACCTAATCTGTCGGAGATGTACGAGCCCTTGATCAAGCTCTTCGACGCCGATTTGTGGAGAGAGTACGGTAGGAAGTGCGTCGCCTGCGGTAAGTGTAATTTCACCTGTCCAACCTGCAGGTGTTTCAACGTCTATGACGACCCAAACCTGGACTTGAAGAGCGGTAAGCGCGTTAGGGTATGGGATTCCTGCCACTTCCTGAGCTTCACCAAGGTGGCGAGCGGGGAGATCTTCAGGAAGGAGAGACACTCGAGGGTTAAGCAGAGAATATACCACAAGTACTGCTACTCCGTGGATGAGATAGGCTCTATATCGTGCGTCGGTTGCGGGCGCTGCGTAAAGGTTTGCTCGGCAGGAATAGACATTAGAGAGGTTGCTAGGAGGGTGATGGAGGCATGGGGACGGTAGGGAGAAACCCGTACATCCCTATGCTAGCCAGGATAGTGTCGGTGAGAGAGGAAGCGCCCAACATCAACACGTTTAGGCTGTGGCTGAAAGACGAGGAGGCTCGTAGAAACTTCAGCTTTGTACCGGGTCAGTTCCTGGAACTCACCGTCTTCGGATACGGCGAGGCGCCTTTCTCCATATCGTCCTCCCCGCTCGAGAAAGAGTACTTCGAGGTAACTGTGAGGAAGATGGGTACCGTCACACGTGCTCTCTTCAATCTGGGAGAGGGGGGCGTAGTGGGTGTTAGAGGCCCCTTCGGCAGGGGGTGGCCAATAGAGGATATGAGGGGCGAGAACGTACTGATAATCGGGGGAGGGATAGGGATAGCGCCCCTAAGGTCGCTGGTAGAGTACATAATAGCGAATAGGGATTCATTCGGAGAAGTAATACTCCTCTACGGCGCTAGAACGCCTAAAGACATAGTCTACAAAGAGGAGCTGGAGCAATGGAGGGACGCTATAGATGTCCACCTGACGGTAGACATGGGGGACGAGACCTGGAAGGGCAGAACAGGCGTTGTGACCGTGCTCTTAGACGACGTGAAAGTAGACCCTAGAGAGACGTACTCTATACAGTGCGGTCCCCCCATAATGATGCACTTCGTAACCAAGAAGCTCTTGGAGATGGGCTTCTCAGATGAACGGATAGTGTTCTCGCTTGAGAGACTTATGAAGTGCGGCATGGGCTTCTGCGGCCACTGCATGATAAGCGGTAAATACGTGTGTAGGGACGGCCCCGTCTTCAACTACAGCGAGGTTAAAACCCTACTCGAACCAGCCGTTTAGAGAGGTGGTCTTTCGTGTATAGAGGTAATGGCAAGTTAAAGGTCGGGATATTCTCCCTCTCGTCCTGCGAGGGCTGCCTAGTGCAGGTCTTAAACCTAGAGGACGAACTTATAGACATATTCAAGGCTATAGACCTAGTTTCCTGCAGGCTTCTGGGCGTAGAGAAAGAGTACGACGCGCTGGACGTTGCCATAGTAGAAGGAGCCGTGACGAATAAGGAGGAGGAAAAAGAGCTGCACGAGATAAGGGAGAAAAGCAAGCTACTAATAGCGTTGGGGGACTGCGCGTGTCACGGGGGTAAGTTCATAGTCAAAGACTTCCACGTCAAGGAGATAGCGATGTGGCTTCCCCGCGGCGTGGATAAGTTCAGAGCTGACCCCCTCGACAAGTACGTAAACGTGGACTACCACGTCTATGGATGCCCGATAGATAGGGAGGACTTCATCACCCTACTCAAAGACCTCCTCTTAGGAAGGGTTTACAGGCCTGTTTCTTACAATGTCTGCGCCGAGTGCATATTAAAGGAGAATGAGTGTCTCCTAGACGAGAAAATACCGTGTCTAGGCCCTATAACGAGGGGCGGCTGCAAGGCCATATGTCCATCCCACGGCAGGGAGTGTATAGGCTGTAGGGGACCAGCAGAAGACACGAACGTAGATTCCCTGATAGACATATTCAGAGAGAAAGGCATCGAAATACCTCCTTACTTGTTAAGCCTCATAAAGAACTTAGGAGGTGCTAAGCGTGTCTGAGGAAATAGTGGTTGTAGAGAAGATACCCAAGATTGAAGGGCACATGAACTTCTCCGTCGTAATCAGAGGAGGGAAAGTCGTAAAAGCCAGGGCAGAAGCCCTCGAAGGAATCAGGCTACTCGAGCGACTACTCGTAGGTATGTCGTTCCGAGAAGTCCCTGATGTAGCGTCCAGGATGTGCGGCGTCTGCCAAGCAATACACAAAGTCACGGCGGTACAGGCTGTCGAGGACGCCCTCGGGATAGAGTTGCCAGAAGAGTTAGAGATGCTGCGGAAGTTGGTGGTTATAGGGGGTCACCTGCAAAGCCATATACTCCACCTGTATTTCTTCGTACTACCCAACTTCCTGGGGCGTAGGAGTATCCTAGACCTGCTTCCGGATAATGAAGAGCTAGTCAAGACGGTCTTAAAACTTAAAAAGCTCGCTAACGCCCTAACGGAGATAACGGGTGGCAGGGCTGTCCACCCGGTCACGCCTGTAGTGGGCGGTTTCTCGAAGATCCCCTCTAGACACAGCTTGGAGAGGGCTTTAGCTCTAATGAAGAAGTTCAAGGAGTTACTGGGCGAGCCCCTAGACGTGATACTCTCCCTAGACATGCCAGACTTTAAGCGTAAGACGACCTACGTCTCTCTCTACACGGGGAGGGACTTCCCCCTCCTGAGAGGAAAAGTTAAGATATCTGGCTGGAAAGTCTTCGAGCCACATGAGTACGAGAACTACATCGAATACGTGACGGAGAACTACTCGTCGGCCAGGCACTACGTACTCAGGAACGGCTCAGAGTACATGGTTGGCGCTCTCGCACGCCTAAACGTAAACTACGAGCTCCTATCTGACTCAGCTAAGGAGCTAGCCGAAACCTACGGACTAAAATTCCCTAGTAACAGGCCATTCGACAATAACAAGGCGCAAGCCCTAGAACTACTCCACTTCTCTGAGGAAGCCATAACAATACTAGAGGAGTTGCTTGGAAGAGCCATTAAGACGAAGAAAGTCCCATTTAAATTATCAGAGGGGGAGGGTGTATCCGTAACCGAGGCGCCCCGAGGACTACTAATACACCACTACAAGCTAGACAGTCGTGGGAGGGTAGAGAAAGCTAACATAATCACACCGACCGCTCAGAACTACAAGTGTATGGAGGCCGACGCCCTAGACTACGTAACTAGTCTGCTAGGCAGGGAGGACGCGGATGTAAAACACGAACTAGAAAAACTAATCCGCGCATACGACCCCTGCGTCTCCTGCTCTGCGAGGTTCTTCAGGGAGCACTAACCTTAGCCTCCAAGAAAAATATTCTATTTTTATCGCTTCACCATGAGAAATATTATAGTGTTATTGCTCGTTAAGCGATATAATATGCCATTCTTCCCTATTCTTCTCAGAAAGCTTATTTTCCAACCTCTCACCGTACATTAACTGCATGAGGAAGATACCTAAGACTATGTCTACACAGCACCCAGATAACGCCTCTAAACCGAGGTGGGCTAAGGATGAGGTCATAGCTTGGGAGGACGAGGTATACGAGACCTACTACGTGTTCAGCGTCTTCGGCGCTCAGGAGCAGATGTGGGACTGGGAGGGTAAAGACGTAGACCCGCACGTGGTGAGGAAGCTCTTAGAGTCGTTCCCCGATTTCTTCCGCGACCACGTGCTCGGCAGCGACGTCTACCTGACGTACAGGATCCCTAACCCCTCAGTCGAGCGGGCGGAGAAGAAAGGAGTTGTTGAGGCGCTCGAATCTATACCTTCGAGCTACGACGTGGCGGTTAAGTTCTACGGAGACCACGTTTCTCCTCCGGTATTCGAGGTAATACTCCCCCTCACTAAGAGCCACCTAGAGCCCCTCATGGTGCTAGCCTACTACAGGAGGTTCGTAGCCGGTAAGGGGAGGCTGAGGCTGATAGATAGGGGTGCGATTTCCGTCTCAGACTGGATAGGAGAGTTCAAGCCTAAGAGTATAGAGGTGATACCGTTAATAGAGGATATGGAGAGCATCTTAAACATCGAGGAGATAGTAGGAGGCTTCGCCAGAGCCGCTAACCCCCCATACCTTAGGGTATTCATAGCCAGGTCAGACCCCGCGCTGAACTACGGCTTACCAACAGCGGTCGTACTCTCAAAACTAGCGCTAGCCAAGCTCGCCGTACTTTCGAGAGAATTGGGTATCCCCATATACCCCATAATAGGGTCGGGCCCACCGCCGTTTAGGGGGCACCTCAACCCCCACAACGTGGACGGCTTTCTCAGGGAGTATAAGGGGTACTGGACGGCTACTATTCAGTCGGCCTTCAAGTACGATTACGAGGAAGGGGAGGTGAGAGAGGCAGTACGTAAACTGAACAGAGAGCTGGGCGCGGAGTCCCTGGAGCTTAGCACAGAGGAGGAGAAGGTTAAGGCTTTAATCGCTAAGTTGTCCAGGGCGTATAAATCCAGAGTGGAGGAGATACACCAACTGGTGAATGAGTTCTCCAAGCTCATACCCCGTAGG
>Ga0190367_1001431_pt1 | contig 13804 bp, 16 predicted proteins | sample 4872181011_MG_FD_171838 | JGI IMG/M metagenome (GOLD analysis project Ga0190367, IMG submission 171838) | Hydrothermal vent microbial mat bacterial communities from Southern Trench, Guaymas Basin, Mexico - 4872-18-10-11_MG | ecosystem: Environmental > Aquatic > Marine > Hydrothermal vents >...
TGGAAGGCACAGTAGGAGCCTATCGCGCGCCAGGACTTGATGGTGAAGCGCAGGCCGCTCCTCCCGGCAGCCCTTGGCCGCTCCTCCCCCACGGGCAGCAGTAAGAGGAAGGCTGTGAGGGAGGAGAGGGCGCAGAACAGGAAGAGGAGGCGCGTGGCCTCTAGGAGCTCCACGCCCGGGCGGAGGGCGACATACAGCTCTGGGAAGGCGGCGAGGATAGAGCCCGCCGTGCAGCCCGTGGAGAAGGCCATGGAGGAAGCGGTGAAGGCACGCCTGCGCCGGGCGCCTCGCGTCTTGTCGGCCAGGAGGGCCTGCCTGCTGGCCCCGATCATGGAGGCCCCGATGCCCCCCAGGAGGTTCGCCAGCACCAGGCTGACCAGGTCCAACCTGAAGAAGAACATGAGGTCCGAGGAGGCTACCAGCAGCCTAGAGGCAAGCAAAAAAGGCTTCCGCCCTCTTAGGTCGGCCAGCAGGCCAAAGGGCACGGCCAGGAGGGCCATCGCGGCCGAGCTGGCCACGGCCACCAAGCCCATCTGGGCCTCCGAGAGCCCGAGCATGGCCAGGTAGGGCATGAAGAAGACCATGCGCAGGCCTAAGCTCACGCCCACCGGGAAGGAGGAGAGCACCAAGAGCCACACATCCTGGCTTTTAGACCTCACGCCCCTCCACCGCGGGAGAGCCAGCCTTCACACTGGCTTATGGGCCAAATAAGCGCTTTGAGGCGCAGAGGTGGCGGGCCCGCGGGGATTTGAACCCCGGACCTACGGCTCCGGAGGCCGCCGCTCTATCCAGGCTGAGCTACGGGCCCCCGTGGGCCTCTTGAAGGGCATGGCATATAATCGTTTCGCGGTCATAACACTCGAAAAAGCGCGATCGGTATGGGCAATTAGGCCGTTAAATGTCCTAATCGAGCACCTGGCCCTATCCAGGGCCCAAGACAGCGCTCTTAGGCTTGAGGGAGAGGAAGAGACCGATTAGATGGAGACCGTGGGCTCCCTAGACTTTAATAATCCTGTGTTATTCACTTCCTTGCTTAAGGAAAGCAGGCAGGAAAACGTGCTAGTGGCCCGTGGCTTCCTCATTAAAAGGAGATGGGTGAAATTTTCACGTGCTGGCCCTCCTTAAAAGAAAGCGCGCTAAGCTAGAAATGGCCTTCTTCTCCAACTCCAAGTCCTATTTCCCAACCTTAGTTTTATAGTGGGCATGTGCAGCAGTAGAAAACTAAATATCCCTCAATTAAGCTCAGCTATAGGCCCTAGAGGTGAGGACCATGAGGCGGACGACCCGGGAGCATGCTGACTCAAGAATGGACCGCCTCAGGTTTCGCATAGAGGTGGTGGAACTCCTCAGGTTCCTCAAGGACCGCTACACCTACAGCCAGCTCAGCCAGATAACCGGCCTGCCAGCCACCGTGCTCAGCCGCTACATCCAGGGGCACGTGCTGCCGAACTTCGAGAGGGCCAGGGAGCTCTGGTCGCTCTTGAACAAGCGCGTGAACCTGAAGAACGAGATCGTGGACCGCATCCGCTTCAACGGGAACGGCTTCTTCGACAACACGGCCATCATCTACGACCCCTTCGTGAGGCGCTACATGGCCATGTGGATATACGATAAGATAACGGGCACCCGCGTGGACAAGATACTGACGGCCGCTGTAGACGGCATACCCTTGGCCGTAACGCTCTCGGACAGGTTGAGCGTGCCCGTGGTCATAGCGAAGAAGAGCCGTGAGGTGGGCGTGGACGAGTTCTGGACCACGGAGCTAGCCTGGCCCTCCGGCCGCTGTGAGATGCTCTACGTGCCCAAGCGCTGGCTCCGCAAGAAGGACTGGATAGTCATAGTGGACGATGTGATTCGCACGGGGGAGACCCAGAGGGCCCTGATAGAGTTGGTCAGGAGGGTGGGCGCTAAGCTAGCGGGCCTCTTCGCTCTGATAAGCATAGGCGATTGGCGCAGTAAGGTTCCCGTGCCTGAGGGCTGCATGGCTGAGGTCTTGATAACCTTAAATGATAGAGGCGGGAACAGCCCCGAGCTCCCGAGGAGTGGGAGGGGTGAGAAGCCTAGAGTGGCGAGGCGAATCGCTAGCCGTTCTTGACCAGACGCGGCTGCCGCTCGAAGAGGTATGGCTTGAGCTGAGGACGCCTGAGGAAGTAGCTGAGGCCATAATATCCATGCGGGTGCGTGGCGCGCCACTCCTTGGGGCTGTGGCCGCCTACGGGCTAGCCCTAGCAGCCCTCAGGTCGGGAGCCGAGGGCCCTCAAGCTCTCTTATCCGATTTGAGGAAAGCGGCCGAGCTCATAAGGGCCACCAGGCCCACGGCCGTGAACCTCTTCTGGGCTCTCGACCGCGTCCTCAGAGCGGCTGAGGAAGCAGCTACCTCGGGCCAAGACGTGAAGGGCGTGCGCTCGGCCGTGATGGAGGAGGCCAACCGGATAGCCGAGGAGGACGTGGCCTTGAACAAGCGCATAGGCCAGCACGGCCAGGCCATCGTGCCGGATAAGGCCACCGTCCTCACGCACTGCAACGCGGGCGCCCTTGCCACGGTGGGCTACGGCACAGCCCTGGGCGTGGTCCGCGCGGCCGTGGAGGCTGGCAAGGAGGTGCGTGTCATAGCCACTGAGACACGGCCCCTTCTCCAGGGCGCCCGGCTCACGGCCTACGAGCTCCTGAAGGACGGCATACCGGTCGTGCTCATCACGGACAACATGGTGGGCTACGTGATGGCGAGAGGCATGATGGACCTGGTGGTCGTGGGCGCCGACCGCATCGTGCGGGATGGGGTCTTCAACAAGATAGGCACCTACACCATAGCTGTCCTAGCCAAGGAGCACGGGGTGCCGTTCTACGTGGCCGCCCCCACCTCCACGCTCGACCTGGCCCGGAGCTCCCGGGAGGTGGTCATAGAGGAGCGCTCGCCTGATGAGGTTACGCACGTGAGGGGGGTGCGCATCGCCCCGGAGGGCGTGGAGGTGCTGAACCCCGCCTTCGACTTCACGCCCATGCGCTACGTAACGGCCATCATCACCGAGGACGGCATCTTCACGCCAGAAGAGCTCCTGGCCCGTTACGGATGAGCTAGAACTAGGAGATACACCTGCCTGCGGTGGGGGCGCACGTGCCGCCTCTAGCTCGCTACAAGGACGGGAGGCTGGTGGTAGAAGGGAAAGGCGTGGATGCGCTGGCTGAGAGGGGCTTCGGGAGCAGAAGGGACGGCAGGCTCATCCTAGAGCCCTGGGAAGCCCTCTACCTGCTTGAGAAAGGCAAGCTCCGCGTGGTGGACGAGGACGGGAGGGAGCTGGGCTTCCAGGAGCTCCTAGCTGAGCTAAGGCGCGTGGACGAGGCCACCTGGGCCAGGTATCTCATCTACAGGGACCTGAGAGAGAGAGGCTACGTAGTGAAGAGAGGTTTCGGCCCGGAGATAACCTTCAGGCTCTACGGGCGAGGTGAATACGGCAGGAAGGAGGCCCGCTACGTGGTGTTCGGCCTGCTGGAGGGCTCCCCTGTCCGCCTCTCCGTCCTTGAGGAGCTCCTGAGGCGGGCTCAGGCCGTGAAGAAGGAGCTCATCCTGGCCGTGGTGGACAGGCGTGGCGAGGTGGTCTATTACTCCCTCTCCAGCTGGCCCAAACAAGCGCTAGAGCGCGAGCAGGAGGGAGGGTGAGACCTTGAGCAGCCGCCTGGCGAGGCGCCTGCTGGCCTTCATCAGGCTTATCAGGCCGCCGAACTGCCTCATGATGGGCTTCGCCGTCCTCGTGGGCGCTGTCGTGGCCCTGGGCCGCTTCCCCCTTGAGAAGGCAGCCGAGCTAGCCTATGGGTTTGCCACCGGTGCCTCCCTCTTGGCAGCCTCTAACGCGCTAAACGACTACTATGATAGGGAGATAGATGCCATCAACGAGCCCACCAGGCCCATACCGAGCGGGCTGGTGAGGCCCTGGGAGGCGCTAATTCTCGCAGGCACTCTCACGGTCCTCGGGCTCTTTCTCGCCTTCCTCACGAGCCTGGAATGCCTCTTCCTGGCCCTCCTAGCGGCTCTGGTCGCGGACACATACGTAACGCTCGGCAAGCGCACCGGCCTGCCCGGCAACGCGATGGTGAGTTTCTGCGTGGCCATCCCCTTCCTCTACGGAGCGCTCATAGCCCTCGGCCACCTGGCGGAGCTCTTGGCCCAGGCCCGCGTGCTCATCTTCGCGGCCATGGCCTTCTTGGCCAACTTGGGCCGGGAGGTGAACAAGGGCATAGTAGACGTGCCAGGTGATGCCGCCCGCGGCGTGAAGACGGTGGCTGTGCGTTGGGGTGCGAGGGCGGCTGCTTACCTGGCAGCTGCCTTCTACCTGGCGGCCGTGGGGCTGAGCGCCCTCCCTCCCCTGCTCGGCCTCGTCTCCTGGGCTTACCTGCCCTTCATAGCGCTCACGGACGCTGGGTTCGTGTGGGCCTCCATAGCGGTGGTCAGGTGCCCAGAGCGGGAGGGGGCCAAGAAGGTGAAGAACTCCGTGCTTATCTGGATGACCACGGGCATGCTGGGCTTCTTGGCAGGCGCCTTCTCTTAATCCTTAAAAAGCTTAAATGCGATGAGCTGACTAGCTGGGAAGGGAAGAGAAGAGTGTGCGGAATATTCGGCTGTGTCTTGAAGGATGGTAAAGCGGCTCCCTTGGTATTAGCTGCCCTCAAGAGGCTAGAGTATAGGGGTTACGATTCCTGCGGGGAGGCCACGGTCCACGAGGGCCGCATCTTCATCAAGAAGGACGTGGGAGAGGTAGATGCCGTCCACGCGAAACTAAAGCTTGACGACCTACCGGGCCGGATAGGTGTGGGGCACACGCGCTGGGCCACGCATGGCGCGCCTACCCAGGCCAACGCCCACCCGCACACGGACTGCACGGGCCGCATCGCCGTCGTGCATAACGGCATCATAGAGAACTTCTTAGAGCTCAGGGAGGAGCTCCAGGCCAGGGGGCACGTGTTCAGGTCCAAGACAGACACGGAGGTCGTGCCCCACCTGGTGGAGGAACTCATGGCCAGGGGCCTGGGCTTCGTGGAGGCCGTCATGGAGGCCGCGAGGAGGCTGAAGGGCTCCTTCGCGCTCGTGGTCATGCACGTGGACTTCGACGGCCTGGTGTGCGTGAAGATGGAGAGCCCGCTCGTCCTAGGCGTGGGCCGCGACGGCATGTATGTGGCCTCCAACATACCGGCCTTCCTGCCCTACACGAACGTGGTCGTGTCGCTGGAAGACGGGGACATGGCCATCATAAGGGCCGATAGCTACCAGGTCCTCCGCTTCCTGACCGGGAAGCCCGTGAGGCGCAAGCCCAGGAAGGTGGATTGGACAGCCGACATGGCCGAGAAGGAGGGCTACCCACACTTCATGCTCAAGGAGATACACGAGCAGCCAAGGAGCCTCAGGAACACGCTCAGGCTTGACAGGCGCTACCTGAGCCAGATGGCGGACCTCCTCCTAGCCGCCCGTGAGGCCTTCATGTTGGCCTGCGGCACTTCCTACCACGCCTGCGTGGCTGCCTCCTACGCCATGGCCAAGCTGGCCAGGAAGGCCGTCCACCCAGTTATAGCCTCCGAGTTCGTGGAAAACTACGGGAACCTTGTGGGCTCTCATACGGCTGTCTTGGCCGTGAGCCAATCCGGCGAGACGGCTGACACGCTCGCGGCCGTGGAGCACGCCAGGGCCAGAGGGGCCACTATCCTGGGCATCACGAACGTCCTGGGCTCCAAGCTCACGCGCGTGGCCCGGGTGTATGTGTGCCAACAGTCTGGGCCGGAGATAGGTGTGGCGGCCACGAAGACCTACACAGCACAGCTCTCCGTGCTCAGCCAGCTGGCCACTATCATGGCTGAGCGCAGGGGCAAGATAGGGCACAAGGAGACAGAGGAACTCTGGGGCTGGATGCACAAGATACCCGACATCGTGGAGGACGTGATAAAGGGCACGGAGAAGGGAGTCATCAGGCTGGCCAAGAGGTTCGCGGGCGTGGAGAGGTTCGCCTTCGTGGGGGCTGGCATAAATCTGGCCACTGCCCTTGAGGGGCGCCTCAAGCTGCTCGAAATAGCCTATGCCCCCTCCATAGCCACCTCGGAGCTGGACAGCACGCTCATGGAGGCCCTCGGCCACGGAGCCGTGGCCATCTTTATCTGTCCTAGCTCGCCCAACGGGAGGGAGCCGATCTTGAGCGCGGCCAACGAGGCCTCTGACAACGGCCTCACCACGCTCGTGCTAGCCCACGATGGTGATGATGAGGCCAAGGAGGTCTGCGATGTGCTCCTCTCCCTCCCCGTGAGCCCTGAGGTGCCTGAGGTGCTAACGCCCCTGCCCTACATCGTGCCTCTCCAGATGTTCGCCTACTACGTGAGCGTGGAGAGGGGGCTGAACCCGGATAAGCCGAGGAACCTGGCCAAATCCGTTACGGTGAAGTGAGGGCGGTGCCTCCTGCCCCCTTTCCCGCCTCTGGGGACCAGAGATAGACCTATTCTCCCCTCCCGCCCCTCTGCCTCACGGTGGGCCAGGGTGGGGGAGACAGGCGAGGGCCGGGAGAGGGACGTGAAGGCAGAGCTGAGGGAGCGTATCTGGTCCCTGCTCGTGCAGCGCGGCGTGGCCAGGTTCCCCCTCCCCGTGCGAGGGCGCATTCCCAACTTCGTGGGCGCTGAGCTCGCGGCCAGGAGGCTGGCGGGCCTGAGGGAGTACGAGCGAGCCGAGCTCGTCTTCTGCAACCCGGACTCGCCCCAGAGACCGGTGAGGGAACTCGTGCTCCGCGATGGGAAGGCACTCGTGATGGCCACGCCCAGGCTCAGGAGCAGCCTCCTGCTCTTGGAGCCCTCCAGGCTGCCTAGCTGGGCGCTCAGGAAGGCCTCGACCATAAGGGGCGCCTTCAGGTTCGGGAGGCCCGTGGAGCCCTGGGAGGTGCAGGTGGACCTCAAGGTGGTGGGCTCCGTGGCCGTAACGCCGGATGGAGGGCGCCTGGGCAAGGGGCACGGCTACAGCGATTTAGAATACGCCATCCTGGTGGAGTGCGGCTCCATAGGGCCCGAGACGCCCGTGGCAACGACCGTGCATGACCTCCAGGTGCTCCCCCGCGGCAGCATACCCATGACGGAGCACGACGTGCCCGTGGACGTGATAGCCACGCCCACGCGCGTGATAAGGACGGGCACACGCCACCCCAGGCCCAGGGGGCTAGATTGGGCGCTCATAACGGACGACATGGTGCGGGAGGTGCCCATCCTGGCCCGGCTGAGGGAGAGGGCGGGGCGCCCGCGCCTTATCTAAGGTGCCCCAAGGAGGTCTACCAGCCTCCTGAGCGCCCAGAAGGCCTCATGGACCAGCGAGGGCCTCTCGGCCAAGAGCTCCCTCAGCTTCCCCAGGGGCTCAAAGCCCAACGCGGCCAGCACGTCCTTGGCGCTCACCTTCGGCTCCTCACACCTCGCGTGAGCCAGGCACCTCAGCTCGTCCGCGGCCCGTCTTATGGCATCTAGGGTGATGATGCCGCTCAAGATAAATGCCTTCAGCACGTGGTCTTCTACGCAGTGCCTGTCCACGGGCACATCGCCTAGGCCAGCCACGCACACTATAAGCGCGGCCTCCGCTCGACCTCGGTCCTGAAGAGGCACGCGCACACAGGCTCAGGCTCGCCGACCTCCAGCCCGTGCTCCCTCAGAGAGCTCACCAGGCCCCTGGCCCTGTCGGCTGGCCTGAGCTCATCCGCGTTCACCAACACGCCTAAGGCCCTCAGCCTCCTCGAAAGGCGTGCTAGAACGGCCACATAGCGGCCGATTTCATAGACACCGCGCATGCCACCGCAATCGGTTATGGCCAGATTGGCCTCCGGCTCGCTCGCGACCAGCTTAAGCAGCTCGGCATCGCTCGGCCCCTCGCAGAGCACCAGCGCATCTAAGCGCCTGCCTCAGGTCCCTGGCCATGTCTATGAAGGAGCGCTCAGCTGGCTTGAGCTGCACGAAGGGCACGGTGGAGGCCCCCCTATATGACATCGAGGAACCTCACGTCCAGGCCCAGCTCGGCTAGGAGCTCCCTATCGCTCGCCTCCACGCGCCTCGCCCTCACCAGGCCATCCTCGCTCCTCTCTAGGAAGAAGGTGGCCAAGCTGATGCCCGCCTCGCGCCCTATGGCCTCGACCAGCCTCACAAGCTTAAGGCTGTGCGTGGTCATGAAGAGCTGCGTCTCGTTCTTCTTGACAAGGGAGAGGAGCATCTCAAGCGTCTTAGCCAGGCCGCCGGGATGCTGGTGGCTCTCGGGCTCCTCTATGAGCAGGAGCGTCCTCCTGGCCAGGGCAGCCGCCATCACCATCACCAGGGCGTAGTGGGCGCCATCGCCAAGGTCGTCAACCCGGACGGAGGTGTGAGGGAGCTTGGCCACGAGCTGAATCGGGCCGTAGAACGGCGCGTAAGTCAAGTCCTCTATAGGGAGGCCATACCCATCCCTTAAGGTCGCGACCACTAATTTATCTAGCCTGTCTTAAGCAGAAGGGCCATAAAGCTTCCTCTGCTCGTCATAATCATACCATAGCACCTTATGCCCTTTCTCCCACTTCAAGCCTCTTTCGCCCCGACGGTTTAACAAATAGATGATTTTGTCCCCTCTACCCAGCGGATCTTGGAGTTCAAAAATAGCTGAAGCCAAGTAAAGGGCCTCCAGGACGGAGGACTTACCCGCGTTATTCCGCCCCAGGAGCACGTTCACCTGGGCTAGGCCCCCCAGCTCTAGCTCCCTGATGCCCCTGAACCTGCGTATCGTCAGGCCGGTGAGCATGGCCTAGCTTCCCATAGCATCGTGCCTGCTCGGGCCAATCAAGCCTTCCCGCCCGGATGGCGCGAGAAGGCATCAGAAGGCGGGAGGTGGGTCGGCCCGTCACGAGGTCTTCATCCCTGCCCCGTTCAGGTCAGGCTGGGACGGCTACCTCATCCCCAGGAGGGGCCTGGTGGGCACCTAGATAAACCTTCGGCCCGCCCGCCGCTCCTCAGCGCGCCCGGGTGGGCAGGCGCTTCCTCAAGGCCCGTAGGGTGCCGGAGGCATCTACCACGTGGATGGCTAGCGGCTTCCCCGCGCGGTCGGCCGTGATGCTGGCCAGGGCGGCCCTCACCAGGCCCATGTGCGTGTGGGAGCACCTCAGGATGGCCAGGCCACGCCCGGCATCGTATTCTATGAGCTTTAGCCTGGCGCCAGCAGCCCCGCTCTCGCCGAAGAGCTCCACCAGGGCATCTAGGACCAGGGCCAGGAGCTCCTCGCCCTCCTCTGGCCGAGAGCCCTCCAGCTTCAGGGCCAGGTAGCGCTTCCTGTAGGGCCTCACGGGCAATCCCGGCCCCACCTCACCACCCTTATGCCTGGCGCTATGAAGCTCGGGTCGAGCTTGGCCCTGTTGCGCTCCACCATGCTCGATGGCACCTCGGAGAGGGCGTTCAGGGCCTCCTCAAGGCTTAGGCCGAGGAGGCTGGCCAGGTAGGCGAGCTCCCTGGGCCTCCTCATCAGCATCGGCTCTTCTGCGCCGCTTGAGAGCACCACGGGCACTCCGTAGCGCTTGGCCAGGGAGACCTCCTCCCTCAGCCTGCCGAGGAGGGCGATGCGCTCGGCCCGCGGTAGCCTAAAGAGGGGCATGAGTGGTATCTCAAGGGCGCAGTTCGAGCCAGAGGCCAGCTCTGCCCCCGAGTGGTCGAAGAAGCGCTGCCTCGGCCTTAGGGGGAAGAGAAGCAGGTCCACCCGCCTGTCCCTGGCAGCCACGCGGGCTACCTCACGGCTGCGGCAGAAAACGCCTATTAGCTCAAAACGCCTCCTGAGGTGCCTGAGAGCTGAGAGGAGCTCCTGCCTGCTGCCCGGCGTTAAGTCCACCCTGGTGGCCAGGTCTACGCCCACCTCATCGGCAGCCGCCTTGAGGGCCTGGAGCTCATCACGCGTGGCCTCAGGGCCCACGGGCAGCGCCACAAGCTTGTAGCCAAAGGCCCTCGCCCTCTCCAGCAGGAAGCGGGCCTCCTCTAGCGAGCTGAGGGGACATGCAAGCCTCAGGTCGGCAAACCGCCTGCTCAAGGCGCCTGGCACGCCTCCTCGCAGGCCTCCCTGATGTCCTCCAGCCTTGAGCTTGAGAAGCTGAACTTCATCCATATCGGGTCGGCCTGGCACAGCCTCACCTGCCCCAGGAAGGCCCACTGTTTGTCAAGCCTCAGGTAGAGGGAGCCACCGCTCACCCTCCTCCTGAGCTCCCAGCGGAGCAGGCGCTCCCTATCCGGCTTCGGCAGGCGGGAGAACACGTGCCTGAAGATGGCGGCCGCCAGAGCCCTGTCTCTGACACGCGCCCTCAGGAGCCTTATGGGGTTCCCGTGGTGGCCCTTGAGCTCCTTGGACTTGAACTTCACGCGCTCCCTGGCCTCCCCGGGCAAGATGCTCATGATGGCTGCCAGCGCCTTCTCGGGGTCCTCGGTGGCGTGGACGATGAGCTCTACCTCAAGGCCCGTCACGGCCGCGGGCAAGGCCAGCCCTCCCTGCTCCCGCCTGCTGTCCGCGGGGGCGGATTAATGTCTTAGCCCGGGGGCCACAAGCTCGGGTGCGCGGCTTGGGCGAGACATGGGGCCTCCACATCTACGCGGCCCTGGTGAAGAACCTCAGGGGCGTCATCTACTCCTGCCTGAGCGGGAAGGAGCTGGCTGAGAGGCTCTCGTGGCTTAAGAAGCGCTTCAGGTATAGGAGGCTAGGTATAACACCATCGCTCCTGGGGAAGCACAGAGAGGTAGCGGGCAGGTTCATGGGCTCCCCTCTTGTGGAGCTCAGGAACCCATTCCCAGGGCTGGACGAGCTCCTAAGCGCTTACGAGGAGTTGACGGGCCTCAGCCCGGCCGTCCTAGAGACCTACTGCTATTCCTCCATCTTCGTTTCCCCGCTGCTCATCCTGGGGCGGGATTGCGCCCGCGAGCTCGCCCCGCTCGTGGTGGACGTGGTCCGAGTGGAGAAGGAGCTCACGGACAAGGACTACAAGCTCCACATGAGGATCGCGGACTACACGGTCCTCGACTTCTACCCCTGGGCCACGGCCTCGGCCAGGCAGGCCCTCCTAGCCCTGGCTCAGGGCCTGGGGGTAACCGACATACTTGAGGAGCGCAGGAGGCGCATAGCCCAGGACAGACGCCGCTATTGGCGCGTGATGTCGGAGGGAGGCCGTGATTTCCTGCTTTACTTGGACTTGTTGCCCCTCCTGGTCGAGAGAGCAGGACCAAAGGAGCCCCGAGCCCTCCTCCAGGGCCGTGAGGAGCTCGTGCCCGCTACTCTGGCCATCATATCCGCTGTGGTCGTGCCCTAGCCTTTAATGCTTCTCCCGTGCCAGCTCACGAGAGGCGATGACCCTTGGTGGCCGAGCAGATCAGCATAGAGGAGTTCGCGCGGCTGGACATCAGGGTCGGCAGGGTGGTGCGAGCCGAGCGTGTCCCTGGCGCTAGGAAGCTCGTGAGGCTTGAGGTGGACATAGGCGAGGTAGAGCCCAGGCAGCTCGTGGCTGGCATAGCAGAGTTCTACAGGCCGGAGGAACTCGTTGGCCTGAACGTGGTCGTGCTGGCGAACCTCAAGCCGAAGAAGTTCATGGGCGTGGAGTCGCAGGGCATGATTCTGGCCGCTGACGTGGATGGGAGGCCCGTCCTGCTGACCACGCTATCGGATGTGCCTCCTGGCACGAGGGTGCGCTGAGCTAGCCTTCCTCTGGCAGGAGGCCCGCGTCCCTCAGGGCTGCCCTCGTGATGCCCATGAGCTCTATGTCCTTCAGCTCCTCCAGCCTGAACCAGCAGGCATTCTCCACGTCCGGCCCTGGCCTGACGTGCCCTCCCAGGGGCTCCGCTAGGAAGCATATCACCACGTAGTGGTAGGCCTCCGCTAGGAGGTCATAGACGCCCAGGAGCTCCCTGATGGCGATGTGGATGCCCGTTTCCTCCAGCGTCTCCCTGGCCGCTGCCTGCTCCACAGTCTCGCCATATCTCACCAGGCCAGCCGGCAGGGACCAGGCCTCCGGCTCGGGCTCCCGGCCCCTTCTCACCAGCAGGACACAATCTCTCCGGACGACCAGGGCCGACGCTGAGGGAAGGGGGCGCACGGCTACGCCACCACCTCAGGCTTAATATGCCCAGCGGCAGAATAAGGGGCCGGGACGGGCTATGACGGCGCTCGTGATATCCCTCATCGTGGCCTGGCTGGTCATGTATGTGCTCTTGGCCGCGGCCTGCGTGGTCATCTACCGTGATGCCATGAGGAAGGAGGCCAGCGCGGAACTCTGGCTCCTGGCGACCATCGTGCCTGGCTCCATGGGCCTATTGCTCATCCTCGCGCCCCTCTTCCTCCCGGCCCAGGCGGTGTGGACATGCGCCCCCCTCGGCGTCCTCCTCACCATGCTCGGCCCCATCATCTACATGCTCTCCTGGGGGCGTGAGCAGGGTGCCAGCGCCTAGGCGCCTCTTCGGCACGAATGGCATAAGGGGTGTGGTGAACAAGGAGCTCACGCCCAACTTCTGCGCCCGCGTTGGGCTGGCGGTGGGCACCTACTTCGGGGGCGGGGACATCCTCATAGGCCGTGATGCCAGGCTCAGCGGGCCCATGATAGCGAGCGCGGTCATATCTGGCCTGCTGGCGGCCGGCTGCCGCGTCTTCGATGCTGGCCTAGCCCCAACGCCCGCCCTACAGTATGCGGTCAAGCACCTTGGCATGGATGGCGGCGTGATTATAACGGCCTCGCACAACCCGCCCGAGTATAATGGTATAAAGGTCCTGAGGCCCGATGGCGTGGAGCTGAGCAGGGAGCAGGAGAAGGAGGTCGAGGCCATATTCTTCGAATCCAGATTCAAGCCCGCTGCTTGGCACGCCGTGGGGAGCCTGAGGCGCCTGGAGGGCATCGTGGAGGCATACGTCAAGGGCGTGGAGGAGCACGTGGACCGGGAGCTCATAGCCAGGAGGAGGTTCAAGGTAGTCCTAGACCCGGCCAACGGCGTGGGCGTGCTGCCGGCTCTCCCGCTGCTCAGGGACCTGGGTTGCAAGGTGGTCCTCTTGAACGGGGAGATAGATGGGCGTTTCCCGGGAAGGAGCCCAGAGCCCAAGCCGGAGAACCTGGGCAGGTTGGCCGCCATCACGCGGGCCTCTGGGGCGAGCCTGGGCGTGGCCTACGATGGCGATGCGGACCGGGCCATCTTCGTGGACGAGTTAGGCCATGTCCGCTGGGGCGATGAGTCCTTCGCCTTGGTGATAAAGTGGTTTCTGGCCAGGAGGCCGGGAGAGCTCGTGGTAACGCCCGTGAGCTCCTCCAGCCTCATAAGCGATGTGGTGGAGGCCTGCGGCGGCAAGCTGGTCTGGACACCGGTGGGCAGCGTGGTTGTATCGCACAAGATGATGGAGCTCCAGGCTAAGCTGGGCGGTGAGGAGAACGGCGGCATCTTCTACGGCCCTCACCAGCCCGTGAGGGACGGCCCCATGAGCACCGCGCTCATCCTCCAGATACTGGCCGAGGAGCACCGGCCTCTCTCGACCCTAATGGACGAGCTGCCCAGGTATCACCTGGCCAAGGCCTCGGTGAGGTGCCCGCACGAGCTCAAGCCAGCGGCCCTCGATATCCTGAGGGCTAAGTTCAAGCACGTGAGGCTGACGACCGTAGATGGCGTGCGCGTCTGGTATGATGATGGAAGCTCCGTGCTCATGAGGCCCAGCGGCACGGAGCCCATCTTCAGGATATACGCAGAGGCCAGGGACGAGGAGCGCTTGAGGGAGGTGCTGGCCGAGCACGTGGCCCTCGTGAGGGAGGCTGTCGAGGAGGCCATGAGGAGGGCGGGAGGG
>Ga0190367_1001432_pt1 | contig 13798 bp, 7 predicted proteins | sample 4872181011_MG_FD_171838 | JGI IMG/M metagenome (GOLD analysis project Ga0190367, IMG submission 171838) | Hydrothermal vent microbial mat bacterial communities from Southern Trench, Guaymas Basin, Mexico - 4872-18-10-11_MG | ecosystem: Environmental > Aquatic > Marine > Hydrothermal vents >...
CCACTATTTAGAGTCGACAAAGCGTTAAAACCCCGTGGATGCAAGGATATTAGGGAACATCTCAAAACGGCTTGGAGTCGATCTTTCTGACCCTTTCTTATTTAACCTTAGGAAGCGGAAGCATCGATATTGCATGTATCCTGCAGAGAGGGAGCATCTAACACAAGTTTATTGAGCATTCTTACATTCTTGTGTGTCAATGAGAAACTTCTGGTTTGCTTAACGAGCTGGCGCCATGATGACAGATTTCTCTTCCAGATGTTCTTTCCTCCGGCAAGCCTATCGATCATCGGAACACTTTCCTTATCAGTTATTACACCTCTTCCAAGCTTAACTAGAATCACATTCCTAGAGGAATTCAACTATTTCCCCTCTTTTTTTGAATCTCCTTTAATATATACAAATTTTGATTTTCCATCGGATAAATTTTAAACCTTCTTTTACACAAATTGCAGCGAAACCAGTAGTCCATGAAATCCTCTGCATTTTTATACAGAGCACCGGATGTAGAGAGCTTACCATCACATTTTGGACATCTAACATTATTCAGTATCCACTTTCTTATGAAATAACTCTTAAGATCTCCGTACCATTTAGTCTGGGGTTCATACCACATCCTGGTGTAGGTATATGGTTCAAAGAAGGGTTTAAAAGTTAGTATAAATATTAAAACATCTAAAAGAATCGTAGCTAGTATTACATAATTAAGTATGCTTTGGATTGTTGATTTGAAAAAGTGTATTATCAATACTAGGATCCAAAGTGGCGATATAACGATAAAGATTGGGATAAGTGCGTTTATTATTTCTTGAAAGATAAACACCTTAAGAGGCAATTTAATGATATTTCCTTGATCGTATTCAGTATTACCTTCTCCATGTGGCATATTTTTTATAATGCCTATAAACGTTTTTATAACCTTGCATTGGTACGTTACCAAAGCAGAGTATATCTCCAAGACTCAGCACCTTCACCCCTCATATGAACTATCTTAGCTTAGCTTTATATTCCAGGGTTATTTTTGGGGCATCCCTTGCCCAAATCTGCCCCCATCTGTTACGAGATCAACTTCGGGATATTTTCATAAAAATGATAATGTAAAATTCTCTTTATTTTGACATTGTGTAAATAACAGTAGTTCGGCAAGTGGAGGAGGAAAGTGGATGTTGTTGATCAAAAATAAGGTTTTGATATTAACACACTTTCTTACTTTCTTTACCAAGGATTTAACGATCCTCCTTTGGTTGTAAACTGATCCAGTGGATGCACCGAAAGTGTGAATCGTTTCCCATCCTCTATGCATTCTATGCTAGCATAACCATAGCCAAATCTCGTGCCTTCCTCTTTTCCATACCACGGTTCTTGGACTTTCAGAACTCTGAATAATTCAGAAAACTTTATTAATTAAAATATAATAATCTCCGGAGAGGGAGGATTATGAGAAGAATATGTAGTGTTCTGATAGTATTGGGTCTTTTGACAACCTCTATGAATGTAGTGCCTGCAGATAAAAACTCTGGAGGTGACAGTGGATGGGTACCAGACGGTTCACATATTGCACCATCTCACATGTATATCTACCCTGATCAGTTATCTCAAAATGAGTCGCTAATTGCTCTCATTGCTGTATACGAGAATATAAGCGCTATTTTCCTGATAAATAAAACCGTCCAAAACGGTAACAACATCACCATTTACGTTGATAGTATCAAAATAGGAAATGCGACAAACGTAACAGTAGAGAGAGCTTCAGTCTACGTAAGAGATCTTTCCATAGGAACTTGTTCCATTACCGTAATTGAGAACGAAATCAATGCAACTCTTGCAAGTTTTACTTTCCAAATACAACCCTATGGTCTCTTTTTGGATAGCGACGGCATTGTTGGAACCCTTGGAACATTCATAGGAGGGATAGAAAACAATACTTTATATGCGTCTCCCTTCCATCGTAATCCAACCGTACCACCTATCCTTTTCAATTATACTGCATTCTGGGCAAATTCAACGGACAGTTTCTATCTAGCCATTAAACTCACCAACAATGGAGAGACAAGAAACAATGTAACCTTTTCCTTATTTTCTCCAGAATCTGCTATTAAGATAAATCCAAGAAACATATACATCGGGACCTTTAACGAAAGCTCCTCCGCTTTATGTTTGTTCGAAATAAACACCACAAGTGTTCCTCATGGGATATATAATCTCTCCTATATACTAAATTATTCTATAAACAACACAGTTTGTACCATTTCTGGTAAACTTCCGATGGGAGTGTACACCCTGTATGAGAGGTTTATAAACTCATCGGAATGGGAAAACAATAGTGTGAATGTGACTTTAATTACGCCATTCAATGACACTGTCTATTACGATGGGAAGAACTGGCATAATGTTGTGGTTGACAATGGAAGTATATTAATCCCATACAATACAAGCTACCGATTCTTCTTCAGTAATTTTTCTTTGCAAGAACCAAGAAGTCCATGGATAAATATTGTTATAGGCGCTGTAGCAGGTGCTGTAATTGGTGGGGGGGCAACTATACTAAGATCTGTCATTAAGGGTGAAAAAATCGATTGGGGAGAGGTAGCTAAAAATGCACTGATAGGAGCCGCTGCAGGTGCTGTAATAGGAGGTACTTTCGGTGTGGCGGGCTCTGCGGTATTACCAACTATTGCAAAGGGAGCGTTAATTTCAGGATCCATTTCCGCAGGTCTTGAAGCAGCTGATGAATACTTTACAGAAGGAGAGATCGATCTTGCAGACGTTTCCCTAGCAGGTATTATGGGAAGTTTGGAGGGAGGGGCATTCGCAGCCATTCAAGTTGCCCCTGCCTTTGTTCATATTGCAAAAAGGGTAGCGAAAGGTGCATATACCGCCGGCAAGTGGAAAACAGTTGGAGATTTGTGGAGAAGTGGCAACTGGATAGAACGTTCCAAGGCTGTTCACAAAGCTCTGAAATGGTTCCCAAAATGGACAAAATGTAAAAGATGGTTTAAAAGGTGGCATGCAGTTGAGAAAGTACTTACTGTTGTTAATATTCTGAACACGAAATGGGCTCATAATCATATAGAAAAAGCTCTCACTGACCCTGAGGGATATGCAATAGGTGACTTTACCTCAACTGAGAATCTGTTCCATAACACACCGCTCTCACAGGAGGATACAGATGGAGATGGTATTCCAAATATTGTTGAGATGCGAAGAGGTACTAATCCTTTTGATCCTTCTGATGGACCTCTCGTAATAGAAATATTAGCCCCTACCTCCTCAAAACCAGCTTTAGTTGGAGATCCATCTAATCCTCTCAGCTTCATAGCCACAGTTGAAACTAGTTATCCTATCCTTAATCCGAAGTTCCATGCAAAGGTAGGGGGGAAAACAGCTAATGTGGCCGTGTTAATGAGTAGTCCTGAAATGGATCTATACATACTAAGGGTTTTTCCGCCTACCCAACCTAGCGAAGGCTTCTATGATCTTGAAATCTCTATTAGTATAAACAGCGTGATAAAGGACTGCGAGGTCGAGAGTAGCGCTATTCGATATTCCACGGGTAGCAATGTTGATGTCATGATAGTGATTGATAGATCTGGGAGCATGAGAGGCTCGAAGATTGCTGCTGCCAGGAATTCTGCTTGTCTCTTTGTTGACTTAATGGCGTTTCATGATATGATCGGTGTGGCATCATTTAGCGGTAGTGCCTCTATTAACTACCCGTTAACGGAAATAACCTCTGATGCTATTAGACAGCAGGCTAAAAACAGGATAAATTCCATATCCGCAGGTGGTAGTACTTCAATTGGTGCTGGTCTGCGGGCAGGTTATAATCAACTGGTTAGTAATGGTAACCCAGATCATCCATGGTCAATTATTCTGCTTTCAGATGGCCATCATAACACCCCCCCTCACCCGAATAGTGTTTTACCACTGATTCAAGCAGCGAACATCAGGGTTTTCACGATTGGCTTAGGTTCGGGTGCAGATGCGAATATGCTTAGCTATATAGCGCATAACAGTGGTGGTGGAGGTGGAGAATACTACTATTCCCCTAGTGAGTCTGAGCTTAACGCTATATATAATGCTATCTCAGGTATTGTAAAATCTGAAAGCACTGTGCTAAATGTGGAAGGATCTGTTGATGTAGGAAAAACGGTTATCCATGATGTCTATATTGACTCTTCTGTTAGTGCTGCTACTTTCACTGTTAGTTGGGAATCTGGTACCTGTGACTTAGAACTTAAGCGTCCCGATGGGTCATATGTTGATCCGTCTGATCCTGATGTGATCTCACATATAGAGGAAGCAACATATGAAACATTTACCATAGATGATCCTATAGATGGTCAATGGATTATGGAAATCACTAGGACACATGCCTCCTCCCTGAGGTATAATGCTATAGTTACTGCAAAGACAAATCTCTCTCTTACATGCTATCTGAACAAAGATAGGTACCATTGTGGTGAGCCGATTAAAATAATCTCTACGTTGACAAAAGCTGGTGTTCCAATAACTGATGCAGTGGTATCAGTTAAAATCAAACGGCCGGATGGAACTATCGATTACATCTTGCTGTCAGATGATGGGATACATGACGATGGAGACCCTGATGATGGGGTATACTCTAATTCCTATGCCAATACATATCTATCTGGTAGTTATACTCTTACTATTACTGCAATGGGTATAGTTAATTCTGAGAACTTTACTCGTGTGTTAACAAAATCGGTGTACGTTTCTGGTGCCCTTCCTTCCCAAATAGAGTTCACACCCTCTGTTATCGATCTAGGAATTGTTCACCCTCTTGAACAAAAGTTTGTTTCTATCAAGGTAAAATCTCTCTCCTCAGAAGAGCTTGGATTTCGAATCTCCGTAACCGACTTCACGGATCAGATCAATGGCAGTGTTATAAATGGCAGAATTCTAACATTATTAACAGATGGATTCATTCTGTCCCCTCATAAATCGACCCAGATTCTTGCAAGAATTCTCCTCCCTAACACCGTGAAAAGCGGAGACTACATTGGACACATTCTTCTCAGAAGTAACGCTTTCTCAGTGTCCCTACCTGTTAAAATGAAGGTAATAGCTGATGTGATATCGCCATGCACTGAGAAAAAAGTGGGTGAGCCAAAGTTTGGCGAAAAGGACAAATGGGTTACATCCCATACACCCTTTAATTTGACAGCAGAGGACAACCCTGGTGGGTCTGGGGTTGACAAGACATTCTATAGGATTTGGTACAATGGAAGTTGGACGCCATGGATGGAATATAGTGGCAATTTTACGTTAAATGGTGAAGGAAAACATTACCTGGAATACTATTCCGTAGATAAAGCTGGTAACGTTGAGGAAGTGCATAATCAAACCCATTACGTTGATGATTCTCCACCTGTCACTAATCTTTCATATGGTTCTCCGTACTACACAAATGGAACTGAAGAGTGGATAACAACCTCCACCTTAATTTATCTAAATGCGACCGATTTACCAGAATGTGGATGCGGAGTTAACCATACGTACTATCGGATAAACAACGGAACATGGATCGAATATACGGGACCATTTACGATAAATGAAGAATGCAAACACACGATAGAGTGGTATAGCGTTGATTACCTTGGAAATACCGAACAAGTTCATTCAACGGTCGTAAATGTCGACTCATCTCCACCTGTCACAAATTCAAGCATAGGAAAACCATACTATAGAGATGAGAGAGGAGAATGGATAACTTCCAATACCTCTATATACCTCAATTCAACCGATTATCCAGAATGTGGATGTGGTGTCAAGGAAATTTACTACAGCTATGACAATGGAACAACGTGGTTTGTGGTTAATGGGAGTGTAGCTTCATTCTACATTCCAGAAGAGTGCTCTCATGTAGTTAAATGGTATGCCGTTGACAATCTAGGAAATGAAGAAGAGATTCACGAGAGAATACTAAATGTTGATAACACTCCACCTGAAACTACTCTGGTAATAGAGGGTCATTATTCGGGAAGTGGAACGCCAGATGATCCATATCGCATAGCTATAACTCCAGAAACTAGGATTTACCTAAATGCAACAGATAAACCAGAATGCGGTGCCGTTGGAGTGAGAAACACTTACTTCAGGATAAGAGCCGAAGGTTTAATTACCAAGTGGATGAGTTTGAAAGAATTGGAAGAGAAGGGGAATGACATTAAATTTGCAATTCCGAAATCTATCATTGATAAAGGAGGGCCATTCTATCTAGATTACTACTCAGATGATCTGCTTGGAAATAGAGAGAACATAAAGACGGCGACTTTCTACCTCGAAAAGATGCAATATCCTCTACCTTAAATTCCTTTCTTTTTATTTTTTGTTGAGATGTTCATCACATCGCTTTTATTATAGAGAAGAGAATTCTTCAGAAATCAAGAATTGAAGAAATTGGATATCAAACTTCCAGAAAACCTAGGAGAAGTATTGTTATTGTGGCTGCGGGCTTACTCATAAGGATATAATCCTTGATTTTCCATGAGTATATCTCATTGTACTCTCCGTAGTGTTAAATAGCGGAGGCATACTGTTGAGTATCTGTTGGGGGAGCCAAACCAACTTGGGTATCTCTTTATCATTTAAGCCTCTGCACACGCCATCCTCTTGGAAACCATACTTTACCGCATCATCTGAATCGCAGTAAGGACATCTGAGGGTATCATATCCCCTATGTCTTTCCTTGGTTTTGATGATACTTTCTGCATCCATCAAAAGCGACGAGACAATTTTCAATCGATAGAAATCCACATCAAAAAATAAAAAAAGAGGGGTTAGAAGAGTTTTAGGAATGAGACACTCTTGATGTCTACGTTCTGAGCGTGGTCGTATGCCTTCACTTTGAGCTCATGCAGTCCAGCTGGTAGGCTTGCCTTCCAGTCAAATGGTTCCTTGTTTACCACCTCGACAAGCTCTCCATCTATGTAGTACTCCACCTTTTCCGCTCCAAAGTTATCGATTACGTTTACTTTTGCTGTTATTGGTCCTATTATTATTGCCTTGGAGAATGGAACCGGTAGTATCCTGATACCAAAGATGTAGATGCCATAGGTTGGCTTCACTATTTCTAGAGATGGCTTTGAGTTATCTGCGGTTATAGTTGCCATTCCAGTTGTTATTCCAGCTACGTCAACCTTTACCGTTATCACGCCATTTGATGGCTTGCACTGTACATTGTGGATCGTCCACTTGGCTATGAATCCATCATAGCTGTCAGCAGGTACTGATGTTCCAAGGTTGAATGCTGATAGGTCAGCTCTTATGTCTTGGGCACTGAACGTACTCGCAAGTGTTCCAGTTATGGCTGCGGTTATCTCTACGGTATCTCCATCCTTGACCCATTTATCGCTTGATATGGTTGTATCCTCTATTCTCACGTTTACTCCAACTCCTGGTCCAGCTCCAGCTATGGTTATTCTTACGCTGTCATGTCCTATTCCACGTGGACCCACCGCTTCTACTATTAGAAGATAATCTCCAGGTGCGATGTTGTTCGTATTCCAGTCGTACTCTCCAGTATTTGCTATTGGACCCGCTATCTTGAAGACCTGTTCTTTATCCACTGGCTTGTAGAAAATGTATATCGGCAACTCTTCCTCTCTTCCCTGATAGGCTGGATCATAGGCATACCATTTGATCTTTACCGTACCGCTTACAGTCTCTCCATCCCTTGGTGATATTATTTGAACCTGTGGCAGTGGAGAAACTTCCTTGTGGAAAGTTACGGTGGTCGTATCGGTATCTGAACAATCTCCAGAATCGGTGTGTACAGTTACGGTTAAGGTTACCGTTACCTCAAACTGATCTTCTGCGGGGCTATATGAATGTACTGGATTTGGCTCAGTGCTGTAGGTACCATCTCCAAAGTCCCAGTAGTAATCCACATCTCCTGTATAGCAAGGCGTTATGTACGTTCCAGAGCTGTCGAAGTGCACGGTAAAGCCAGTCCTGTAATCTGCATCATAAGGTCCGCCTGCATCTGCAACCACTTTGACAACGCAGATCTCTACTGTTGCGACATTTGAGTAGTTCGCTCCATCATATGCCTTGTAAGTGAAGCTGTCTGTACCATCAAAGCCAGCATCTGGCACATATGTAAATGATCCATCACTGTTCAGCGTTAATGTACCATGATAAGGTCCACTGACAAGCACAGCGGTTAGCGGAGAAGGTCCATTGTCTGGATCATAGTCATTGCTTAACACTCCAGGTGCAGATATGGTAAGCGTTGTATCCATGCAGGTTGAATATGAATCATTCTCTGCAACTGGTGGAATGGTTACTACATTAATGGTTACCGTTGCAACGTTTGAGTAATACATTCCATCGTATGCCTTGTAAGTGAACGTATCTGTACCACAGAAGTTGGTCTCTGGCGTGTAGGTAAAGGAACCGTTGTCATTCAACACTAGGGTACCATGAGAAGGTCCATCTACAAGTACAGCTGCTAGCGGAGAAGGTCCATTGTTTGGATCGTAATCGTTACCTAGCACTCCGGGTGCGGGTACATCGAGAGGAACGTTCATGTAAGTTAGATATGAATCGTCTACTGCAACTGCTGGTGGCTCACAAGGAACGCAGGAAACGCTTATGACACCTCTTAGCAACCCATCGATGTATCCATCGTCTCCACCAGAAGTGTTGTCAAGATATGCTAACATGGCATTAAACTGCATTATATCCGGTCCTGAGATGATGAAGTAGGCGTGAGCATTTGGCCCAAATGAGTCAGATGGATATTTGCCATCTACATCCACATCATATTGAACGATCAAATCAAAGGTTTGACCATTGTATGTTACAGGAATTGACATGGTACCGTTCCATGAGGTTGATGGTCCCGGTGATGTTCGAGGACCGATGTTTTTAATGAAGTCGATGTGTTCATCCCATGTTCCATCTTCATCGAAATCTGCTTCGAGCCAGCCCGAGATAACAACGATGTATTTAATTCCTGCAGGTGGAATGTCCATGTTGTATGCGCCATCAACGTTTGTTATGTTTGGATAATCTGGCCCTGAAGATGGCAAAGTTGGAGTTGATGGATCTCCGTCAGGATTGGATGAAAAACCAGTCAAGTTGAAGTCTGCTTGCGTAACGTTGAAAGTAGATACGTTTGTTGGCACGGCAATGGTTACCGTTGCGATATTTGAGTAGTTCTTTCCATCATATGCTTTATAGGTAAACGTATCTATACCAGTGAAGCCAGCAACGGTTGGTACGTAACTGAAGGATCCATCGCTGTTCAACGTTAATGTACCATAAGAAGGTCCGCTAACCAACTCAGCCGTTAATGGAGAAGGACCGCTATCTGGATCGAAGTCATTACCCAGTACTCCAGGTGCCGGTACGTTGAGAGGAGTATCCTTTGCAGTCAAGAATGTATCATTCACTGCAACTGGTGGGATGTTTGGAACAACGGTAACATTAATGGTCACCGTCGCAACGTTTGAGTAGTTCGCTCCGTCAAATGCTCTATAGGTGAACGTGTCAGTACCACTGAAGCCAGTATTTGGCGTATAGACAAAGGATCCGTCGCTGTTGAACGTTAAAGTTCCATGAGATGGACCACTAACAAGTTCAGCAGTTAGAGAAGAAGGTCCATTGTCTGGATCATAATCATTGCCCAACACTCCAGGTGCCGGTACATCAAGTGAAGTATCCTGGGGCGTTGAATATGAATCATCAACTGCAACCGGAGGTTGGTTTACCCCTGCTGGTGTACCAGCTATGCTAACGTCATCGATGTAAATGCTGTTACCAAAGTCACTCACTCCAAGGAAACCAACGTATATGTTTTGACCATCGTATGCTGAGAGGTCTACGGTATGCTCAGCCCATCCTACGTAAGGTTCAAAGTCATCGCTCCAACCATCTAAGGCAAAGTCATCTATGAACACGTAGTAATAAGAAGATTTGCTATCATACATCTTCAGAGCAATGTAGACCTGCTGATTTGCGTATGCGCTCATGTCGATGCTTGCTTGCGTCCAAGTTGATGAGGTTGCATTTATGTCCGCAACTTCAGTATATGATGAGAAGTCAAGTGGATCTGCAGACGTTGATACCAGAACCTTGAACGCAACCCAGTAGCCATCGCTTTCAGCCCTGTACCAGAAGGTCAGATCTCCAGGAGAACTCGATAGGCTAAGCCTTGGAGTTATCAGCCATGCATCCGAATGTGGAGTGCTATACAAGCTACCCGGATCTCCCTTTACGCTGTAATTTCCAGAGTGTACTTTAGTTCCTTTGTAGTTCACCCATTTTCCGTAGTCAGAGCTGTCATTTGTAAAGGATATCCAGTCGGGGAAGTAGCCTGCAGTACATCTGTAGAATGTGGAGAGATTTGTCCATGTTGTTCCATCCAGAGATGCTTGGATAACCAGTTTGTCCTCCCTGTCATAGTAATTTTCATCGTGGTACATCCAGAAAGTCAGCTGGCAGTTTGTGTATCCCGAGAGATCGACCAATGGAGTATATAATCTAGCGCTGTTACCGGTATTTATATGGAAGCAGTCGTACTGTGCCATTGCAGAACCTGAGTGGGGCGTTACTCCTGCAGGATGCGTGTCCGTACCATCTGATCCAGTCCAGTTGTTGTCAACATCTGTACCCGTTACAACTTCGCTCGTCCAGCCCGCTGGTGGGAAGCCAGATGGAGGTACTCCTTCGAATCCTTCAAAGTATCCCGAGTTTGGCAGAGAGAATGCATCTATGCAAAGATAGTATGCGCTGTACGACGTACATCTTATTGCGATCCACACGTCATGATCGTTGTATCTGGTTGGTATATTGTACGTGTACAATTGATAGCTATCTGAGCTTGTGGAATCACTTCCTATCATGTCTCCATTATCCAGGAAATCACTGACATTATAACCAGTTTCTGTTATCCAAACTTCCCAGCTTTCCTCGTAGTAAGAAGAATATGCCTTTGCATAGAACTGCACCGTATCTCCAGAAGCACTTATGTGCACTTTCTCAGTCACCAGCCAGTCGTCGCAATAATCCCAGGAATAGTGACACCGCACGTAGTATTCTCCCTCATACGCATCATATGCATCGTGGTATCCTTCCCATGAGTAGCCATCGCCGTCATTATCATGCACGTACCAATCTGGAGGTATTCCTCCCGGGATTCCTGGATCGTAGCTTTCGAATCCTTCAGAAAGTATGACGTCTGGTTCTGCACTCGTACTTTGGAAAAGCGCTAGCATGGCTATACACACTATCGCTGCAGTGGAAAAACTCGCTAACCTTTTCCAGTAACCCCCTTTGCTTTTCATAACTTACCTCCCAACTAGCTGGGCAGAATTATAATTAGGTAAAATAGTATATAATTCTTTTCTTCATTACCGCTGTGTTGAATAATTCTCAAGTTTCTCCTCTGGAGTAAAAAGAGTGTTTGGTGAGACATGTAGATCCAAACCTAAGGATGCTCTACTTCGAGAAGTCAAGATGAAATTTATCTTTTACAATATGCTGTTGAATTTCTGAACATATCTCCAAAAGAACAATTAGCTGGGGATATGCTCCTTCCATCTAATTGTTCAACACAGTGCTTCATCCACTTTATTTATCTCTCTCCAGTGCTGTCAACTTAAGCATTGCGGAGCACCTCCCGCAATGCTATGGTGAACCTCTCAAATTCATCCTTCTACTCCTCTCTCATAGAAGACTGGTGAGAGTCTATGCAAAGTCAAATGACTTCTGACCCAGTCAGGTTCAACATAAACATGCTCTACTCTCCACCTCTCACTTGGAAAGTAGTTATCGAATACTCTTGTCCTGTCCTTGATCGTTTCTATCAATCTTTCGATGTAATTCCTTATTCCACCAGATACAATCTTATGCTCTATGTCATACCTTCTCAGCACAAGGTACCACGAACCACCATCTGTTATGGCAATATGGTAGACATCTGTACATCCTCTGCATCCCTCTTAAGAGTTTCTTACAAGCTAGATTTGTTACTCCTTGTTATCATGAAAAATACCAGTTTCCTGCTTTTTGGATCGATGGCAAACCAGAACCATAGATGCATATCTCCGACTTTGAGGGGGTTTTTCACCTATCACAACAACCTGTGGTAGTCTATCAGAATAACGTTCTCTCAATATATCTCCGAATTTGTGCACCCATTACCACTCAAAAACTATTTTTAGCCAGAAGTTTTCAAGATTTTGTGAAGTTAGATGAGTTGAAGAAAAGTAAGCTATATTCTGAGGAGCTTGGAATCGACCTAGCAAAGGGTGGGAGAGAAATTTTCAAGTGGTTCATCGCAAGTTTCCTTTTTGGAAAAAGAATATCCGAAAAACTCGCAAAAAGGACTTACAAGACATTTGAAAAGTACAATCTACTTGATCCAAAGAAGATGTTAGATGCGGGATGGGATGAGCTAGTTAGTGTACTCGATGAAGGAGGCTACGTAAGGTATGATTTTTCAACTGCAACTAGGCTTTTGGAAATATGCGAGAAGTTGTTGAAGGAATATGGATCCCTCGAAAATTTGCATGAAAGGGCGAAGGATGAGAGAGATCTGGAGAGAAGGTTGCTGGAATTTAAAGGCATAGGACCTGTTACAGTTAACATATTTCTCAGGGAACTGAGACCTTTCTGGAAAAAGGCAAATCCAGATGTGCTACCGAAAGTGAAGGAATATGCAAAGGAGTTAGGTATAGATCTTGATAAGTTTAACAGGAAAGAAATGGAATTTGTTCGGTTAGAGGCTGGGCTGATAAGGCTGAGGAAAACGAGAGATAAGAAGAATTTAGCCTAAAAATAAAGCCTTCAGCATTGCTCTGCATCGTTTGAGGAGAGACGAGGACATGTATAGACCCTTATTACTGTAGCACATGCAGTTGTATTTCTGTGTAGCTTCATTCTCTGTCTGCCAAGATTTATAGAGATTGTGAGCAGATTAGCTTCTCTTTATGTTATGCTCCCGCCGGGATTTGAACCCGGGTCGCCGGCTCGAAAGGCCGGAATGATTAACCGGACTACACCACGGGAGCGTAGCCCCGAGCGGATTCGAACCGCTGTCGCCGGCTCCAAAGGCCGGCATGATTGACCACTACACCACGGGGCTGTAATACGTAATTATACTTGTCTTCTATTTAAGCTTAGCCAAAGAAATATTTATAGCAAGGTACATGCATTAGAGCAACGCATGGAATTACTGAAGAAAGTATCTTCGTTATTGAAAGAAAAGGGTATTAAAATTGCAACAGCCGAATCGTGCACCGGAGGATTAGTTGGACATACCCTTACTAATATTCCCGGAAGTTCCTTGTACTTTGATAGAGGAGTGATATCATACAGTAATAGAGCAAAGGTCGAATTGCTCGATGTTCCAGAAGATATTATAGAGAGATTTGGTCCGGTGAGCGAAGAAGTAGCTAGGGCGATGGCAGAAGGTATAAGAAAGAAAGCGAAGGTTGACATCGGATTATCTGTTACTGGGATAGCTGGACCAACTGGAGGAACGAAGGAAAAACCAGTTGGTTTAGTTTATATAGGTATTTCACATCATGGAGGGACGATTGTTAAAAAATTTCAGTTTGAAGGAGACAGGCTTACCATAAAGGAAAGGGCTTGTGAAGAGGCTTTGAGAATGTTACTTAACCTACTTGAGGAAAAATGATAGAGATAGATGGATCGTATGGGGAAGGAGGGGGACAGATTCTAAGAACTGCGGTAGCCATGTCTATATTAACGGGTGAGGATGTAAAAATTAGAAACATAAGGGCAAACCGTCCAAATCCAGGCC
>Ga0190367_1001433_pt1 | contig 13793 bp, 14 predicted proteins | sample 4872181011_MG_FD_171838 | JGI IMG/M metagenome (GOLD analysis project Ga0190367, IMG submission 171838) | Hydrothermal vent microbial mat bacterial communities from Southern Trench, Guaymas Basin, Mexico - 4872-18-10-11_MG | ecosystem: Environmental > Aquatic > Marine > Hydrothermal vents >...
AGCGATAGACCAGAGGCTGGGGACGAAATCCAATTGGATCAGGAGGATTATTCAGAGGTTTTTGTGAGTTTGAGTGTTATTTCTTTTCTTAGTAAAGCCAAGCTTGTGACTACACAGATTACATCAACGGCTAAAGGAAATTGAGGAAAGCTGAATGCATGATAAGTTAGTGGCTTCAAAATCTGAACACTTCCTGAAAACATGTCTGGGAGGAGATGGGCGAAGAAGCCTATGAGAAATGTGAGTTTGAAGTATTCTGACCCAAGAAGAATATATGCGACGAGGCTCAAGAGGAGCAAAAACCATATCGTGTGCGTTATGCTTCTGTGAATGAACAAAGGATGCTTTGGTAAAACTCCGAAGTACATTAGCGGATTGAATACGTATTTGTCAATGAGGTCGTAAATACCAGAAATAAAAAGGCAGTAAAGGAATGCTGTAACTGTATTCAATTTATTCTTTGCAAATCTTTGATAAAGTGCAAATCCGAATAGGAAATGAATGTAGTGCTCCATTCAATCAGCTTTTTTGCTTTTCCACGTAAGCACAAAGCACTTGCTTATAAATTTTCTCATGTGACTCTTCAAAAATCTTTTGTGGCATCTATTTTCTCATTATCCCATACATTTTTCATTTTGCAGTGTGCATGCCGTTTTATATACCTCTTAATCTTTCTATTCTCTTCCTCAACCTTTCCTTCTCCTTTCTCGTCTTTATGTGCTTTTCAGCCAGCTTTCTGAGTTCCTTTTCTATATCGGGTTCTTGCCCTATCATGTTTTCCTGTTCCATGGGGTCTTTTTTGATGTTATATAGCTCATCTTCTCTATCCGGATTTACGATTAACTTCCATTCTTTGTCTCTTACTGTTACTCTTAATCCATTCTCAAGCTTATTTTCGACAATTGGTGGTGTGTACTCAACATCCTCAAGCAGGCTCGGCTGCGAGAATTCGTTTTCAACTCCAGCAAGTTCGCATATGGTTGGAGCGAGTCTTAGCAGACTAACAGGCTCTTTAACAACTCCCTTTACGTCTGCGTTGTAGATAACTAAGGGGACTCTGATAAGGTATTCGTAGTGTTCCGGAGGGTGTCCGTAGAAGCCATGCTCTCCAAAAGCATCACCATGATCAGCGTGGACGATGAAGATAGGGTCAGTGTCTTTTAAGTCATTCCACAGACGCTTAACCAATGTATCCGCTTCTCTTATACACTTATCATAAGCGTCAATAATGAGCTTACGTTCTCTCTCACTTAAGTTAAGCATGAGTTTTTCCTTAATACCTCCTGCTTCATAAAATTTGTTGCAAATTATGAATGATTTCAATTTCTTCAACCTACTCCATGTGGAAGGAACATAAGGAAAGTGTGTTTCAATAATAAAAATCCAGAGAAAGTAATTATCATCGCTTCTTTGAGATTCTACCCACTTAAGGACATCATCGTAAAAATCTTCGAGGCGAAGTGAAAATGAATGTCTATTCAAGATAATGTTAATGATGTTGTAATATTTCCTTGCTCTATTTAAAACTCTTAATCTCTTTAGCAATTCCACCACTGCTACCTTACTACTGCTTTTACTATGTTGCACGCCTTGACACAATTTTCCATCTGCACTTTTCCACACATGATCTTTGAAAGTCTTAAATCCCTTATTAAAACCAAAAAACCTAGACACCATTGGGTGCGAGTGAAAAGAAGCTGTGTTATAGCCTTTTTCATTCAAGATTTGAGCAATAGTCCTTTCCGTCGATATTTTGTCTTTGTTGAAGTATTCAGAGGTAAATATCCCCCCCATTGAATATTGTGTCACCACTCCACTAACTATTGCATTTTGAAATTTTAATCCTTTTCTTGCAATTTTGTCAAGAAACGGTGTTGTTCCTATATGGTATCCATAACAACTGCAATGATCCGCCCTAACACTATCCCATGTTATCAATACAATGTTCATTCTTTCACCTTCATGGCTGATATTTGGATAGTTGTTCTGAAAGTAGGAACAAGTTTAAGTATCATAGAGTATAGCTTTCTTATAATCGTCTTATCCCCATAATAAGGGCTATAATCTCTCAAGCGAATCTTTAAAATTTTAAACCCCATCTCACTCAGGAGGTACTTGAGTTCATCGAGTGTGTATTCTCTGTAATGCCCTGCATAAGGCCTATCTTCATCTTTAAAGTGAACTCGTGGAATCGGATGTTTACCTATAAGTAAGCGCAATCTCTTTACCAGTTCAGCCATATTTGGAGTGCTTAAAAATAATATCCCGTTTAATTTTAGAACCCGATATATCTCTCTGAAGAGATACTTAGGAGGATGTTGTGTGATCAGATGTTCTAACACTTCGCAGAACAATACTAAATTGAAATAATCGCTAGGGAATGGAAGGTATTTGACTCTTGCTATATCGCAAAACAAAAATGCTATACCTTGCATTTTGAAGTCCCTTATCCACTCGTGTGATTCTTCTCTTTTTAAGTCAATACACCACACCTCGCAACCATATTTCGTTTTTAAAAATTTGTCAATATATCCTTCACCACATCCTAGATCTAAGACCCTGCTGCTTGGGGTAAGTTCGGGTATGAAAGATAGGTAATGCATGAGGCGGATTTGGTTAAGCCTTTCTTTTGTAAACTTCTCCATATCGGTTTCACCTCTAAACATACCTCTCCCTCACACGTTCAGGAGATTCTTGATTGCTGCGCTGCTACCTTTATAATCTCTTTAAAGATATGCTCATTTATCTTATCGAAATCTTCTATTGAATTTATCACAGTAATTCGCAATTTCTCCCCAAGTGCTAGATAATTTCTTCTTTGAATACTTAGATATTCCACAACATCTTCCTCAAATTTCCATAACTTTAAAGCATCTTGAGTATTATTCTTCCTTGAAAGTGATACTTCCACAGGGATGTCAAATATAAATGCTAAGTCTGGCTTAAATAATTTCAACAGTATTTTGACTGCCCTTTCATTATAGAGACCATCATGCATCAAGTCTGCTATGTGATCATAGATATATCTGTCGCAAATTACAATTCCTCTTCTGAGCAAGTGAATTCTTATCTTGAAAATAAATAGGTAAACAAAGTCTAAGATTGTTAGATATGCCCATATCCTTCTTAAAACTTTGTTTTTATGATAATCCTTCCTCCTATACCCGGTCAGAATATATATCATGCCCATGATAAGGTATGTTATTATAGGTCTCCAACGAGTCATGACATGAATGCATGGAATTCCTAGTTCTCTGAATCTCTCCTTCAAAGTTTCCGCATGAGTTGATTTTCCAGAGCCATCAATGCCCGAAAAACTTATCACCAGTTTAGGCTTCACACTCTTTGCAACCTCCTCAATAGTCACTGGTATGGGTGAAGGATACCTGAGTAATTTATAACTAATCTCGAGCAGAGGGAGAGATACTACAATTGCGGGTACGATCGCATAAGGGTTTTTGCTGAAAACAGCAACAGTTAGGATTGTTGCAGATGAAATAAGCAAGACTAAACCTATCTGCTTGTCCTTTTCCATTAAGTTTCACCTGTGAGCTTCATCGAAGCCATCGCCAAGTAATGTGTGAAGAAATCATACAAAACGTCAGTAAACTTAGCTTTTCTTACGATTTTCGGGGAGTGGTAAAATGATGAAAGAACGCAGCCAAACCGAGTCGGTATCCTGAAAGGTAATTTGAGTTCTTGCTTTTTCATCCAAGATTCAATCATCCTACATATTCTTACACTCAAAAACTTACTTAGAACATCGTCTTCTATCTCTACTAGTTCTAACTCAGAAAGTATTTTAAGAAGCAGATAAACCGCATCCATAGTTCCATAAGTTAAAGAGAGATCATATACTCTATTCCAAGAGAAATCTTCTGACTCAGATATTACAATTACGCACTTCTGTATATCTTCCGGCTTTATCCTTAGATGAGAATAAGCATGCGTAGCTATTATGTAGAAAGAGTCCTCAGGACTCGGAACATAAGCTTTTGTCTCTTTAATGCTTACTAGCCTTCTCCTCGAGACAATGTCTATTCCGTCAGCTACTTTCTTCCTTATCCACATAACATCTGGGTAGATGTCCACGCTCATGAATCCTTCTCTCTCGCACATAATTTTAAGTGGATGTCCGAGCAGTCTTGGTTTAAAAAATTTAAAGCCATGCTGACTTAATAATTTTAATGCTCTCAGTTCCTCTATGGGATTCGGAATAAGGACGTCAATGTCCCACATAGGTATAGAAATGTCAGCCAGCTTTATGAATGCATGTTCAATGTCTGCTTCTCGAAAAAGCTTACTTACAAATGAGAATGTACTGAACCATTTATTCATGTCAGGTTTTGCTATCATTTCATCCTCTACTCCATTCTCAATTTGCATTTTCTATCACCTCTCTACAAACATCTTTGACCTTTTGTGCAATATCTTTCGGACTGAAATTTTTAATTATTGTCTCTCTCGCATTTTTTCCTATGTTCTTCGTGTCATAACAACCTTCTGCTATTTCAATTACTTTTTGTTTAAAGAGCTTAAAGTTGTCAGGTTCAACGAGGAATCCATTTTTCTCATCTCTGATTATGAAAGGTATGCTTAGGATTTTGGATGCTATTACCGGTTTCCCACAAGACATGGCTTCGAGTACCGTGAGCGGCGGATCAATCACTATCCTATGCCTTGACACCTCACCCCCAAAAGGAAACATAAGAACATCAGATGCATTGTAAACCATAACCTTCTCATACTCTCTCAAACTCTTAACCCTTATCGTTACATTTTTTGCCCCTGAATCCATAATCATCTTGGAGTATGCTTTGTTCTCTCTGGGAGGATACAAGTAAATCTTTATATTTAAATCTTTAAGCTCTTTTATTAACCCTATTGGAAATCTGATGCTATGGTGGTCATGCAGATGACCCACATAAGTTATTACAAAGTCATCATGAGGGATTCCAAGAACTTCCCTTACTTCCCCCTTATCTAAGGGCTTGTATATATCTGATGGGATTGGGGGGTTTATCTTATAAATTGTTACTCTGTCTTTCCAGTGCATCCAATCCTCATGAGATGTAGTGATGTAGGCATCCACTTTCTTGTGTATACTTAAGGCGTTAATGAGTTTCTCATATTTTGCTCCCTTGAGCATCTGAGCGACAAACGGCTTCCTTAAGAATACTTTGGAGAAGAATAAGAATAGGGAGTTACTCCCAGAACATGCATATATTAAATCTATCTCTTTCTTTTTCTCAATAGATTTAATAAGGGAACACATCCTATAGTTCAATATGAAATCGCATTCATATTCGATAGGTATTAGCTTTTTTAATCTCTCTGATAGATCTTTCACCCATGAGTACTCTGCGTACATACACCCACTCTCTTTTTGGAAGCCATCCATTATAGACGAAACTACCGACACTTCAACTCCTTCACTCTTAAGGGCGTATATTAAATTCCTTAACAGAGTCCTTGTTCCCTCATTAAAAGGAGGATGAAATTCGTGAGCTACAAAACAAACATGCATTTTGTTTCACCTCCATTCTTCAACAACCTCATTATATAGCTCTATAATTTTCCGAATGAAGCCGTTTAAATTAAATCTTTCTTCAACTCTTTCTCTTACCTTCTTCCGCCAACTCTGAGGGTATGAGAAATTCTCGATGGCCCTCTTCAGAGATTCTGATGAACCTGCATGGAAGACTTTTCCATATTTACCTATAATTTCTTTTGTCCCACCATTATCAGTTACTATACATGGTGTACCGCATGCCATCGATTCAAGAACAACATAGCCCAAAGGTTCGTAACGTGATGGTAATATTGTCGCCTTCGCGTTAGAATAATAGTCTCTTAACTCCTCATCACTTACATTTTGCTTTATTATAACATTCCTCTGTTTCTTGCTTAAGTCGAGAAGGATTCTCGCATACTTGTTAAGTCGCCTCTGTTTGAAACTGGAACTTATAATCACAAACTTGTAATCTGGAAGTTCTTTTATTGCGTCTATTAGCTCGTGAAAACCTTTTCTTCTGTCTAACCTCCCAACGTAAAGGAAATAATCACTTCTCGGATTTTCAGTGGTTGGTCTATAAAATTCGGTGTCAACTCCGTTATAAATGACTTCAATTTTCTCCTCTGGAACGTCATAAATTCTTCTCAACTCCTCTTTAACAAATTTTGAAACTGCGATAATTTTAGCTATTTTGTCCATATATGTGATCATTATTTCTCTCTCACATCTCCGCGCTTCATATTCAAATCTCAACCGTCCTAATATTGTTGCGTATCTGAATTCGCTGTCTGAAGTTCCATGAGAAGTCAATATTACTGGTTTCTTTGCAGTGCGAACATAGTCCAGAATTAATGTTGTATGAGTATGAATTATATCATATCTTTCCTCTAGTAACTTCAATTTGCCCTTGAGAGCTTTCCTGAAACAATACAACTTCAAAGGCGCTAGTACCTCATTTAATCCTCTTATATCTGGAAAGTTTAAATTTGTTGAGAAGAAGGTGCTACTTCTAATCTTCATCTTTTCCCCATTATGCAGGACATCTACACTCATATCTCTTATTTTACTAATAAAATACCAAATATATCTTGATGAGCCTGTTTCTATTCTAGTAACATCACTTTCATGAACGTGAAGAACTTTTATGCTGGCCCCCATAGCCCCCTCCTAATGCGTGTCTTATGTTTTTTAAAAGCCTGTAAGTGAGATAATGACTGATCTCATAATCTAACGCACCATTTTTGCATGATTCCACACATATCATGCACCCAATACACTGTTTTCTATCTATCTCGATCCCATTGTTCTTTAAAGTAATATTTTCTATTGGGCAATTTTTAATACATGTTTTACATAAAGTGCACTTATCCTTAAATCTAAGATAAGGTGTTTTCTTAAAGAACTTGTCCATTATGTAAGAGAGCAAATACGACTTAAAAGGCGGAAATGAAGGTGGCATTTCAAATTTTACCCTCACGTCTTCAATCCTTTCCCCTATTACTTCTACATTCTCAATCTCCCCCAGCCCAAATTTTTCAGAGAGCGTAAGGTGCTCTACTCTTCGTGCATCGTAGCCCATTATCTTCACACAGGTCGCATCAACCGCTACCGCATCGTCACCTGCAATGATTAAATCCATCTTCACGGGTCTCCCTGCCGTCGGACCACGCCTCCCCTCTAAGGCATATATACCATCCACAAAGGAAATAAGCTTCTTGTTTGCTTTCAGGTAGGCAAAAACATCTACTATCGCTCTATCTATATCTATCATGTGTGCAACTTTTCTATCTCTTTTTGGGATCATGCCTAGAACATTTTTTATGCTCAATGTCGCTTTTGTCTCCATATGAGTCTTCATCTTCGCTACACTTATAATCAGGTCACAGTCTAGAACAGATCTTGCTATGTGGAATCTCTTTAAAGCTAGTCTTAATGGAGACTCTACTCTTACCCACTCATCTTTGTCGAAGTTTATAACCCTAGCTCCGAACTCTTCAAGCTGATAAACATTAAGAGCGTCAAACACTTCCTCTGTGTCTTCAAGGGAACTCTCTCCGACGATTACTTCTACATCTCTCTCTACTAGAATTCTTACCAACGTGGCAATTATCCTTAGGTCAGTTGTAACGCCGGAGGTTGACGGGGCACTGTTTACAAAGTTTGGCTTTATTAGAACCTTTTCTACACCTTTAAGGATGTTGTCTGTGATGATCTTATTGAAGCAGGAGTTTACTACATAGCGAAGTTCTTGATCTCTTGTTCTCATGATGCATACACGAGCCATTTTTTACTCAAAGTACTATTTTCGTAGAATCCTTTCTGCCTCTTTTAAGTCTTCCTCTGAGTTTATGTTTGTATAAGCGTCACAAATGTCAAAAATCTTCACTACTTGCCCATCATCAACCGCACATTGTATCAGATCAGGAAGCTCTTTTTCACCTCTCTCCGGATGTATTGGCGTCCTCTCAATGTAAGACAGAATCTCATTCTTAAATATACAGTGTCCAGTCCCTTGCCAATTATTCAGAGCCTTTTTAGGTTTCTCTATAAGCCTGAACACCCTTCCGTTTTCATCTGTTAACACAGTATATGTCCTCTTTATCTTTTCCTTGTCTTTTTGGAACATGACTCCGCATATAGCGAAGACATCTCCACGCCTGAACTCCTCCAGCATCTCCTTATGTCTGCTGTTCACCAGCACCTCGTCGCCGAGTAGCAGGAAGAAATCCTCCCCCTCCAAGGCATCCCTGGCACATTCTATGGCATGAACTAAACCTTTTTGCTCCCACTGAATCACATAACTTATTCTCTTTCCTTTATAGTTTATCCCGTATCTGTTTATTATATCTTCTGCTCTATAACCCACTACGAGAACAATTTCATCCACATCAAGTTCGGCTGCCCTGTCAAGATTGTATTCTAAGACTGGTCTCCCAGCTAATTCCAGCATGCACTTGTTTGTAGAATCAGTCATGCTTCCAAGTCTCTTCCCTCTGCCCGCTGCTAATATTAGGGCTTTCATTTTAACCCCCTTAGCGTAAGAGAGATGGACGCAAGAAACAGATTACTGCAAGAACGAGTAGAATAACGGTTATTGCAAATGATACACAGATCAGCCATACATGCGCAGAACGTATCCATTTATGCCACTCACATTTCGTAGGTAAGAATGTAAAATTCTCATGGTACCAGAAATGTTCTAAATTCTCGTCATGCCTAGACTTTTTAAGTTGCTCATAGGGATTCGTCATCCTTTGAATGAGCTTACCATACTTTCCTTCTATTTGTGTAAGAGTTCCCTGTTCCACTTTAGCAAAATATCTATGCTTTAAGATAGCAAGACTCAAAGCGAAGGATATGAGAGCCGCCATGAGTAAAATGGCTCCTGCAGCTCTTGGGCACTTTTCGAGAACATAAGCAAAAGCTGCAACTGCCAATGCACCACAAACAAGAATTATGAGCGATGGGATTTGCCAAATGAATCTGTCGTGCTGCCTCAGGCTTTCATAACATTGTCTGTACTGCTCTAACTCAAATTCAAACCTATTATTTCTCATCTCCTCGCTCTGAATATCTCTATATTCTCGTTTACCCAGTTTATTAATCTCTCAAGCCCTTCTCTATTTGAAATTTTCGGTTCCCATCCCAATTCTTTTTTCGCCTTTGTTATATCGCACACAAAATACCACAAATCGCCCAGTCTCGGAGGTTCATAAATTATCTTTTGCTCAATACCTGTGATCTCTCTTATCATCCTCAAACACTCTCCTAATGATATGATGTTTTGCTCTCCTCCGCCGATGTTATATATTCCAGGCTTTCTATTCTTGTAAAATGCATCAAACGCCTCAACAGCATCGGAAACATATAGAATGTCTCTTACCTGCTTATCAGTCCCGAATATTTTTATGGGTAATCTAAGTAGAGTTCTTATCACGAAATTCGCTACCCAGCCGTGATCTTCCCCTCCGAACTGTCTTGGTCCATACATCCCGGTTAAGCGGAACGTCGCCGCCTCTAACCCATAAGTGTCTATGTAGGTTTGCACATAAATTTCCGCAGACCTCTTTGAGGCGTGGAGTGGCGTAAGTTTTCCTTGCATGATGGGATAGCTCTCGCTGATTGCTGGGGGATCCCTAAAGAATCTCGTTTTTCCCTCTTTTATCGTCTCGTTTATTTTGTTCCCATATACATGGATAGTAGAGCAATTCACTACGGGAATGTCGTATTTTCTTGCAGCTTCTAATACGTTAAAGGTGCCAATTACGTTCGTCGTGAGATCAAGCTCTGGATTCTCGATGGAAATGGTCATTGCTGGTTGTGCTGCTGTGTGAATTATGTAGTCGCAGTCCTTAGCAGCCTCAAATAGCTCGTGCTTGTCTCTTATATCTCCCTTAATTAAGGACACGCCCAGCTCTTTTAGGAGGTTCCAGTTGTAAAGTCTTGCACCCTCCACATCGTATCCTGTTCTCATTAGCTCATGTTTGGTCAGGTTATCGAAGGAAACAACCTCCTCTCCCTTCCTTCTATAATACTCGCACACGTGAGATCCCAAGAACCCACAACCGCCTGTTACTAGCACTTTCATTTCATTCCCTCCTACCTATATTTCTCCCGCTTTTCTTTTATAGCTTCATGGAACAAAGAGACCATCCTCTCGCAGAACTTATCCCAGCTTAGATGCTCTCTTACCCATGTTTGCCCTCTCTTCGCCATCTCCTGATACTTGTCTGTATTGTTGTATATATCCCAGATAGCCCCAGCAAAATCGTTTGTAACAACTCCTATTTTCTCTCTTCTTATGATGTCAGACGCTGTCATTTCCGTGGAGACGACTATGGGCTTTTTGGCACATAGGGCTTCAAAGGGCGCCAACCACCCTCCTTGGGATTTTATAGGATGCAACAGGACATCACAAGCATGATAGAGATCTCTTAAACGTTCCCGATCTAAATGACCCGTGAATATGACATTCTGCTCTAAACCTTTTTCTTTGATGTATTCTTTCAACATCAATACGTACTCTCCTTCCCCCCACCCTGCTAATACTAACTTCACATTCGGAATTTTGTCCTTCAACCTCTCCAAAACTTTAACACTCTCCATCTGATTCTTTAGTGGAGTAATCATGCCAACCTGCAGTATAATAAAATTATCAAATAGGTCGAATTCCTCTAAAGCCCTCTTGCCATTCCCTTTTGAGAAGAATTCATAATCTATACCGTAATTGATTACCTCGGGCTTAAATCCATATATCTTTTCAAATCTCCTCGCATTGAACTCATCAGAAACACAAGCCTTCTCCACATATTTCCTAACTACAAACCTCTCAAATCTTAGCAGCAATCTGTGCGGGATTTGCAAGACAGATGGTATATTAGGGTTGAGCCAGAAAATAGGTGGCTCATTGCACATCCATACAACAGGTTTACGTACCCCAAATACTGAAAGTTCAGATGGAAAATTATGAACATTAATTACGTCAAATGATTGCATAAGATGCTGAATAGCTTTTTGCAACATTCTAACCTCCTTAATAATATCTTTAATCCCTGATCCGGCGTCATTTCCAAGAGATATTATTTCAGTCCTTCTATCTATCTCTTTCTCTATTTCGGGTGAAAGATAGGGAGTTAAAAGTCTATTTTCGATACCCTTCTTGTTGAAGTAATTAGCAAGCTTCACTATTAGTAACTCTGCACCTCCATATACATTCATCCTCGTGTTGACAATTAAAACTCTCATTTACCTTTCACATCAAAAAGGGGGCAATCAACACAGGGAGGGGGGACTTCTCCTTTGCGTATTTTTCTCCTGAGCTCCTTATACTTCTTACCGTACCATATATCTCTAAAGCTTTGCTCAAAGACATTGCCAAGGCTTGTTGCCTTCTGAAACTCTCGTCGCTTCGCCTCATTCCCAGCACAGCAGGGGATAACATGTCCAGTAACGAAAATAAAAGGCATAGTCCATGCTGTACATTTGTTTATAGGAGGTTTTTTCTTAGGAACATCTAAGTTCCACATAACTTTAATACCTAATTCTTTTGCTTTTTCCTCAGCCTCAGCTATGAGCTCCTCAGGAACCTCTACAAATAGGTTTTTCGTTTCTTCAAAGCTATGAAGCATTCTTGTAAATTGAACGAAGGTTACGTCTAGCTCAAGGGAATGTAGTAATTCTATGTATTTGATAACTTCATTCAGATTCTCTTTCATTATTATATAATGAAAACAAAGCTCTGGAAAATACTCACCTTTCTCCTTCTTCAGTCTGTCAAGGTTTCTTACATTATTTATAACCCTCTCAAACTTCCCTCCTACTCGGATCCTTTCGTATGTTTCCTTCGTCGCAGCATCAATAGATGCGAAGATCCTCTCAACTCCTAGATCTACCAATTTTTCAGCAATCTTTTCGTCTATTAAGTTAAAGTCATCATAAAGCTCTACATACACCCCCTTTGACTTTACATATTCAAGCATCTTCAAGAAATCCTTATTAAGAAAGCTTTGACCTATGCCTGTAAGACCTATCCATTTCAATTTAGGAAATTGATCAACGATACTCTTAAATTCTTCAAATGTCATATCTCTACTAGGCTCGTCCCAATAGGTATGTTCGCACATGATACATCTTAAACTACATCTAGTGGTAGGCTCAATTTCAATGTAAGAGGGATATGGCTCCAACCACTGTAATAATTTAATTAGGAATGGGTTCCGTGTGTCGTAAAACGTTATGAAATGTATATAATTGTAAGTCCATTTGACTCCTTTGGTCCTTATTAGGAACAGTAACCTCCTAATCTTAGAAAGCATTTTTCCTCACTTCCTCATAAACTCTTAAAGTCTTTCTAGCGCATTCTTCCCAACCAAACATTCTTACCCTTTTTAGCCCCTTCTTTACCATCTCTTCTCTTAGCCCTTCATCGTTTAGGACCTTATACACGGCATCTGCAAGCCCATTTATGTCTAAAGGATTTACCATTATCCCTGCGTCCCCCACAACTTCTGGCAGGGATGAGACGTTTGAGGTTATGACAGGACAGCCGCACGCCATCGCCTCTAAGGGAGGAAGTCCAAAACCCTCATAGAGCGAGGGATACACAAACAAATCTGCTCCACTGTATAGCTTCGGAAGCTCCTCGTCAGGCACATATCCCAAGAACTTGACACTGTTCGAGAGGTTCAATCTTCTCATAGTCTCATATACCTCCTTGTTTTTCCATCCCTTTCCCCCTGCAATGACCAATTTATGCATCACCTCCTTTCTTTTCTTCAAGATGTAAAAAGCTTTTAATAAGGTCGTGACATTCTTTCTCGGCTCTAAAGTCCCAACGAAGAGAATATAAGGACTGAAATCATACGAACATAAATCATGACTCAAAGAATTCTGCATCGCAGTGCGGGCAAAAGCATCTCTCTTCAAATCATACGAACATAAATCATGACTCAAAGGCTTAAATCTTTCGTCTACACCATTATACACAACCTCAATACTTTCTTCTGGAAATCCTAAATACTTAACAATATCCTTCTTAGTGTTCTCAGAAACTGCGATTACCTTATCAACATTCTTCAAAGTCTTTGGAAGAATATACTTTTGCAAGAAAACATGAATCTTACCATAAGTTTCTGGAAATAATATGGGGGAAAGATCATGAATCGTCAAAACTTTTGATGAAGAGAAATTAAATATAAACGGACTTATCTGTGACAGGTCATGTATTACATCAAATTTCTCCTTCTTTAGCTCTAACGGTAACTGGATATAGTTTCCAATCGTCCTCTTCATAGGTATCTTCGGATAAGGAACAACCAGTTCTCCATCACAATCACACTCATTAGACGCTTTCCTGCGAACTAAAATGTATTCGTTCTCACCATCGATCCTTTTCAAGTTCTTAAACAAATTGTAGCAATATCGTGCTATTCCTGCTCTGTTTTCATCCATCGTTACAGCAATGAGACACACTCTCATTTTAACACTTCCTCGTATACCTTTACCGTCTCCTCAGCCGTCTTCCTCCAAGAAAACATCTTGCTACGCTCCACAGCTCTCCAATCTTTACCCTTGTCCATCATCTCAAGGATTTTATCAACAAACGCATTCACCACACCTTCTCCGTCGCCTGACTCGACCAAGCGCCCGCAGTTTCCTAAGACTTCGGGAATGCTCGCCTTTTTAAACGCAACGACTGGCGTGCCGCACGCCATCGCCTCGAGCACCGGCAAGCCAAAGCCTTCATACTCGCTCGTGTGCAGGAAAACATCCGCAGCGT
>Ga0190367_1001434_pt1 | contig 13789 bp, 13 predicted proteins | sample 4872181011_MG_FD_171838 | JGI IMG/M metagenome (GOLD analysis project Ga0190367, IMG submission 171838) | Hydrothermal vent microbial mat bacterial communities from Southern Trench, Guaymas Basin, Mexico - 4872-18-10-11_MG | ecosystem: Environmental > Aquatic > Marine > Hydrothermal vents >...
ATCCAATGGAGGAGGACTAATAGTGTTTGGGGATAAAGGTGAAAATCATCATCTTAGTTCCTTATCGGAAGAATTTGGCGTCGAATTCAATTCAGATCTAGTGATAGATCCGAACATAGGACATTGCGTCTCGACTCATTATACTCCTGAGCTGATAGTGAATCCCAATCCTGGAAAGAGAGAGACGCACCCTCTCATGATTGGAGTGAACAGAATAGCTGTGTTCGAATCCAGTTCACTAAGAGTCTTTGGGGATTACTCCGAGGAGATAGCTTGGACTGACATAGATGCCTACTCCGACAGATGGGGAGATGGAAACTTCGGTTACGATCCAGGGGAGCCCGTAGGAGGAATACCTGTGATGGCAATATCCCAGTACGGCTCCGGCAGAGTATTCTTCTCTGGAGACGGTGACTTGTTCAGAGACGGGAACATCGAGATAATGGATCACGAGAAGTTAGCTGAAAACTTGATACTTTGGATATCTAAGTTAATTCCTCCGGTAGAGATAGAAACACACAGAATAATAGACTTACCTGGAGAAAAAGTCTATCCTGGAGATTCCGTGGAAATAAGAGTTGAAATGAGATCTGAGAATGAAGTTGAGGATTACACTCATCTAGAGACTATTCTTCCCATTGGATTCTCCATAGGAAAGGGAGATGTTGTCCTAAGAGATAGAGAAGTACTCTGGACTGGAGAGGTTCCCGGGGAATTCCATTACGAGTTGAGAGTAAATGAAGACGCTTTGCCAGGGGTATACGAGATACAATTCCTGGATAACGAGAAAGAAGAGGGAGAAGCTGGATTATTGAGGTTAGAGGTACTTCCTAAATTGGGAATAGAATTTCCAGACGTTCTAGAGGTAGAAGTCGGTAGAGAGGAGAGAGTGAAAATTGAGGTTACCAATTACTCTAGGGCGAGGCTAAATGGTGTGGAACTACTGGTTAGAGCAGAAGGAGAGAAAAGCATAGTTTCCTTCATTCAAGAAGAGGATATTTCCATAGATGGTGAATCAAAGAATGTCATACACCTGAAAATGAGTGCTAGCGAAGTAATAGAGAGGCCAAAGAGCTTGAAAGAGGCCATCCTTAGAGATGTTCAAGAACTCAAGGAGAAACTTCTTGGAAGGAGGAGAACTCCATTAGAGGATGTGGATTTGATCATTAACTTGTCATACCTAGACAAGGATGGGACTAGAAGGAGTGTTCAGTTGGACGGAGACAGAGAGGCAAGGGTTTTCCTCCCAGAGAAGAAGCCAGATTTCATGCTTTGGGCGATGATACTCTTGATTTTGGCTTTTATGTTCTTTATATCCTTGGTTATAAGGAATATGAGAAAAAGAAAGCAAAAATCGTCTTCTCACGAAAGGCAGAGGCTACCCGATATGTCTCAGAGCCTCTACAGGGCTTAGTTTCGAAGCTCTCCAGGCAGGATATAATCCGGAGATGGTACTAGATCCTAGGGCCACTAGGAATCCAATGAATGGGATTAAAGGCGATTTGGAGAGATAAAAAGAGATGCCGATCTTACTGACTATGACTTTGACTATTAGAGAGGCTACTCCAAATCCGAGAGATATTCCCATTATCGCTCCTATTATTCCCATTAGGGCTGACTCGATTAGGAAGAGGGTCATCACATAAAGGTTGGTTGCTCCCAGAGCCTTTATTGTCCCTATTTCCCTAGTTCTTTCCATGACTGACATTAGCATAGTGTTCATTATCCCTATTCCTGCAACTAGCAAGGAAACTGCAGCAATCCCAACGAATATTGCCTCTATTAATCCGAGAAACTTCCCTATTATCTTCATTATCTCCTTAGAGGTCATTACAACTATGTCCTCGTCGAATTCCTCCTTAAGTTTCTCTTCTATTTTCTCTGATATTTCCTCTGCCTTTCTTATGTCGTAAATCTTGACCGCTATGTAACTCACTTCGTCCTCTAAATCGAATACGTCCATGGCTGCCCTGAGAGGCATTATAGCGATGTAGTCGAAGTTGAAGAAGAAACCGCTTCCTACTTCGGTTAACTCTCCTATTATCCTGAATTTCCTCTTTCCCTCCACAGAGACCTTCTTTCTGAGAGTTACTCCCTCTTCTTCTAGCTCCCTTGCCAGTCTGTATCCAAGTACTAGGACGTATTTGTCTCCCTCACGCATGAATCTCCCTTTTTCTATCCCTATTTCCTTTTCAGGAGCAACTACTTCGGTATCTCTGGGATCGAATGCAACTATCCAGTAAGTTCTGTACTCGTCCTCTGAGAGATAGATCTTACCTAGTCTCTCCACTACCGGAGCAGCCTTCTCTACTCCCCTGATTCTTTCTATTATCGGCACCATGTCCAGAGTGATTTTCCCTTTTGGTATTCCACCCTCTCTTTCTGGCATTACGTATATTTTGTCCCCTAAAACTGAGAGTTCTCTTTCGCTAGTCTCCTTAAGTCCCTCTCCAAGTGAAATGAGTGAAACTATGGCAGCTACCCCTATTGTTATTCCAAGAATGGTAAGCAAACTCCTCATTCTTTGTCTTCTGAGGTTTCTGATAGCTAGAAGTACTATCTCCATTCCGGTTCATCCCGCTAGAATTAATTCTCTATCCGAATATCCAGTCCAGTATTCTCCTTATAAGTCCTTCCTTCTCCTTCCTTTTGGCTTTCCTCAAATACTCGGGTTTCGCTAGTTCTAGTTTTAGTTCCTCTTCGTAGAGTTTATCCATGTTGTTGAAGTCCTTGTAATGGGCTCTGAGTAGGAGGATTACCTTCTTCCCAATCAACTCCTCTTTCAGGGAGATGTCGAACTCCACTGTATCGAAATCGTCTGGCTCCAGAGTGCCGACGTATACTTCTTCTGGGCTTATACTATCTGTCTGATTGCTCTCTAACATCAATAAAACGTATTTGGCATCAGTTTCTCCTCTGTTTATTACGTCTACCTTCAGGGAGAACTCATCTCCAGGAGATACCTCCCTCGGATATTCTCTCGGTATTATCTCCAATTCAGGTTCTCCTGAAACCTCTATGGATATGGAAGTCTCCTCTACTATGATTTCATCCTCGTCCATGTATCTAATCTCTACGGGAATGTGATAAACCCCAGATTTCGCATCTCCGGAGATTATTGCATTGAAAGTAACTCTTCTCTTGTCTAGAGGATAAAGCACACCCAGGAATTTTTTTGAATCCTCTTCCAAAAGTCCTAAGGGTAATTCCTCAACAATGGGAAATTGTCTCTGCTGAGTAAATAGAGTGGGAGGTGACTTGGTAATTTGCTCCGTGATTGAGTGGACTTCCTCTGAGTACTGAGTCCTTTTCGATTTTCTGAAACTCCTTTGATGAGACGTGGTCTCCCTTCTAATGGACGCTGACTCTATACCTACTCTTACCTCTAAATTCCTAGCCTTACCCGTCCCCCTATTAATTAGGTCCAGTTGTATCGTTACTTCTGATCCAGGCCTAGGGGTTCCAAAGAGTCTGTATTTTAGCAAATCCACTTTTGGGAAACCGTCTACTCTAAGTTCTATGTCTTTCCTTAGAGAGTACTTCATTCCAAAGGTGTCTGAGAAATTTAACATGAGAGGAAGCTTGTATTCCCCCTCATATGCCTTATCGCTTACTTCTAGAACGAATTCAACTATTGAGCTCCTATGTGGTCCGAAATCCCCGAGGAATTTCTCCATGGACCCTCTGGCACTAAACGGGAACCTAGGTTTCAGTTCCACTGCCACTCCTCTATAGGTCCTCTCTGGGTCCAGATTCTCTATCCATACCTTAACTCTCAAGAATTCCTCTCCTGGTCTTATTTCCTCTGGCTCAGTCATTACTACTCCTACTTTAAAGCTTGGTTCTGTATTTCTACTGAGTTCTAACTCAGTTGCTGATAAAGGTGTCAGGAAAAGTGAAGTAACCAAGAGTACTGTAAGTAGAGCTGTTTTCCTTCCTCTCACTTCTACCCCTACCCATGTATTATGAGCATATTATATAAAGATGATTACTCTAAGTCACAGTCGAAAAGGTTAGATACTTAGTCAGCGAGAAACTCACGGTGGCAACTTGAGCGAGATTTTCTTGGAGGAATACAAACTAGCTTATAGAGAGGTGAAGAAGGAAGAGGCTAGAAGGGGATTCGTGATACACCTAGTGGCATATACATTGGTGAATTCCCTCTTCGTGGTGGTGAATTTCCTGTATTCCCCTAATGCCATTTGGTTCATATATCCCATGTTCTTCTGGGGAATTGGTCTCTCGATACACTACTTCCTCGGTGTGAGATGGATTGAAAAGAGAATAGAGGAGGAAGAGGCAAAGGCTGAATATAGAGCGAGAACCAAACGAGATAGCGAGTAATCAGCAATAATCACAAGTCATGTTACTATTGTTCCGTCTCTTATTTCAATGATTCGACTAGTCTTCTTAGCAACTTCTGGGTCGTGGGTGACGACTATTACGGTCTTGTCTTCCTCTCTAGATAATCTCTCCATTATGGATACTACCTCTTCCCCAGTCTTCGTGTCTAAATTCCCGGTTGGCTCGTCTGCCAGTATTACAGATGGATCGTTTGCCAATGCTCTAGCTATAGCTACCCTTTGCTGCTCTCCCCCACTCAATTCCCCAGGCTTGTGTCTCTCTCTCCCGCTCAGTCCAACCAGTTCCAATAACTCGGATGCTCTTCTCTTTCTTTCTCTGCGAGGAAGTCCAGAGAATACCATTGGGAGTTCGACGTTCTCAATTGCTGTCAGCGTTGGTATCAAGTTGAAGAACTGAAAGACGAATCCTATTTTCTTCCTTCTGATAATCGCCAGTTCTTTTTCACTCAGTTTAGTTATATCTAGACCATCTAGGAAGATTCTGCCTGAGGTTGGCCTATCTAAGGCTCCAATGAGATTGAGCAATGTGCTCTTCCCGCTTCCCGAGGGTCCCATTACTGAGAGGAACTCGCCTCTCTCTACAGAGAAGGTAACTCCCCTTAGGGCCTCAACTAGGGTAGAACCCATTCGATAAGTCTTCCTCAAATCCTCTACCCTTATCACTTCGTCTCGAGATGTCAAGGCACTCTACCCATTTCCCTAGCTATTTTCATGAGTCTCTCTATTCTTTTATGCGTCGGGGGATGGGTTGAGAATAGCCCGAACATGCTCCAAGATTCTCCCCTGAATGGATTGACTATGAACATGTGAGAAGTAGCAGGATTTCCCTTTGACATGGGTCTTCCCCTGACATAACTCTCTATTTTTCTCAAAGCACTTGCAAGTGCCTCTGGCTTTCCTGTTATCCTAGCTCCTTCCTCATCTGCTCTGTACTCTTCGGATCTGGAAATGGCAAATCTCACCATTAATGCAGCTATGGGGACGAAGAATGCTATTAGGAAGAGACCTATTAGACTCATTGCAGACCCCCTTTCTCTGTTTCCTCCCCCGAACAGAAGAAGAAATCTTCCCATTAAAGCCAAGTACGCTATTGCAGAAGCTATTACTGCAGCTATTGTTCCTATGAGTATATCTCTGTGCTTTATGTGTGCTATCTCGTGTCCTAGAACTCCCTCTATTTCGTCTTCCCTAAGTAATCTCAGAAGGCCTTTGGTGACTACTACTACCGAATTAGATGGATTCCTTCCTGTCGCAAATGCATTCGGTGTAGCCTCCTCCATTACCGCTACTTTAGGTTTTGGTATCGAGGCAACTGCAGATAGCATACTTACTGTTTGGTGAAGTCTTGGATATTCTCTCTCGGACACTTCTTTAGCTCCGTACATTCTCAGGACTATCTTATCGCTGTAGTAATAGGCGAAGAGATTCATTGCTCCCGCGAAAATCAGGGCCATGAGTATAGATGCCCCCATGTCATACCCTGTGGCCATGGATATGGCTCCAGCTACTAGGATGAGGAGAGAGGTCAGGAGCCCCATGAGTAGGGTAGTCCTCACGAACAGGAGCAATTTCCTTCACCTCCATAGTATTCCTCCAGATAGTCTATCCCATAATAACCCTTTCTCCTGCCCCAGATGACATCCAGTATTTCGGATACTACCTCTTCTGGTCTCTTGCCACTCGTGTCTACTTCAAAAACCTTTTCTCCGTAGATCTCTCTGGCCTCGTATGAGCATATTCCAAGAGCTTCGCTTTCTAAATTGTCTCTTATTTTGTCCTCTGGGTATCTCCTGGACTTAAGTCTCTCTTCGAGTTCCTTAGGATTTGTTCTGAGAACTATGACCCAATCTGCATCTAATTCGAGTAGATGTGAGAGATGGCCTACCAATATATAATCATCTCTTCCTTTGAGATGTTTCGAGAGACATTCGATGTCTACTATGTATGTATCATCTTCTACGTCAAGATAGCACTTCCATTTCCTAACTAGGTCACTTATCTCCAACAATTCCAGTCCTAATCTATCTGAAAGGACTTTGCCCACTAGTGTCTTCCCGGTGCCTGGAGTGCCGGTCAATAGGAGTATCATCAGTATACCTCTATTCCGATTGTTCTTTTTAAGACGTTTGCCTCCTCCTCACTTAGTTCTTCTCTATCTATGGGGTATTCCTCATCGGAATAGAGCCCGCTATTCCCAAATGGGTCTTCTACTATTAGAGTAAACTCTAATTTCCCGTTTAATGCTAGCTTTATCTTGTTTCTTAGCTCAATGACCCTTTCTCTTTCTATCCCCTCTGAGTCCATCTCTAGGAGATCAGCTATCTCCATTACTCTGTGTAGAACACCCTCTACGTTTGAAACGAATCCTTGACAAGCCGGTCCTGGGTCTATTCTAACACCTAGCTCTGGAATCCGAAGGACCCCGGTGTTAGATCTGACTACTCTCACTTTCAGACCTTTTTCTCCTTTTATCTTGGCTTGGAACCTAGTTGGTTTCTTCACGTCCATTGCACTCACGTTTATGCTTCTGAATGAACAAACATTGCAAAACGATATGAACTCTAGTATCCTCCCCAAATAGGGAACGTCATCTACTCTGATTTTACTTACGAATTTGTCTGCACCACAAGAAGGGCACCTGCCTGAATAGAGTAAATATTCTTCTGGTATTTACATCCCTCCGATGATCTCGTACCCTAGGGTCTCGCCAATCATTTTTTATTACTATCGTCTGTCGAGCAACCATTGAGTCATGCTCCTCTTTTTCCTCTCTTTCTTAATAAGAAGAAATGATGGTAAGGATTGAGTAGCGGTCTCAGTTCTCTTTCTATGTGGAAATGCTTGCATATCTCATGCCTGATTTTCTTCGGTGGAAATTGTCTCAGTCCGATTTCCCAGTGATGTTCTTCGCTTCTTTTCCCCTTCCTAGGTAGACTAATCCTGATGTGAATTATACTCCTCTTCAAGAGTTTGTTAATGGGAGTTCCTCTAAATATCATTTCCATTGAGTAAGAAGAGTGTGGAAGAGATAGTATTGCGTATTCTCTAGTGACTCTGGAAATTTCTGAGATAGCTCTTGGGAAGAGCTCCCATGGAAGGTGTTCCAGGACTTGGAAGCAGAGCACTGCATCGAAGGACTCGTTCTTAAACGGGATTCTAGATGCGTCTCCCACAACGTCTGGGTGAAGGCAAGAGCTCAAGTCTAAAGTAGTGACCCTCAATCCAAGCTTCCTGAGATAATCCGAAACTGTCTTATTCCCTATGCCTATTTCTAGGACTTGTTTCACATTGAGTTTTCTAGTCAAGTCTATCTGGTAGTAATATGACACGAATCTCTGTAGATCATCGTAACCTGCCAGGTATTTCCTCATTTCGTCTGACATTTCGGAAATTCCTGCTACTGATATGGACTTTTCCTCTATATTAAAATTAATTTAGTCTCGTGATGTAAACGAATTAGGTACCTGAAACAGAACGTTGAGGTAATCCAAACAGTTAGTACATTGTCGCACTCAGGAAGGGTTTTAAGATAATCTATTCCAGGCCAAGGGGGGATGGAATTGATCCTTAGGGGCACCACTCTAGTCAAGAGAGGACTTGCCGAGATGCTAAAAGGCGGAGTGATAATGGACGTCACTACTCCAGAACAAGCAATGATAGCGGAAGATGCAGGAGCCGTGGCTGTAATGGCTTTAGAGAAGGTTCCTGCAGACATAAGGGCTTCTGGAGGAGTAGCTAGGATGGCAGATCCCAAAATAGTAGAGGAGATAATGGATTCCGTTTCTATTCCCGTAATGGCCAAAGTCAGAATAGGACACTTCGTCGAGGCCAAAATCCTAGAGGCAATGGGTGTGGACTTCATAGACGAAAGTGAAGTCTTAACTCCGGCAGATGAAGAACACCACATAAATAAGTGGGAATTCAAAGTTCCATTCGTTTGTGGAGCTAGAGATCTAGGAGAGGCTCTGAGAAGAATATCAGAGGGAGCTTCAATGATTAGGACTAAAGGAGAGGCGGGGACCGGAAACGTCGTGGAAGCTGTCAGACACATGAGAGCAGTGATGTCTGAAATAAGGAAGATATCCAGAATGAGAGAAGACGAGCTTTACATGGAAGCTAAGAGATTGGGAGCTCCAGTAGAATTAGTCAGAGAAGTGAAAGACTTAGGCAGGCTTCCGGTAGTTAATTTCGCAGCTGGCGGAATTGCAACTCCTGCAGATGCTGCTCTGATGATGCATCTCGGAGCAGACGGTGTATTCGTAGGATCTGGAATATTCAAGTCAGAGAACCCGGAATTAATGGCAGAAGCCATAGTAACTGCCGTGACATACTACGATGACCCTCAAATTCTAGCTGAAGTTTCTAAGGGGTTAGGAGAGGCTATGAAGGGATTAGATCTCAGATCAATCCCGAGAGAGGAATTGTTACAGGTGAGAGGTGTATGACTTGATAATAGGTGTGCTAGGAATCCAGGGAGACTTCAGAGAACATCTATTACTCCTAAAAAGAGAGATGGGCATTAATTCTATGATAGTAAAAAAGGCAAAAGAAATAGATGAAATAGATGGTCTCATAATCCCGGGAGGAGAGAGCACTACCATAACTAAGCTGAGCCAGAAATTCGGATTGTTAGAAGCTATTCAAGAGAGGAAAATTCCGGTGATGGGGACTTGCGCTGGAGCCATATTGCTCTCTAGAGAAGTGATCAATCACCCAGAACAGTATTGCTTAGGGCTGATAAACATGAAAATAGAGAGAAATGCTTACGGTAGACAGAGAGAGAGCTTTGAAGTAGAATTAAACTCAGAAATAGGGAGAATAAAGGCTGTGTTTATAAGGGCGCCAATAATAAGAGAAATAGGAAAAGAAGTAGAGGTATTGGCCGAATTAGACGGAAACCCAGTTCTGGTCAAGCAGGGAGAGAATCTAGCCTGTACTTTCCATCCGGAATTAGTCAAAGAAACCAAAGTACATGAGTACTTCGTCGAACTAGTTCGAAAAACATTATGAGAAGGAAAATCTCTCAGAGACTCTGAGTGGAACGTAGGAGCGCCTGAATGGGAAATTAGAGACTTCTAATTTTATTTTCGATATCAGATCATTCAGGCTCATCCTCTCCTTCTTCAGTTTGTTGATCTCTGACTCTCTCCTAATTGAGACAGAGAGAGTATTGCTCTCAATTTCTCGGTCTCCTATTACTACCACGTATGGTATCCACTCCCTCTGGGAGTCCCTCATTCTCTTAGAAAGGGTCTCATTCCTATCGTCAACATCTACTCTTATGTTGTTTTCAGAGATTCTCTCAGCTATTTCAATCGCTTTTTCTAGATGTTTCTCAGAAACTGGTATTACTCTCACTTGTATTGGGGATATCCAAGTTGGAAGGGTCGGAAGTAATTTCTTCTCCTCCTTTAATTTCCAGACTCTCTCCATCATAGAACATATTGCTCTCTCTACGCTTCCAGTGGGGCTGAAGTGCAATATTATTGGTACTCTCATTTCTCCGCTCTCGTCTTGGAACCTAATTCCGAATCTTTCCCCTGATTCTACATCTATCTGTACTGTGGAATCTTCTATGGGTCTTCCTAGTGAATCTATTTGTGCGAAGTCTATTTTACAATCCCAATAGTGAGTTCTCTTCTCTAGAATCTCTAGAAGTATCGGTCTTCTTATCTCCCTGGATATTTTACTGATGAATTCCATGTTTTCTTTTAGGAAGTCACTAGTTACCCTTAGAACTACCTGAAAATCCAGATTTAGATCCTTCTCTACTCTCAAACATAGTTTCACCTGTCTCAGGAATTCCTCTCTTGCTTGATCCATATCTCTGCAAATCGTGTGCATGTCTGGCATGGTGAAAGCCCTGAGTCTTTTCAGACCTACTACTTCCCCTCTCTGCTCGAATCTAAATGAGTAGGTGGAATATTCGTAAATCCTTAATGGTAGGTCCTTCCAATTTAGAAAAGTATCTCTAATGAGCATGAATTGTCCAAAACAAGCCGCAAACCTAAGCATTACTTCTCTCTTCCCGGCTTTGAACCTATATTGTCTCTCTCCGAATTTGTCTGCGTGTTCCCTTATCTCCTTGAGTCCTAGGTCGTACATAATCGGCGTTTCAACCGGATAGGCCTCGGGAATTATCGATAAGACGTAGTCGTAAATTAAGTCTCTCATCAGTTTTCCCTTTGGGAACCACTTGAGGTGCCCTACGTCAGAGGTCTCCTCATACCAAGCTATTTCTTTCTCTCTAATTAGTTTCACGTGGGGTGGTTCTCTTTTCTTCTCTTCTTTTCTCTCCTCTTCTTCTTTCTCTTTTAATTCCGATTTGACTAGCTTCTCGAAGTCTCCCTTTAAGTCGAACTCTGATATATCGAAGACCTCTCCGTTGAAAATTATCCTGAACTCCTTATTGACCTCTCTTCTCTCTTTTTTTCCCTTTTTCATTCTTTCTGATATTTTAGCTGGAGATACGTCTCTAAAGAACTCTGATAGCGCATGTCCCTTACAAGAAATTTCAAAGGACTTGTACCATCCAAAAGGAGCTCTTATCACTTCGTATCCTCTGTTTTTCATCTCAGTTTCTAATTCAGGGAAGACTTTCATGGAAAAAGAAAGAGATGCCAAGGAATTGCTTAAGTGAGCGTAGGGATATATCAGTATTCTATTGATCTTGGCTCCCATCTTACTGAGAATCGACTCCACCTCATCCGAATATACCTTGGCTAGTTCTCTTTCGCTGTAAACCTCGTCTTGATCCTCTATGCAAGTGAAGAGTACCAAAACGTCTTGTACTTCTTTGCTCCCTCCATAGTACTCTTCGTGGAATTCTCCTTTCTGGAGTGGGGTGAATCTGAACCTATCAGCGTGTATGGCTAATATCTTCATAACTGATCTCCTCTCCCGCTATCCATAACTTCATTAGGTCTTTAGCGATGATTAGGCTCGGAAACTCCTTTTTGTAGTCTTCCTCTCTCCTCTCCAATGACTTGTTCCTCGGACTTATATGAGTTAGGGCCAGAGCCTTGACCCCTGCCTCCTTAGCTATCTCTATTGCTTGTGAGGGCGTAGTGTGGTAACTCTCATACGCCTTATCTGCTTCTTCATCGGGAAAAGTAGCCTCGTGTATTAATAGATGCGCTTTCCTAGAGAAATCGATCATTTCTTCCATAGGCCTAGTATCACCTGAATAAACTATCGTTGGGCCCTTCTTGGGTGGTCCTAGGAAATCCCTAGATCTTATGAGCATACCGTTGTAATAGAAGTCTTCTCCTCTCTTTATCCTAGCGTAAATAGGCCCTGGCTTTATTCCGAGATCTAGTAATTTCTCCACTTTCAATCTGCCCGGTTTGTCTTTTCCCTTGATCTTAACTGCCAAAGTAGGTACAGAGTGATCTACCTCGATGAACTCCATTGAATATTCCCCAAAACTAATTTTTTCCCCGTCTGACACACTGAAACTCTCTACTTCGAAGTCTATTATCGGGTGGCCCACTGAGAACAATTTATCCATCTCTTCTTCTATTTTCTGTGGACCATATATCTCTAGCTTCTCTTCCCTTCCGAAGAGAGACATCGTTTGTATCAGAGTGGGGAGTCCGAAGAAGTGGTCCGCGTGCATGTGGGAAATGAATATCCTCTTGACTTTCATGTAACTAGTCTTGGAAATTATCATTTGTCTCTGTGTTCCCTCACCGCAATCCAGTAAAATTATCTCCTTCTCTGTCTTCAGGGCTATTGCGGGCATTCCCCTATTCCTAGTGGGGACGCTCCCAGAAGTGCCTAGGAAGGTGATGGTCCACATGGTATTCACCCGATCAAGTATATGAATCTGCTCAGGTTGTCGTGAACTACTTGGAAGTGTTTCTCTATCACATTTAGTCCTATCTCTTCTGCTTTCTCCTCTAGTTTAATCGTAACAGGAGCCATTGTTACAATTCTCTTAGCAGATGAGAGCTCCTCCAAGGATCGTTCGTATAACTCTATTATGTTCTCGGGACGAATTGTAGAGAGGCCATACGGAGGGTCACAAACTACTCTCATTCCCTCTGGATCAATGGGTAATCTCCTAGCGTCTCCTTTAGTCAAGTGAAATCTCTTAATTCCGTAAAATAGGAGGTTCTTCCTAGTGCCTTTAAGCATCCTCTCGTCTATATCTATTCCCACTGGATACACTCCGATCAGTCCAGCTTCTATGAGGAATCCGCCAGTTCCACAAAATGGATCCAATATCATTTCTCCCTTCACGCATCCGCTTAGGTTAACTAGAGCTCTCGCTAATCTAGGGTGCAAAGACCCTGGATGAAAAAACGGTCTTAGATGGGGTCTTCTTTTCTCGAATTCACCTCTTTTGATCTCCCTAACTAATTTAGAAAAGTAGAACGTATCTCCTTGGACTAGTCCTATGTATCTCTCTTGGGGATTCGTTAAGTTCACTCTCCCACCTATTTTCTCTCCAATCCTTGATTCTATCTTGTTCATCTTCTTAGCTCCGCCTATTCTCTTTATTCTAATTGAATAAGTTCCTTCTGGAGAAACTTCTTTAGATAGATTTAGTATTTCATCCTCACTCGCTCTACAGACGAATATTAGCTCAGATATAAAATGAGAAAGTGCCAATCTTTCTCCAATAAAGTGCCAATCTTCGTTCGAGAGACCATCCACTATGGCAATTCTCCCACTGAACTCCAGATGGAATCCATCGAATTCTGCCTCTAGCACTCTTAAGAGCTCCGACTTGGGAAGAGTATTGTGTTCCCCAGATAAAAGAACTATGTGCAATACATCACCTTACTAATTCCCTTAGGATTAACTCATGTATCGAAATTTCACTGACTTCTCTTTCTATTGTATTAGTCGAGACCACTCTCTCAACTCCGGAGGAGTATATCCTAAGGAGAGCGTCTTGTACTAGAACAGGATGAATACAGGACACCATTATCCTTTTGGCTCCCATGCTCTCTGAAATCCTTGCAGCCTCAATTACAGTCCCTCCTGTGCTTATCATATCGTCTACTATGAGAACGTCTCTTCCTTCAGCATTTACCTCTCCTTTCACTGATATTTCTCCAGTTTCTAAGTTCCTCTCCTTCTCTAGGTAAGAATAATCTGATTTCATCTCTTTAGAAACTGCTTTCGCTATTTCAACTGCTCCTTTATCTGGTGCCAACACCAACGGATCGTCTAACTTTCCGGAGAAGTATCTTCCTATCTCTGGTTCTGCTCTCAGGCTTTTGGCTCTCTTACCTCTGAGTATTCCCTCCTCGTGTATATTCACTGTAATTAATTCATCTGCTCCGGCAGAGAAAATACTATCTACGACTATCCTAGATGACAACGGTTCTCCTTGCCTGAATCTCTTGTCTTGCCTAGAGTAACACAGATAGGGTACAAGAGCTATTACTCTTTCCGCGCCCATTGATATGGAG
>Ga0190367_1001435_pt1 | contig 13783 bp, 12 predicted proteins | sample 4872181011_MG_FD_171838 | JGI IMG/M metagenome (GOLD analysis project Ga0190367, IMG submission 171838) | Hydrothermal vent microbial mat bacterial communities from Southern Trench, Guaymas Basin, Mexico - 4872-18-10-11_MG | ecosystem: Environmental > Aquatic > Marine > Hydrothermal vents >...
ACTGGGGATTTCATCCATCAGCATCGATATCGTATTAACGCCGATATCCATTATCCTTCTGTCATCGACTTCCTCTATGCCGATATCTTTTCTTTTGCCATCCTCCTCTACTGCAACATCGACTGGCAGGATTATTCTATCCCTGTATTTCTTGAGAAGTTCCAGCATTTCTTTATCGCTCACTTTCTCCTTGCTATCCTCGACGACTTTCCTGTTTACCTCTCCTATTTCCTTTCCCTCGAGCATGAGGAAGTAGTTTGCCACTACGCCCGTCAAAACAACTTTCTCGGCTATGTTCCTTACCAGCACGTTTTTCATTACCTTTACCGAATCGTCTATTTTCGCTCCGCCGAGAATGAAAACTTTTCTACCTTCTCCTTTCAAAGCTTTGTTTAATGCCGAAACTTCCTTCTCGACAAGCCTGCCGACGACCGAGGGCAAAACAGGTGGAAAGCCAATTAGCGATGCATGACCTCGATGTGAAGCAGAGAAAGCATCGTTAACGAAGAGGTCAAAGTTGGGATAAAGTCTCCTTACGATGTAGGAAGTTGCGTGCTCTTCAGCGTTTCTGTCGAGTCTTTCCTCAGCATAGAACCTCACGTTCTCCAGCATTAGTACTTCTCCCCTTTTCATTCTCCTGATTCTCTCCACCGTTCTCTTGGAGAAACACTCATCGACGTACTCCACTTCTCTTCCCAACAGCCTTGATAGCACCTCTGCATGGCTTTCTAGCGGTGTGAAGTCCTTCTTTCCCGGTCTGCTTTGATGGGCAAGAATTACGAGTTTGGTGTCTTCGAGTTCTTCGAGCGTTGGAATATGGCTTTCAAAACGCGTGGTGTCGAGAATTGTGGAATTGACAATTGGCGCGTTGATGTCCAACCTTATGAGAACAGATTTTCCGTCGTACTCTACATCATCGAGAGTAGGTAAACCTTCGATCATCGAAGCAGGTTGGTTCCTTCACTATTAAAGATTTTGGAAAAAGGGAGCAAAATTAACGCAAAATTAAAAGAGAAAAATTGTTTTTACTCCTTCTTGGCGAGGGTTATCTCAATCGCAGAGACGTTCGCTTCCCCCTGCTCACTCTCAACCTTTTCAGTTGAAATTTTAATATCCTTCACATCCACATCCGGCAGGAAGCGCTTCCTGACAATCTCTGCCACATCGACAGCCCTGCTAATGGCTCTGCCTCTCGCTTTAACTGCTACCTCCCTCACCCCGCTGTTGAACTGCGTCAACACTGCAAGCACGTAGTTCATTACAGGCTTGTTTCCAACAAACACTGCGTTCTCAGCCATTTTTCTAACCTCCCTAACCTCCTTTTCCCTTGCTATTTTTTGCACAGCCACAGTAATAGGCTATATTAATTTTTCCTTTGGTGGATTGCTGATCGTGGGGCATCTCCAACAATTACTCATACAAGAATTTTCAGGCAATAAACAATTGCTCTCAAACATAGCTCTGCAACCGATCTCAAAACTCCAAACAAGCTTTTTCGAAGCCTAATATCAAACGAAATTAAAGATTCTGTTTCTTATGAGTTTTAAATCTACTTAGAAAGCCGGAGAGCGCCGATTTGAAGGTATAATGTTAAAGATGAAAAAAAGATTAAGTCAGAATCAATTTCAGAGAAGAGTACGGAAATGGTCAAAATGGTGTAGTCAAATGGTGGAATGTAGACCCTATAAAGATTAATACAGCTTTGACGATAAAGGAATAATGACGACAGGTATAGTCTTCCATCCCAAGTATCTTGAGCATGAGCAAACACCAACGCATCCAGAAAGAAAGGAAAGGCTTGCGTACACGATCGATCAGCTGACGGAGGAGGGAATTTTTGATAGCCAAGAAGTTATCCTCCTTGAACCTTTTTACGCTTCGGAGGATGACGTTCTTGCTGTTCACACCCCCGAGTACCTTGAGTTTCTTAAGAAAGCTAGCAAAAAGGGTGGAATCATCGACTGGGACACAAACGTGCCTGTTGGTCTTATAGATGTCGCTTTGCTCGCCGCAGGAGGGGCAATAAGAGCTGCCAAGGCTGTTGCAGAGGGAGAGGTTAAAAACGCCTTTGCAATGATAAGGCCTCCTGGCCACCACGCAAAGCCCTACATTGGAGCTGGTTTCTGCTACCTCAACAACATGGCAATAGCCGTTAAATGGTTACAGCGTAATGGCTTTAAGAAGATCCTTATCCTCGATTGGGATGCTCACCATGGCGACGGAACGCAGGAGATATTCTACAACGATTCCTCTGTCCTCTTTATTTCCCTCCATCAGATGCCGCTGTATCCTGGCACGGGCTACCCGCATGAAGTTGGAGGGGGTAAGGGGGAAGGCTACACGATAAACGTGCCCCTCCCTCCCGGAGCGAGCGATGAGTGCTATCTTGCAATCTTTGATGAAATAATCGAGCCTGTAGCCATCGATTTTAAGCCGGATTTCATAGCGATCTCGGCAGGACAGGACAATCACTTCACAGACCCGCTCACAAGCCTCGCTTTAACCGCAAGGGGCTATGCAGAGCTTATGCTGAGAGCTGTATCTCTTGCTGAAAAACTGTGCAGCGGAAGGCTGTTTGCTGTTCTTGAGGGCGGATACAGTGTGGAGAAGGCCTTGCCGTACACAAATCTTGCGATAATAGCAGCAATGGCAGGTATGGACGTTTCGTGCATAAGAGAGCCCGAAAGCTATGCCGACGAGCTAAAATGGAGAAAAAAGAACGTTATTGGCGAAGTTAGAGCTACTATACAGGAGGTAAAGAGAACACACTCGAAATACTGGGGGTGCTTTGTCTGATCCCAGAGTCCGTGAAGGCTTTGTGGGAGAAGTACAATTTGCCAGAGAACGTCAGAGAACACTGCAAAGCTGTTGCAGAACTTGCTGTAAGAATTGCAGAGGCTGCTAAGGCGAAGGGTTATAACGTTAACATTGAGGCCGTAAGGCTTGGAGCGCTGCTGCACGACATTGGCAGAGCATACAGCCATGGCATCGACCACTTTGTGTTGAGCGGGGAGATTCTAAGGCGTGAAGGATTCGATGGGAAGATAGTCAGGATTGCGGAGAGGCACTTCTCTTCCGGTGTAAAAGCAAGCGAGGCAAAAGCTCTTGGTTTACCTGCAAAGGATTACATGCCCGAAACGCTTGAGGAGAAAATAGTTGCTTTTGCCGACAACCTTGTCTTTGGGGGTAGAATTGGCAGCTTCAAAGAGTTCATGGAAAGACTTGACGATATTAAAGAGCAGAGGTGGTTTGTAGAAAGGAGCAAGGAGCGGGCTGTAAAGCTTAAAGAAGAAATCGAGAAAGTCTCAGGGCTGAAGTTTTGACTCTCCTACCTTCATCGAGTACATGTCTTCCGGTGAAGTTTATCGAAACTGGAGGAATTCCGGGAACCCAAGAATTTGTGATTTCGAGGATATAGCCGTCGAGCTGGATACTTATCCTCATGACTACGTCGTGGGAGAACCTTATCAGCTGCCCTATCTTCGAGCAGAGAGCATAAGAGGGAATGAAGTTGAAGAATACGCTCTCTTCAAGTTTAGAAATAGCGGTAAGAAGTTGCTTTGCTGTTTCAGCTTCGTCAAACGCCAAAAGATAGTTAAGGCCGAAGAGAAACATGATCTCATTCTTTGCCTTGAGAATTACCTCTTTGATGCTACCCTTAGAATACTCTACGTTTTTAAAGGGTAATTTGCCCCCAGGAATGTAGTATGTCACTTTTTGTAGAATTTCTGGGACCGTTTCAAACTTTTCAATAAAATTCCTCGCTATCTTTACAGGAACTTCGCTAGAGAAAATAATTGATATGTTTTTATCTGAATAGTGCTCGATTATGCTTCTGAGGACTGCAAGCATGGGTGTAGCACCAGAGTATTCAACCAGTACGCTCATCCCCTGTTTAAGGTTTGAAAGGACTTCGCTGAGGGAAATCATCCAAATAATATCTTCTTCATTGAAATAAATTTTTTCAAAAAACTCATGATGATTTTTCCGGTGGAGCCTCTGGAATTGTTTTAATAATACCCATGGTAGGCTTTATGGACGGACTTAGCTTCACTCCTTCAGTCAGAAAGTGACTCTACCAGAGGAGATCAGGAGGAAGGGATATGAGGTACAAGATCGTAAAGATTGAGATGAAAGATGAGAATACCGTTACTGTATACATGAGACGCGAAGGTAGAGAAGTTATTACAGCTCCAGATATCGATGAGGCCATGAAAGATCCGTTTAAGCTGATGGAGCTGAGTAGGCAGATGGGAATGGCCTACATGAGAGCAATAGAACGATCTATTAGTGAGGATGCCATGATTACGATGAAATACGAGGAGTACTGCGAGCTCGAACTTAAAGTTGGTGACGTTGTGGAAGTTAGTGTTAAGCACGTTTAGTCTGGAATTGCTGGAATTGGTTTTTGCGAAGATTGAATTGAATTAAGAAGTAGTTTGCAAAGAAGAAAAATTATAAAAATTTATAAAGCAAACTGCTCCGCTCCACTGAGCATTTCCGCATCAATACCGCTTACAAGGGGTTTTCTGTTCACAATTCTGCCCCTAACCCTGTACTTCAGCTCAACGCTTTCGCCAGGGTTAAGGGAGAGCTCCCAGAGTAAGGTTGAATAGGAAGATTGGGAGATCTTAGCTCCCTCAGCTTCAACGCTTCCACTGCACATTTCATAAACCTTTAATTCTCTTCTCGCCCTCGTGAAGTTGAAAATTCTGAGTGTGACTTCTGCAACACCATCCTTTTCTGCAACCTCTCTCTCAACATGCAGATTGCCCATAATTCTAGCTACAACCCTATCTACATCAATTTCATCTTTCTCCAAAACCTCACACAGCTTTTTTGCTAGAAGCGGGAGGATTCTGTTGAGAACGTCCTCCTTCTTCTTCTTTCTAATAGCTCTCTCTTTCTTTTCAAGGTATTCCCTGAGCCTTCTACCTGCTTCCTGCAAAGCAAGTCTGACTTCGTCGATTATCTCCGGAATTGCTGCAACCGCTTCTTTAGATTCGGAGGTGTAGGGTATGTTCGTTGATGCGAGGTGGACGAGTATTACCGCTCTTCCAACGGGAAGTTCGTCTCTTGACTGCTGTAAACCGTAGTTCTTCCAGTTTATACTCTCTACCGCCTTCGTAAGCGCACAACCGCCTTGTTGGTAAAGCAATGGGATTTTGTTTGCGTACCTGAGGAGCGTTACCTTATCTTCTTTTATCTCCCCGCCATATGCAATGCCAACTTCAACTAGGAAAGGATGACCGGAATAAACTCCAGGCCTTCTAGTTACAGCATAGACCCACTCCGGCTTGAATTCGGCCATAAGACTCTTCATTATGAGCGATTCGCCTATGGGGGATAAGCAATCGGTTGGAGGTGGAAGAAAGTCCGTTTCCTTAAAGGCATTCAAAAGTTTCATAGCTTCCCCTCTTCCAAGCTCTTTGGGACTCAATTCTGGGCTTAGGCCAGCTTTAGTCAGCACATCACTTGCAATCTTATCTCCAACCCTCACAAACTCGTTCTTTAGAAAACTCCGGAGGTCTTTGGCTTTCGTATAGCGTAGCATTGCCATAAGCTGTCCTATTTCTATTCCGTGGGGGTGTGGCTTTATTTCTCTTGGAATGGAAGGTAGCTCTTCGCTAACTCGAGGAAAGACGTGTATCTCGCCGTCTGGATCAACGAAGGTTATCTTTGCATGGGGATTAACGACAGAGGTTTCTCTAAGGTATTCGTAAACGCTCTGCTTTCTCTCTCTCACGTAGCTCCCGGCAATTTCAAGCTCAATACGTGTCCCCCTTGAAACGAGCCAGTCTACTTCCTCCTCTTTTACGATCTCCGGCTCATTCTTTTTCGTATTAATGAATATTTCCATCCTGATGGCTTTGCTTTCTGAAGAGGTCTTCGAAGTTATAACTGCTGGCTTACCCGTTGTTAATTGAGCGTAGAGCACCGCTGCGGAAATACCAATGCCCTGCTGCCCCCTGCTTTGCCTTATTGCGTGGAAGCGCGAGCCGTAGAGGAGCTTGCCAAAAACCCTTGGAATTTGCTCCTTGATAATTCCTGGCCCGTTATCTTCAACAATTATCTTGTAATGCTTCTCTACCCTGTCTATCTTTACGAATATGTCCGGTAAGATGCCAGCATCCTCGCAGGCATCAAGGCTGTTATCGACTGCCTCTTTCACGCACGTTATTATCGCCTTCGCCGGATTCGAGTAGCCGAGTATGTGCTTGTTCTTTTCAAAAAACTCTGCTATACTTATTTCCTTCTGTTTTCTGGCCAGTTCTTCTGCTTTCATACTAAATTTCTGCTCCAACAACGGTTTGAGTCTTTGTAACGCCGTCAACGCTCCTTATGTCGTCAACGGTCTTGTTCAGTTCTGATAAGCTCTCTGCCTGAATTATTACGACGAAGTCGAATTCACCGAAGACGTGGTAGATGTCTCTGACGTTCTTCATCTCCTTTATGCTGAGATAAACTGCCTTCTCCTTGCCAGGAGAAACGTTCACCATCGTAACACCTATTACCATGCTCTTTTTTCTGTATGCAGATATAAAAAAATTGCCCCGTAAATCTGACTACCTTGTTTGCTGCGGTCTTGGATGCTATTTTTGGTAATTGTAGTCATTAAATAGTCTTTGAGTGGAGAAGCTTCGTGTTCAGCTTGAATAGCTTGAATTTTGAGTAGTATTTTACTTTATGACCATTAATCGACTATTAACTAAAACTGCCGAGTGGTGTCAAGATTAATACGTAATTATAGAAAGCATAAAACTATCCAACCAGCTTTGAACGGAAACAAAGGGACTTCTGAATGGGAACCTGTTCCAGAACATCTTCGTCCTCTCCTTAAACGAAAGAACCCTTCTAATTTCTTTTTCCAAAAGTTTCACGCCTGCATTTCAGCCCAAAATTTCGAAGCATAGATACCAGAAACACAGCAACTTCTGCTTTAGTGCGGGTTGTATCTGTTATATCTCTGTTATTTATTTTTTTCTTATTTTAACACCGCGCGAGATTGGCAAAATAAAACAAATAAATAATCCACAAAGGTTTTAATGAAGGAAGTTAAAATTACGCATATGAAACTGGAAAACCTCTACTGTGCAAGATGCGGTTCTGAATTCGACATAATCGTAAAGAGAACGACGGGTTATTCTGGCCCCATGCACATTCCAAACCTGTACTGCCCTTTTTGCGGGGGTAGGCGGTTAATTAAGAAGCAAGGGGTATTCTTCCATGAACCCTGAGAAGTCTATCCTGAAGTACCTCTCTGAAAAAAGCCCTCTAAGTTTTAGGGACTTTGTCTGGTTCATTTTATACCATCCGGATGTGGGATACTACTCTAGGCATTTGCAACCCAATAAAGTTCATAGGAGGAGGGCGATCGATGTAGCAGTCGAAGACATGCTCGAGTTTTGTGATGGAGAAGTTCTAGAGCTGAAGATTCTGAACGACGTGGAAAAACTTGAAGATGGATTTAGAGGCGTAATCGTTGCCAATGAGTTCTTTACCTCGCTTCCTTTTTACCTTGTTGACAGAGGAATGGAAGTTTACGTTGATATAAACGGCGAAGAGTTCAACGAGACTTTAATGGAACCTTCTAAGGAACTTAAAGAGTTTCTTAGCTACACCTCTGCCTATGTTGACGTTACAAGGTATCCAGCGTGCGTTGATGCTGCCAAAATGGCAGAACTAATAGGAAGTAAACTTGAAAGGGGATTCCTGCTTGCAATAGACTATGGTTTACCAGCAGAGGAGTACTATTCGAGGAAGCTCAGAATAGCATGCTTTAGCGAGGATACTTTCGGCCATAACCCCTATTCCAAGGTTGGACTGCAAGCAGTAGCAGCTCCAGTTGATTTCACAGCCTTAATCGAGTGGGGTGGTCGCTCTGGCTTTAGCATAACAGGTTTTACGAGCTATAGGTATTTCCTGCTTAACACGATTGGTGAAGACGAACTCGAAGAGCCCTCGGATTTCAAATCCATAGCTATGCCCGCAACAATTAAAGTGCTAGTGATGCACAAGGGAATTACTAGACAGAAACTCAAATGTTTGCGAAGTACACCCTCCTTTGGATACTGGAATCGCTACAATTACGAAATAACAGACGAATTTGAAAGCGGGGATTAACTCGAAATCGTGTTGAATTGGAGAATGTAGAGATAGATTACTGTTGCACTCTGAGAATTTTGGAGAGACAGGAAGAACACAGGCCAAGTTTTATAACTTCCTTTTCTTCGAACTTGTAGCCTAGCCAGTGGTCAAGCTTCCAGCCTTTTGCTTCGTAAGCATTCGCTATTTTGCCACAATACTGGCATTTCACACGCATGCTGTTGCTCAAAAATTGTAGGATATATGCTTTTTGAAATTTTGTTGAATCTGATAGATTTTCAAACTCGTAAACTCTCAACTTTGAGCTTGGAATGATGCATTATTTTAATTTGGAATTCCTGCTAATCTACTCTTTAGCCTTTGCCGTATGAATACAAACGATTGGGGTGATATACACAATCCGATGATCCACCTTCATCAATCACAGCAATATCTTATCGAGGATGAAAAGCATCAGTTTAGCCATTTGCCAATTCATCCATTTCTGTGGTCTCTCTGAACTCAGCGTTTGGGTTCTTTTTCAACTTGCTCCGCTAACGGCATCTCTAATCTTTCCAAGTATGTTCCATTCACCTCTAACAACCAAAGCGGGAAATCCTTCTGTTTTGAAACTTCGATGCTTTTCAGCTCAATTATGCATTCATCTGCAGCTTGAATCAACTCCAGTTTCAAGCTTTTCTATGACCTCCTTGATTCAAAGGTTTCGATCGTTGTTACTATAGCGGTTCGTAATGATTTGTTGAGGGTTTTACGAGAAACTTTCACGTCTTTACCCATTCAATTTCCATTAACCTTGATAGCAGGCAATAATAGTTCTGTTTTTAAGAGGGGAGGAGCATACAAGAGCAATTAGATTGCCTTGCAGTTGAGATTTAAGCAAAAAGGAGTAAAATTGTAGCCGGAGACTCCCAAATGCCAATTCTCCAAACTACGTCCAATATGCTTAGAGACGCCATCATATCCAGTCCCCAAACTGAAAAAAACTTTCACCTACTTGCAGTTGGTCGCTGTTGGTGTGCTGATTAAAAATGGAAATAATAATATTAATTTTAGAATGAATTTAAATTTTTCTGATACCCTACATTTCTTATACTTTCTGCGCGTCTTATTTCTGGTCCGAGTATTTACAATATAAGAAATAGCTAACGGAACGTGGTGCAATGAAAGTATGTGTTCTGTACTCCGGGGGAAAGGACTCCAACCTAGCGTTGCTCAAAGCACATGAAGTATTCGATATAGCGTGTTTAGTCACCCTCAGCCCAAAATCCGAAGAAAGCTGTCTGTTTCACTATCCCAACACGGAGCTCGTAAAACTTCAGGCTGAATCGCTTAAAATTCCCCTCGTTACTGGCACCTGCCTGGATGATGAAAAGAGCAGTCTAAGTGCTTTATACAACGTATTGAAAAATGCTAAGGAATTGTATGAAGTTGAAGGAGTTGTAACGGGAGCTATCAAGTCTACGTATCAAGCTACCAGATTTCAGAGGGTATGCGATGACTTGGGGTTGTTGTGTTTCAATCCGCTTTGGCTTAGGGATGAAGTTTCCATCCTCAATGAAGCTTTGGACTACGGTTTTGAAATAGTATTCACTAGGGTTGCCGGATATCCGCTAAAAAAGTCCATACTCGGTAAGAAGTTAACTAAAGATACAGTTCGGCTCTTCAGCAGGATGAAGGAGTATCTGAACCCGTCTGGCGAGGGAGGAGAGTACGAAACTCTGGTCTTAGATATGCCACTATTTACAAAAAAGCTTAAAATAATAGAATACGATATAGTTGGAAAAGATTACGATGCTACATTAATAGTAAGACGAGCGGAGCTTGTTGAAAAATGATACTGATAGTCTCCACTTGCAGACCTTTGCTCGGGAAGAATTCGTCAGGCCAGTCGTAGAAATTGTAAGGGGATGCGGATTTGTTTAGGCGATACTATGGAAGAGTAAAAGCTGAAGAATACCTAATGCAGCTAACTACGACAATCTTTGGAATATGCGGGATATCAAATATTGGCAAAGATTTATTCAAACACTTTAGAGAGGATTAAGAAAGTAAATGGATTTAGAATCGCTGGCTGTACAGGATGATGAAGTCAGCATTCTTAAAGTAAAAGGTAAGCAGTTCTACGGTGTTTCGTTTCATCCAGAATCCTCAATAAACAGATGGATGTGACCATGTTGGGGCTTTTTTTAGCAGATGTAAAAGCTGCAGTTAGTTTGTTGGATGCTTAGAGCGCGATGACTTAGCAGGCTAAAAGGATGGTGGAAGTTATGGAAGTACGAATAGGTGCTTGCCGTCTGCATTGGATTGGATATCCATAAAAAGTATGCAGCTGTGGTAGATGAATTGGGAGAAAGCTTAGAACATTCGCATCAAAATACAAGGCTAGGGCAGTAATAGAAGCAACATCCAACTACAGGTTCATCTACGATATCCTTTTATTTGCTGTCTGTTCAGTATGATTCTGAATCGACAAAACTTGAGGTCTTAGTTCATTTTTAAGTAGTAAATTTAATTTTTTTAATATTAATAAAAAATTAAGATGACATTATTATGAACAACACAACTCCGGCAAAGCTTCAAATATTCCAAGGTAGAAAAAAGTGCTGTGCTAGTCGGCATAGCTGTCTATGGAGTAGATAGGCCAGGAATAATATGCGGAATATCAGAAGTGCTGGCAAAGAGGGGAATAAACATTATCGATATAGAGCAGACGGTTCTCCAGGGTTTATTCGTCATGTTTATAGTCGCTGAAGCCGAAGAAGTGGATCTAGAGGAGCTTAGGCAGTGTCTTATTGACAGGGGAAAGGAGCTAGGTGTTAACGTTTCCGTATCACCTTTTGAGAGGAAGAAGGGCGATGAAAAGAACCTCTACGTTCTAACTGTGCTTGGAGAAGACAGGGTTGGTATCGTTTACTCCATAACAAAGATTCTCTACGAGATGGGAGTAAACATCGAGCGGACGAGCCTTACGGCTAGGGACAGGCTCATATCGATAGAATTCATAATCGATGTCAAGGACAACTTTGAGGAGATAAAGAGAAGGTTAAAAGAGGAGGTGGAAGGGGAAGGGTTGGATGTGGTAATTCAGCCCTATTCTCTTTTCCGCAGAGACAAAAGGCTCATCGTTTTTGATATGGATTCAACGCTTGTGGATGCGGAGATAATAGATGAGCTCGCTAAAGCTGCTGGCGTTGAAAGGGAGGTCAAAGAACTGACAAAAAAAGCGATGAACGGTGAGCTTAGCTTCAAAGAAGCGTTAAAGGAGAGGGTTAAGCTCTTGAAGGGTTTGCCCGTTGAAGTTCTTGAGAGGATTTACAGGGAGATAAAGCTGACGGAAGGTGCTAAGGAGCTAATAAAAAGTTTGAAGGAGTCGGGTTATAAGGTTGCCCTCGTAAGCGGTGGCTTTACTTATTTTACTGAGAGGCTTAAGGAGGAACTCGATTTGGATTACGCTTTTGGCAACGAACTTGAAATCAAAGATGGCAGACTTACTGGAAGAGTAAGGGGTAGGATAATCGATGCTGAAGAAAAAGCAAGGATAATTGAGGAGATTGCAGCAAGAGAGGGCATAAGTCGGGAAAACGTCGTTGCCGTTGGAGATGGAGCAAACGACAGAATAATGATAGAGAACGCTGGTTTGGGTATAGCGTTCAACGCAAAGAAGGCTTTGAAAGAAATTGCAGACGGTACACTCTCAAAAGATCATTTAATAGGACTTGCGAGTATATTAAAGCTCCCGACTGAATTTAAGAAGCGTGTGTGATTTTTCTTAGCTTGTGCAGAAGTCTCGAGTCCTTAATCTCTCTTCCGCTATTCACTCCGCTTGAAAGCTTAGAGATTTCTACTTATCTTTGCAAAAATAATTTAGAACTGCCCCCACTTTCGTCATTTTCCGCCATTCAATCTCTGGTGACTTTTAAAACTCTTCTTTTGAGTTTTCGGGTCAGAAGTTTTTGAGTTTTCATGTAGTTTTGAAACTGAAGCTGACCATACTAAAAGCTGCAAGGAAGTACATTCCAAACCTTATAGGATTAAAAAATAGCATAGCGGACCCGGCGGGATTTGAACCCGCGATCCCCGGCTTAGAAGGCCGGTGCTTTATCCATGCTAAGCCACGGGCCCTTGGTATTGTTGACCGAATCTCGCAATTTAAGAATTTTCCTAGGAACAATACTACTAAAAAGAATATTAAAAACAGTAGCACATTTCGGAAACTGAAAGGCTTAGTAAACTTTGCAATGCCATTTGCATAGCTTTCGCAGAAAATCAAGTTAGTCTCAGCACACCCTTTATAGCTTCCTTGAGCTTCTCTGCAACTATTCTACCATCAACCTTACCCCTAAATTCTTTCATAACGAGGCCCATCAGAGGCTTAAACGCGCCATCACCCCTTTCGGCAATGAAGTCTTTCTTCTCTTCCACAAGCCTTGCTATGAATGAATCGAGATCCGAAGCAGAGCCAATAGCCTTGGCGACTTCATCCTTCGTAGCAGTTGGTTTTTCGCAAAGGATTCTAAGGGCCTCTTCTGCTCCTTCTTTGGCTATTTTGCCCTCCTCTATTAACTCAAGCACAGATCTGAAGTGCTTTTCTTCAAGCTTTTCAACGTCAACACCATCCTTTTTGAGCTCCGCCGGAACGATATGTAGAACCCTAGCGACGGTTGTGGCAGGAAGCCTTTCGGCAAATTCCTCGAAAAGCTTATAGAAGGTCGAATCGGCCATAACGTAGGCCAAATCGTAGGGCAAATTGTAGGTTTCGGCATACCTCTTTGCCCTCTCCTCTATTAGCTCCGGAATTTCCACTTCGAGCATTTCTGGAGTTATTCTTACTGCTGGCACGTCTGTTTCTGGATACATCCTTGCAGCTCCGGGTAAGGGACGGAGATATGATGTAGTGCCGTCCTCATTCGCCTTTCTCGTTTCCTCAGGCACTCCAATGAGGCAGTACTCAGCCCTCTCGATAATCCTTGCAAGGGCATTTTCAACCCTGGCTGCCTCACCAGCAGCAATAACCACGACGTCATTGCTTTCGGCTCCAACAAACCTTTTCAGTTCTGCAACTTCTTCCTCGCTTATGCCGTATGCAGGCAGCTCGTCGGTGTGGAAGATTCCGCCAAGGCCGAAAGTTTTTGCTATGTCCGCAAACTCCGTTCCAAGTCTCCTTCCTGGCTGAATTTCTTTTCCAACTAATCCTGCGAAGCCCTTCAGCAGAATAGCCTTAACGCACTTTGCCCTCTTTACAACTCTGGATTTGGTGTTGCTGAAAACGCTTGTTACATCGAATATCTGGTTTACGACTGATGCTTTTCTTTCTCTCAACTCATCCCTTATCTTCAGCAGGTTGAGCTGCCTTAAAACCTCGTACTCAACGATTTTGTCCAAGATGTCGAGGGTTTGCACGCCCTTGATCTCAACCCTCGCACCATCTCGTATCGATATGTTGACGTCCTGTCTGATCGTTCCGAGTCCGCGCTTTACCCTGCCGGTAGAGCGGAGGATCATTCCGAGCTTTGCAGCAACCTCTTTTGCTTCTTTTGGCGACGTTATGTCCGGCATCGTTCCAATTTCGACGAGCGGTATGCCCAAGCGATCGAGGGAATAGACGACTTCGCTGCCCCTATCCTCGATCTTCCTGCATGCTTCCTCTTCAAGGCAAAGCGTTGCAACGCCTATTCGC
>Ga0190367_1001437_pt1 | contig 13755 bp, 21 predicted proteins | sample 4872181011_MG_FD_171838 | JGI IMG/M metagenome (GOLD analysis project Ga0190367, IMG submission 171838) | Hydrothermal vent microbial mat bacterial communities from Southern Trench, Guaymas Basin, Mexico - 4872-18-10-11_MG | ecosystem: Environmental > Aquatic > Marine > Hydrothermal vents >...
AGCTATGAGAGAGCTTCTTTTCAAGCTCTTAGATGAACACTTGATAGCATATAGCATAGTGGTGTGAAGGAGTGTTATTGGTTAGGGTATGGGTGTTAATGAGGGATTGCCAGCAATCGGCTTATATAGGTTTAGGCTTACAGTAAGCTATGCCAAGTAGCTATAAGGTTAATCCAAAGCTAACTAAAGCTGTCGTAAAGGAGCTTTATGGAAGGTATCCAAGTTGGGCTATAGCTCAAGCTTTGGGATTAAAGCCACAAACTATAGTTGTGCATGCTCATAAGCTTGGAATAGGGATAGGTAAAGGAAAGTACAAAGTGGTTAAGGATAAAACTATTAGAAAGCTATTGCTTGAAGTGGTTAAAGCTAAGGTTGAGGAGATTAAAAAGCGTTTAGAGCTTGAAGGTGAATTGTAACGGTAGGATTATATACTAAGCTATGCATGCTATGTATATGCATGAGCTTAAAAGGATAGTTGACATGGAGTTTAAGGATATAATAAGGCAGAATGCATGGTTAGATGATAGCTTAGACTTTCTGCTTGAAGCTATAGATTGCTATGATAGAGGTGAGAAAAGCTTAGCTGAGTTTAAGCTAAGTAAAGCTAAGCAAAGCATAGGGATATGGCTCGAAAAGTGTAAATGCTTACCAAATAGGATTAAGCAAACTGTAGCTGATACAGCTTACTTGCTAATTGAAAAAGCTTGGGATATAAACGCTAATACACATGATGAGCTTAAGGTTGATGAGCTTATACAAGCTCTATACGAGCTTATTGAAACAGCTAAAATAGTATGCGTTATAGCAAGATGGGAAAAAATAAGGGAAAAGATAGATAAAAAGCTACTTAATGCTAATGCGTTTTAAGCCACATCTATCGCATACTTCTGTTTTATCATCTATCTTTTTGAACTTACCGCCACAAAAGCAATACTCAGAAGTCAGCCAGTGTAACACATCCATTTAAGCTTGCCTCACTTAGTACTTTATATGGGCATATCCCCTTAAACTCACAGTGCTTACAAGCTTTTATAAGCCAGCTTCTTGGCTTGAAAGGCTTAGGAATATAGCCATCTAAGCATGCTTTTCTAAGCTCCTTAGCTTTATCTCGTGTATATTGCCACAGCTCGGGATTGAAAGCTATTTCAAAGCTCTTAGCAGAGCCATTAACTCTGCTTAGATACACTATATAGCCATAGGCTTTATTAGCTATAGCCATGTAAGCATTTAATTGTTCAACATGAGCCTCATTAGGCTTATCTGGCAGTTTAGTAGTAGTCTTAAGCTCTATTATGTAATCATTGGTTATTAGGTCAGCTACGCCAGCTATAACAAACTCTGGCGTTTCATACTTGAGATATACATCTTTCTTGGCATTTAGCTTCTCTGCCAGCTTATCGAGTATAAAGCTATGTAATAGCCTACCACTTGCTCTGTAGTATCTATTCTTGCTATCCTCTTCACAGCTTTGCTTGGTTATTCTGTAGTAGCTCCTTGTGAGACAGTCAGTGATATAGCTAATGCTATTGTAGCTTGCTTCAAAATCAGTTTCAGCTAAGTACTCAAGCCATATCTCATTGATTAGCTCCTCGATCATGCTTTATCACCTAAATCTTTCTTCTTTAGTGTATTGCCACATATTGGACACAATAGCTTAACATAGCTAAGCTTACTCTCTGGCATTATGTAGCATAGCTCTTTTTGAATATCGCTTAATTCAAGCTTAGCTTTACAGCTTGGACAAATAATAAAAGATTTAGCTTTCGATCTCACGCTCTATCAACTCCCTTAATGTGTAATCTTGGTCATCAGCTATATCGTAGTCTTCAGCTTTAACTTCTTCTGGCTTGCTGTCTTCTTTAAGCACATCAGCAAATAATGTATCTCCTTTTACCAAGCTATCAATAGTAGCGTCATCTAACTCCAGCTTAAGTGTATCAAGCACAGCTTTGAGCTTATTGAAATGATGATCTAACTCGCTCTCAGCTTGCTTAGCTAATGGCTTAGCTATAACCTCATCTTGTAATAGCTTAAATATAGCTCTGCTTATAGCTGGCTCTAAGTACTCTACTCTGTTATTGCTATTGTAGTTAAGCCATTTGTAAGCTTGATCTCCTTTGTGTATCAAATCTACGTAAGTTAGCCTTTCTATAAATGGATCGGGGTCAACACCGCTCTGAGCTACAAAGTTAGCTAATTTCTCTCTATAGCCAGCTTGTGAGCTGGCAACTGAATAGCTATCCAAGCTTAGGTTTCTTATATTTCCCATAAAGCAAAAGCCTACTATGTTATTGTAGTCTTCAGCTCTCGAGCTAATATCCCTAAGCCAATAGCCTTCTGACATGCCAGTTAGCAGTATCTCATAGCTTTCCCTAAATACATCCTTTCTTCTGCCAGCTATCTTATCAAACTCATCTATGTATAGCGTTGAATACCAATATGTTAAGCCATACTTACCACTTCTGCCATCATATACAAGCTTAGCTGGACTTGGCATAACTGTAAGATATGAGCGAGTTAAGCCTCTTAGTATCTTGGCAGTCTTTGTTTTTCCAAATCTTGGCGGTGTAAAATGAGCTACATGGATAGCTTTATCGTCATAGCTAAAAATAGGTAGAAGCATGGCTATCTTTGTAGCTATAGCTGGCATAGCTGGCTTGTAGCCAATAGCATACATGCATAGCTCTATTGGCTTATGCTCATTTAGTAGCTCTTTAGCTCTGTTGAAATCATAGGTAGCTGTGTAATACTCTTCTATGTCCACAAAATAGATAGCTTGGACATCTGACTTAGCTACCTTGCTCTTAAGCTGTGCTTTAATGTATATTTGCTGATTGCTTGATTCAAGTACCATGTCTAAAACGTCATCTGTTAAATCTGTAGCTAATATGCCAGCTTTGCAATAGAAATAGACTTTGTTGTATCTATGAGCTATCTTAACACTCTCTGGCTTAAATACTATCTCAGCTTTATCACGATAGGCTTTCTCAAGCCATAAGCTATTGTTTGATGGAAGTAATAGCTTTAATAGCTTCTCTTGCTCCTCTTTGCTAAAAGCTCTAAACGTTAGTATATCGCTATCATCAAGCTCTTTAAAATACTTAGTAAAGCTTACAAGCGGTAGCTCTGCCATGATCTCACCTTATAGCTTCCGCTTTGCTAACGCAAAGCTTTTTCAAAGCCTTCTTTCTTATTAATCTTGCTTCTCTTAGTCTTACTTCCTAATAGTCTGTCTATCTCAGCTTTTAAAGCTGTTAAATCCCTACCGCTAAGCAGTACCATAGGCTTACCCCTTACCATTTTGTAGTTGTTTAAGAATAGCATATAGCCATACTTCCCTTGCTTTAGTGTTACTTTAGCTGGCTGGCTGTTAGCTTGCTTATTGCTGGCTTGATTGCTTTGCTTTTCAGCTGTGCCATTAGCCAGTCTCTCTACTGTCTCTGCCAGCTTTTCTACAACACGCTCAAGCCTACTTAATCTATCTTCTAAACTATCCGACATCTTATCACCTCTCATATCTACATGACCGTTAGAACTTATAAATCTAACGCTATAAACCTCACCACTACTTTTGTGTAAGCTTGGATTATTCACAACATAATTAATAGCTTTATCAACATCCAAGCTATTACGTAAAAATCGCCAATTGATATAACAACCATGCTTAGCCAGTTCAGAGCTTAGCTTTTTATCAAGCTTTTGGCTTAGCATGATAACAGCATGAGCATGTTTAGGCTTATAAACCACACACCAAGCCAGAATCTTAGCTTTGAGCTTATCCAATAGTTTAAAAAATAGGTTTATATTTCCTCTAAAATTTAACAGATAAGCATATAGCTTAGCTCTTGCCATTTAGCTTGATAAAATGTTTGAGTAGCTTAGCTTTATACTTTTCTGGCAAGCTATAAAGCTCTTCTGGCTTAATTATGCTGTCATCGAGCAAGCATTTTATTATAAGCGGTTTTCCCTTAGTTCTATGAGCATAAAGCGGTACTATGCCAAATTGCTGATATGCATTGATCATAGCCATCTTTTCAGCTGGCGTTATGTGGTTATTGTATTTACACTGAATCCCAAAAGCCATAGCGTTCTTAATAGCTATAATGTCAAAGCAGCCATGACTGCCAGCTGACCTAATGCAATAATAGCCAGCTGATTGAAAAAGATGAAAAATCTGCCTTTCAAACTGATAGCCTTTTTTGTAAGCCTTATTTGCCATAGCTACATACCTCCAAGCCTATTTGCTTTGTCTTAGCTGGCTTGAAGCTTTTAGCTTTACCTACTGTCTTATAGCTCAAGCCATAGCCACTGTAATAGAGCAAATACCTTAGAAAGCTGGCAAATTGTCCTCTAATAACCGTGTTCTTAGCTACGTAAACATGCTTACACACAGCATTTATATAGACGTAATCTTGCAAATCCTCAGCTCTTAGCTTGATGAAGTACCTACCATTAACCTTAGTTAAGTAAGCTTTAACTGGCTTATTAATGCTCTTTCTGTACTCAATCCACTCTTTAAGCTGGCTAAAGTTTTCTGGCTTGCTTGCTATTTCAATCTTGATTAATCTGCCTTTACTGTGTTGATAAAAGTGGTTTACTTCTTTTAGCTGGCAGTTAGAAGGTATAAAAGGTAAAGAAGTTAAAAAATTAGTATCACTTGGAGCTAAAAGCTCTATCACATCAGCAAGCTTAGCCATAAGCTATCCCTCACTCAGCTAATAGCTCCTCTAAATCTCTCATAACTGTCTCAAGCTCTGCCCAAAAGTCTTCATTTAGCTCTTGCATAGCTAAGTGTAGCTTCCTTTCTTCCTCTTCAAGCCTTCTTTGAATGTATCTGCAAGTCATTATTAGCTTCACTTTTACACTGTCTATTGGACATCTATCGCAATCCCTATGTCCACAGCTCTGGCAATAGCTGGCTAATTCTCTTACACAGCTTCTTAGGCTATTAAACAGCTCCTTACTCTCACCATATCCCAATATAGCTATCCTCTCACTCATGCCACATCACCGTTAGAAAGTATGAAGCTAATGGTATATAAAGCTTTCGGTCAATAGCTATTTAATAAAAAAAGGATATAAAATAGCTTATTAGATAACATCAGCTATATTAGCTTTACTAAGCTGTTTTAACATTTCTTCAGCTTCATCTGTAGCTTTAGCTAATACTTTTCTTAGCTCATTCTCATCAAGTACTTCTGCCAAGCTAAGGAGAGCTATCCATTGGTTGAAAGCTATAGCCATTTCTGGCTCGTCATACTTGTGTAGCACATAGAAGTAGCCTAATCTAAAAGCTGTAGCCATAGCTATCTTCTTATCCTCGATAGCCATTGCCTTTTTTATCATCTGTGGAAGGGTTAAGCCTTCTTTGAACCATTTTAGAACCTTTAGATCAACCTCTATGCTATCCTCTTTGCTTATCCCAAACATTTCGTGAAATAGCTTATACCCTTTCACGCTATCACCTCATTTAGAGCCTTAATCTTAGCTATCTCAGCTAAGCTTTCATCGTATAGCTCCTCAAGCTTTCTGCTAAGCTCAACTAAGCCAAGTGTTCTAAAGCCAGCTATAGCTATCTTTAGAGCTTGAGCTGGCAAGTGTTCAGCATTTAGTAGTATCTCGCTGTTCTGAAAAGCTAACTCGATCTCAGCTAATGCTTCATTTATTTTGCTTCTTACTCTGCTCCTTAGCTCACGTCTTGCTGAGCCTTTTTTAGCGCTTTGTCCATTCACCAGCTTAAACTCCTCTTTACTAAACAATCCCATGATTAATGTTCTAACGTTATAGCTTATAAACCTATCGCTTATTTAGTATGATCTCATAGAGCCTATCTATGCGTTCATATAGGTTTAAGATTAGCTTCTCATGCTCCTTTAGCTCATCTCTAACATCTTTTAGCTGGCTTTCAATAGTGTATAAGCGAGCATCAAGCTCAAACCAAGCTTTTATAGCCTTAGCTAAGCCATTTAGCACTTTCATAATATAAAGCTTACGGTAAGCTATAAAAAAATAGTGAAATTAAGGTGTAGATTCAACTACGTGAATCCTAAGCCTATCTGCCGTGCTGTCGTATTCAAGCTTTACGTAAGTACCGCTTGGGTCAAGCTCTGGATTCAAGAAATCACTTGCTGTGTAAGTGCCAGAAGCTTCATCATACTTTCTAATGTAAGCTTCTATGATAGCGTTATAGTCATCTAAGATAGCTGTAACGTCTTCTCCAGCTTCTTTACCCATACGAGCCATTACTAAGCCTTCTGTAGCTACATTGACAAGTGCTGGAACTACTCTTGAGACATGCTCAACCTTGAACATTGGCTTAGGAGTACCGCTTATGCTGTCTCCACCTTTCTTGATCTTCTCTAATACCTTACCCTTACCCTTGAGAGCAAAAGCCATCATTGGAACACATCCCCAAATCTTATCCTTGTCTCCAACAAAACGCCAAGCATACATGGCATTAGCCTTGAACTTATCGACATTGTTAGCTACTCCTTGCTCAAATCTGCCTCCTTCAGCAAATGCTGAAGATACATTGTTTAGATATGCCTTACCGCCACGCTTAACCTTAATCGTATACTTCCTTAAAGCTCTATCAGTCTTGTAGTAGTTAGGATTTAGCACATCCGTGAACTCTGTTATAGCTACATCAGCTAACCTACTCTGATATGTGGCTTCGTCTGGAATTACCGTTTGTATTCTCTCTAAAATCTTGCTTCTCTTAGCCGTTAGTATGTCTTGCCAATCTTGAGCTATCTTAGTGTCAAATCCTTCTGGCAATTCCTCTGGCTTTATCTCTACAAATATCCCTTCAAATATCTGCGTAGCCATAGCTATATGTATAGCTCATAAATATATAAGCTTTGCGTATAAAAGTAGCTTTCAAACTGGTTAGAGCTATAGCTTATAACGCCTAAGCCATTTTAAGCGGTCATGAATGCTAATAGGCTTGCTAAACCAATTAGGCTTTTTACTATACTTACTCTTACGCTCTATTATCCCAAATACACCAATATAGCTAAGCTTATGCCACTTATGTGGATAGCCTAAGCTAAAGGCTTTATCCTTGAGCAATTGGTAGTGGTTAGCTATGCATGTTCTAAGCGGTTGAGTGAACTGTCCTATGCGATTTATGTCAATAGCAGTATGAATTGGCTCATCATAGCTAATAACACCATAATGACCTTTACTCTTTGATCTTATCCTCTCACTTCTCCTCTTCTTATACATATAGTTAAGCAATTGCTCTAATAGCCAGAAGAATCTATTAGCTGGTTGTTCATAGGGATTGAGCAAATCATCAAGCTGATAACCTACAGCTACGTAATAGTCAGCATGCATAGCTTGTAGGTATCTTACTGTCAAATCGTTCAATCGGACAGCATACATGCTAAAATGAGCGTCGTAGGGTGCTAAATAGGTGTAAAAGTCTTTGGCAAATTCATAGGTTAAAGGATGTAAGCCTTTAGGTAAGCCAGCTAAGCCAGCTTTTGAAGCATTGGCTATTGACCTAATGCTGTCAGCTATGTAATCAGCATAGTTTAAATACCAATTAAGCTCTATAGCTCTATCCCTAAGTGTTTCATGAGGCTGATGTTGAGCTTTAGCTGGCATTCTATGCTTTTCCATTTCTAAGCGAGCTTTGCGTATAGAGCTTCTAATCCTTTTACTATCTTCTTCCCTCGCTCTCTTAAAAGTAGCTCTAATAGCTAATGCATTACGTTTAGCTATTAAGCTAAGCATTGCTTTGTAGCCAGCTATAGCTTTCTCGTAGCTGGCTATTATCCTTTCTTGCCTTCTCCTACGTTCCCTCTTTAATCTCATTGAACTTCTCCTCTATCAAGCTTTCCCAATAACTATACATTTCTGGCTTAGTAGCTATACTCATAATAGCTGAGCTAATCAAGCTTGATAGATATGGTAGCTCTCTCCACTTAGCATAAGGCTTGTGTTTGTTAAGCACGTGCCTAATAGCATGCTTAGTAAATATGATAAACCTATTGCGGTAGTAGTCGGCTATAGGGATATGACAGCTAATAGAGTCCACTAAAGTGTTAGTCTTCATTAGCTCCTTAGCATAAGCTATGACTTCAGCTAAGATGGTCATAGCTTCTCAAGCTTTAGCTCACCTTCAAGCTTAAACACTTGAGCTTTAACTATCTCAGCATGATCAACCATTAGTGGTATCAATACTATAACAGTCTTACAACCACTTGATAGTAGCTCACAAGCCAGCTTAAAGTTAGCTACTATAATAGCTGAATCAGCTTTAACCCTCTTAGCTTCAGCTATTACCTCATCGCTACTCTTATAACCATCCTTGTGTAGCTTATAGTAGTCTATAGCCTTAGCTATATCTACATGCTTAGCTATCTTGCTTAGGATTAGCTCACCTAAGCTCTTTCTACTCACTATTAGCGTTACCATGCTATCACCTTAACTGTAACTAAATCCACTCTGTCTATAAGCCTTAAGCTTATTGTATAGCTCAAGTAGCTTACTCTTAAGCTGGCTCTCAAAGCCTATGTTATTAGCCAAGTTAGCTACCTTATTAGCTATAGCGTTAATGTGGCTCTCAATGCTGGCTAAGTAGTCTTTAATCAAAGCTATTAGATCGCTCTTTAAGCTGTCCAGCAAGTTAACATAATCGCTAATCATGCTATCAACACTACTCATGTAATCGCTAAATATTTGCTCTTCTGTGTTCAAGTCAATGTAGTACTCATTCAATCTCTTATTAAACTCATCCTCACCAATTATGCCAGCATCGTAGCGAGCTTTATCACTATCTAAGCTTGCTTCAATTTGGTTAACTCTGGCTAAGCTTGCTTCAGCTACATTTTGAACATAGCTTTCAATTCTGCTTACAAAGTTTTGAGCGTCTAACACAGTATCATTGATTAGCATAGCTAAGAAGTTAGTTAGCTCAGTAATTAGCTTAGTCATAGCTTCGTTCTTTAAGCTAATAAGCTGGCTATGGTATTCACGCAATGGTGTATAAGCTTCTCTTAGCCTTTCATCAGCTGATAGATACATAGCTCCTAATGTTACGTAGTTCAAATTCCCTACTGTCATTATCTGGCTAAGGGTAAAGTATGTTTCAGCTCTATCTATTATCCTACCAAAGCCAGAAGCATGGCTTAAGTCAGCTGGCAAAGCTCCTTTCCATACGTTCAGAATTGACTGTAAAGAACCATTGAAGTTAGTTTCTAAGGCAGAGCTTAAGCCTTCTGATAGCATTTCCATAATGCCTTCAGAGCCTATCTCCTCACCTACTATAGCTCCTATGTCAACTGTCCTATACAAGTAATCCTTAATGACATAGACTATACCACTTGGTGATACTGTAACGCAAGTAGAGCTATCAGCTTGCTGAATAACACCGAATAAATCACTCCACCATTGCAAGCCAAATAGCTGTTCAAACATCCATAGCTTTCCTCTCCTTGCTAAGCCTTTTACAGTCTCTGTTACTTCTACTAAATCAAGTAGCTCTACATTTCCTATCTCAACTACAGCTTCAGCTCCTACACCACTCATAGCTATACCCCCTACCAATTCCCTTCTAATACTTTTATCGGTGAAGGATATAAATGTATATCTGCTAAGCTAATCCATATAGTGTAGCCATTAGCTACACAGCTAAACGCTCTATTGTTATAGCAGAATTCAATGGGATAGCTTGAGTAGTTGTCAATTATAATAGCATACTTATAGCTCACATGCTTGAATTTACCGCTATATTCACCTTCTTCAAGCTTAACTACATCATTGCTTGCTATATATACTACTACTCTCTGGCTATCAATATACCACTCCAAGTAATCAAAAGCTCCTATTATGCTTCTAACCAAGTACTTATTCCATTCAGAAGCATATAACAGAAATTCAAACATCTTTGGCAATTCTCCATAAGTTTCATAGCTCTCTAATAAATCTTGCTCATAGCGATTAAGAAATTCTACAGTCTCTGGCAGATAGTAAGTATAAGTAGCGTCTTCCCAATCACCAGCTGGCGGTGAATTGCTATTGTCAATCCGTATTGGTAACATTCTCCTACTCATTTCCTTAGGATATTGCTTTAGCTTCTCTAAGTAGCCAGCTAAATCAAAGCTAAATTGGTCATAAGGTATAACAGTTTCACCGTTAATCTCTGTGGTATCACCGCTATAAGCTATGTTGATAGTTTTCATGCCAAACTCAATAGCTGGCTGGCTATAGCTTAACTCAGCTAAGTAGCTATCAAGCTGGCTATGGCTTACAGCTGTAATAGCGTTTAGCACATTGCTAATAATGCTATCAAGCTTGGCTCTAACTTGGCTATAGATAGCTTTAGCTCTTGCTGGCTTATTTACATGCATAGCCTTGAGTATGCTATTCCTTAAATCCATAGCTTTCTGCTTAACCTCATCGTAAGTTACCATAGCTATATGTAAGCTTCAAACGTATATATATGTTTACTCCACTCTAAGCTTACGCAAAGTTAGCTTACACAAGTATATTCTCGCTATGAATCCAGCATTAGTTAAATCGCATTCAGTTACTTTAGCACCGCTACGAGGATTAGCTACACATACGTATTCACCATTGTAGTATACGTCGTTTGTATAACTGTGTCCTCCATGCCATATTTCGGCAACATAGCTATATTCAGTCTCGTAAACCTTTAGGATAACGTCATTGTAATCGTAATCTGGATTAGGTTGACCTTTCATATCTTCGAAACCTATCCAGTACCAATTATCGCATTTAACCGTCTTAACCCAATCGCTTTCATAACCGTAAACCCATGTATTCGTATCCCTTACATAAATAGCGAATCTATCCCGTATCTTCTCAATATCGTGATCTAAGCCTACTAAGCTTACATTATCGCTAACGCTTAAGCTATCGCTAAAGTTATAGCGTTTAATAGCTTCAATAACGCTATCGCTTATAATTAGCGTATCTTCGAAGCTATAACTCTTAGTAGCTTCAATAACGCTATCGCTTATATGTAGCTCATCCGTAAAGCTATAACGCTTGACCGCTTCCTTAACATCATCGCTAATAGTTAAGCTATCTTCAATGTCAGCTTTAGCTTTAGCTTCTTTGACCTCATCGCTAATAGTTAACGTATCTTCAAAGCTATAACTCTTAATCGGTTCTGTAAGTTGTTCAACATCACTCATAATCGTTAAGCTATCCTCAAAGCTATACGGCTTAGTTTCCTCGCTATATTGCTGTACATCACCGCTAATAGTTAAGCTATCTTCGAAATATTGTCTTTTGCTAACGTCTTCTAATCTATTGTTAATCGTTAAGCTATCTTCAAAGCTATAACGCTTAATAGCTTCGAAAACATCACCGCTAAGCTTTAACGTATCTTCGAAGCTATACGGCTTTAAAGCGTTAATTACGTCATCGCTAATACATAATTCGTCAGTAAAGCTAAGCTTTTTAGTCGGTACATATACATCACTACTGATCGTTAACGTATCCTCTATTTCGTAACCGCTTATTTCAGCCGTAACATCCGAAGCTGTAAATAGCTTATCGACAATACGCTTAGCTATCTTAGCTAATTTACGCTTAACTATGCGAGCTTTCTTCTTGAGTAAAAAAAATATAAACCAATCCATGATTAATAGCTTAGCCTTTTATCCATAATCGCCAGTTAATTTCGATGTATTCAAGCTTAGATTTGGTTATATCAACCGAAGCTTCACAGTAAGCTCTGTTATAAGTGTACATAGCTGATAAGTTAGCATGCCCTAACACGACTTGATTTACCGTGTACTCATCGCTTGAATAATCGTAAACTGTAACGTCAACCCAAGCGTCAGTAAGATCACCGCCAGAGCTTACGTTAAAGTTACCCATGTCTTTTGTAATGTACTTTTCGAAGGCTTGTTCTGTATTCCTTAGCCAGATTATGTTAATCTCTGCCACATCGCTATAATCATGTATAGCTCTACCAATTGAATCGCATAAGCCGTAATCTATCGATTTGTTCTTCTTATTTAGCCGTAATACCGATTCTATAAACACTTTCTTAGCTCTACCCTTTTTAACCACTCTGACCGTCATAGCTATCACCTCACAAACATCCTATCATCGTTTCTTCGTATGTACAAACATCAACATCATACGGTAGGTATATCTCCCATCTTAGCGGTAGTCTCTTATCTGCTTCTTTAGTAAACGTCCTTGAGCTTTTGAACGCTACGTATTCTGTACTATCCTTCGTGAATAGTAGCTCTTGATTATCCGTAGTATACGAATCGCTACTATCATCGACAAATAAGAACGCTACTACTACCCTATTGTTAACGCTATCTTTGTAAACCGTTTTAGCTGTTAAGCTTAGCTCTTTGATTATATCAGTACCGCTAAGCAATCGTATCTTTGGATCGGTATCTAAGATCGTGTCAGATTCACCGCTTAGAGCTTGAGCTATTTTGAGCTTCAAATCATACGTAGGCGTAGCTCCTAATCGTATTACCGTTACAGACGGTTCGGGATCGGTGTATTTTCTAACAGCTACAAAATCAACGTAAAATGATCCATAACTACCCCATCTGCCAAATCCTATATTTGCTAAGCTGATCGTACTAAAGAAACTATGTTCTGATTCTATCGTTTCTTTTTCTCCTTTTAGTATTAGCTTACCATCTACATTTATTAGCTCAAATACAAACCATTGATCTTGTGAATATATATCATCACTACCACACACTAATCCATATTCTGTTCCGGCATCATATCCCTTCACGCAAGTATCCCAACCCCTCGTAGTTGAATATGAATGTAACGAATCATATACTGTATCTTCATCGCCTCTAAAACCTACAAGCCAGTACTCATCCGATGTTGCTCCAGAAATCTTTGATTTAAAGCGTATAGCTTTGTTCGGAAGATTTATTTGGTCGTTACTGTAAATTGTGTTTAGATAGTGTGCATCGTCATTACCAGCGGGAATTTTTAACGCACCGTTCTCTATTACAATATCTGTTGCTGATGTCGTCCATTTGCTTAAATCACCACTAAAATCATCCCAAAAGTCAAAAACATTTGACGGATCGCTTAAATCTTCCGTTCTCCCCGTGTTAATGTTCAAGTAGATATACTTAGTACCGTTAGCTGGAATAGATGGAACTTTAACCCAAAATACCGCTCTATTGTTTGTGGGATCGAATAGCTCTGTGTAGTGGCTTAATAATGTAGCTTGATCTTCGTCATAGAATTCGACAAACTTTTGATCTGTGCATTTGCTAAAAAACTCTTCATCGGTTATCTCAATTCGTATCTGATAATCCGTTAGCTCTCTACCGCTTTGCTCAACTATCTTTATCGCATAGTCCATGTAGCTAATATAGCTATAGCTTATAAAACCCTTACCCTATAGCCTACCCTTAACCCCATAGCTCTTAACACCCATACCCTAACCAATAACACTCCTTCACACCACTATGCTATATGCTATCAAGTGTTCATCTAAGAGCTTGAAAAGAAGCTCTCTCATAGCTTTTTAGCTATATTAGCTCTAATCATATAGCTCTATTCTTATTATATAGCTTTGCTCCATTCAGCCAGCCAGCCAGCCATAGCTATTATTTAGCTAAGCTATAAAAGCCAGCTATTAAAAGCTATTATACGTAACATCCATATATAAGCTATATCTTTACACAGCTAAGCTATAGCTAAGCTATTAAGCTACTTATATACAAGCCATGCCATGCCACAGCATAGCACACAAGCCACAGCTATTATATAAAC
>Ga0190367_1001438_pt1 | contig 13752 bp, 18 predicted proteins | sample 4872181011_MG_FD_171838 | JGI IMG/M metagenome (GOLD analysis project Ga0190367, IMG submission 171838) | Hydrothermal vent microbial mat bacterial communities from Southern Trench, Guaymas Basin, Mexico - 4872-18-10-11_MG | ecosystem: Environmental > Aquatic > Marine > Hydrothermal vents >...
AGGTAGTACAAGCACCTATACAGAGTGAGATAGGCGCGGGGGTGCCCGAGCTAGGACAAAGGGGGCGGGCTGAGGCCCCGCTGGCGTAGGCCTGCGTGGGTTCAAATCCCACCCCCCGCACCAACCTTCTCTGAAATGAAAGAGTTGACTGTGAGAGATGTTCCTCGAACTACAGCAGAGTAAAGGAAAATATTTTTAGAAGAGGTATGCTCTTTGCTCAGAGGGTATATTTCTATTATTTCATTTGTATTTTCTATTCTTGCTCGTATTTGGGTATTTAAAGTGTAAAGTTCTTTAGTATGATGGGAAATTGTTTTAGGTTTCGTTTGGTAGAAATTAGAGTAATAGGTGGGAGGCTAGGTTTTTGTCTTTAGCTGATACAGTCTATTTTAAAGATATTAAGAGTCAAATATTAAAACCTGGTGCTGCCCTCGAGGTTAGAAAGAAGGCAACTTTCAAAGGTAAGGTTCATGTAAGGATCTCTAGTACTCAACCAGTATTAGTAAATATTGCTGGCCCACATATTGAGCAAACTGAGGTTCGTGGTGTAAAGGAGTATTCTTTCACTGTTGAACCTGGGACAGAGTTCTATGTGGGAATACGGAATAAGAAGGGTATACTAGCTAAGTCAGCTAATGTAACCTTAGAGGTTGAAATGCTTGGTCCAAAGAAGGTAATAGAAGTCTATAATAGAGTTAAGAACATGTTTTCTATGTTACAGGAGGCGCCTGAATTCTACGAATTGCAAAAAGACAATGTTAAAGATATTCTTAGAGAAGTAACAGACGTATGGAATCAACTAGGCGACGAGGGCAAAATGCTAGTAAAAGAGTTAATGAAGCTAGTAAAGAAACTCGAAAAACAAGAATAATAGAAAAATAAAACCTATCCTTCATTATTTTTCTAACATACCATCCAAGAATAATCCTAAAGCCCATCATCATTAGATACTCGTAATAAAGGTTTCATGGGGAATAGTAAACTATATTAACCCTGTATGTTAGTGTGAGCATTGAGGTTAATAACCTCCACATACTTGAATAAAAGATATAGTAGTCCCGAGAGCGTGCCACCTTGCGACGGGCGGACGGACCCTTACGGCAGTAGGGTATGACGATCTATTGTAGCGAGGTGGCACGCCGGGAGAACATGCTAAAATTTCCTTTTGATTCCTATAGCTCCACAATTTACAATTGCATATTCTCTCTTTAAACAATCACTGTATCTACCATAAACATAGTGTTTCAAGAGTGTTTAATTTGATTTCATTAGCTCCATTGCTACCATGATTAGCTCGTGTATGTCAAGGTTTAAGCTCACTACCTCATACATTAGATTATTTTTCCAGAAGATTACTATCTTTGGTCCTTTAACTTTTATTACGCCCTCCCATACTTTAATTCCGTATGGTGATGTTACTGCTGTTTTAACATAGTTAAATAATCGTATTACAATGGGTTCATCATTGACCTTTACTAGTATTCCCCTAAACTTCTCAACATTGCTGATAATCTCCTCTTTACTAAGCTCTGGGTATGATATGATGAGTATGAATAAGGCTGAATCTCTAAGGCTATTAACACTTTTATTTTCAAACCTATAGATAAGCCATATCTCCTTAAGACCGCGAGTAGACTTAACACACTCTAATACCACACCATAAGGTAGGGACTTAAACACCTCTACATTAGACTGGGTAACCTCGCAGACATTACTTAACGATAAATCCCTACCCTTACTTAATACCTCTCTATCTAAATTATCCCAACTACGCTCATATCCGATACTAACCCTCATATAGGCAAAGCGGGCAAAACGAGGCATCCACGGATAGGGCTTATAGTAATCTAGCATTAAAGTCATTATACATGCAGCTAGAATACACAATAAAAGCATTAAACAAGGGATATACCTAATACTATACCACCTAAAAGACGTTATACCCGTAATAGTATATAACTTGTTATCATTAGTAAATGTGGGTGAGCCCATTCCATTAAGATATGTGGTTAAAAAGATTAAAGGAAACTACTACGTATACCTTCATGGAAGAAAGAATGGAAAACTCATAACAAAGTATATTGGACCATTGGAGAGAATCGTAGAATTTCCAGTACAAGGATAGAATCAGAGAATTCTTGGTGGGCCCGGGGGGATTTGAACCCCCGACCTCCCGGTTATCAGCCGGGCGCTCCACCAGGCTGAGCTACGGGCCCTCTATAGTAATCGTAGAGGGCTTAGTCTTTTAAAGTTTAAGGTTTACACAGTAGCACAAATGGCATTATAGTAATGTATATTAGGTTGTCTTATTCTAGTCTTCTGCCAAATCATACACTTAATGCTAAGGGAGGGGAGGGTAATGGCGGTAACAGTGCTTAATGTGGTTGATAGTGTTGTTGGGTTTATTCAGCCTATAATGTTATTGTTTATAATTTTGGATCCTATTGGTAATGCTCCATTCTTCTATGTCTTGACGAAGGATTTCCCTTCTAGTGAGAGACGTAGAGTGATAAAGGAGAGTGTTATAGCTGCAATGGTTATTTTACTGGTGTTTGCTATTGTAGGAGATATCATTATGAGCTATCTTGGTATAACAGTAGGAGACTTTAAGGTTGCTGCAGGTCTAGTGCTTCTCATATATTCTGTTCTCGGCTTGCTAGAGGTAAGGTTGATGCCCAGAATGGAGAAGTCATCATTAGCAATAGTCCCTATGGCGACACCTCTCTTAGCGGGTCCTGGAGCTATAGCAGCAACAATTTACATAAAGTATTCTTGGGGGATACATATAGCACTGGCCGCTATCATCATAAACACAGTACTAGCCCTACCAATACTATTAGTAGGCGATAAGCTAGAGGCAATTCTAGGAAAGAATGGAACACTAATTTTAGATAAGATAATGTCATTGATAATGGCCGCTTTCGCTATAGCAATAATCAGGGATGGAATAAGAGAGATCATCTTATCGCTGTATGTGTAGCTTGTGGTAAATAAGGTTGGGGATGGAGAGGTGAACTTACAACATCACTTAAGTCTATGACCACAATATGCACAGAATCTGTCAGTAGGTTCAACAGGGCTACCACAGTTAGGGCAGAATCTTGGCTGCTTCTTACGTTTAGTAGTACTTCTAGTACGTGTTCTTCGTCTCCTAACCTCTGTTACAGCTGTTTCCTCTTCCTCTATAGGGGCTGATACTCTAGAGCTACCAAGTCTAGCTTTAAGCATTTCAAAGAATTCATGAGACTTAAACTTCCTCTTAAGTGTTCCCTCAAAGGGGGCAAACCATAACTGTGCTGTACCCTTTCTCTCATCGCCAAAGGTTATTTCTATAAAATCCTTCTTACCGAATACTCCATACCTAAACTGGGTAAGCCTAGCATCATATATTACACTGTATGGTATAACCGTCTTCTTACCCTTCGCAAAAGCTAAACCACCTGGACCTAAAAGGCCTATGAGAACACTCTCTTTAGCAAGTGTACCAAGACCATATCCCTTCTTAAGCTTTCTAGCAAGTTCAGATGGTAACCTAACCTCTAATCCTTCACTACCAAGCTCTACTTCCCCATCCCCAAATTGTGGTAGTGGTCCTAGTTTCCATCGAAACAATGCTTTCACTATTCCACCAATCGACCTTCACATTTCTAATTTATAAATTTACTTAAACCAATGAGAGAGACTCATTAGGCAATTTATGATAATATAATATTAAGGTTAATGAAGCAGTTGAAGTAGCGTGGTAAAGTGGACCCGACCTTAACCTATTGAATATAATATAGACTACTAAAACGCCGCATTTTACGAGTGGCCACAGCTATAGACTACTGAGAAGCTAAGTGAAGATTATCCTAACCTAGTACCACATTTCACACAGAATCTAGCAGTAGGCTTATTCGTCCAACCACAGTTTGGACAAACCTTACCCTGAACCTCCTCTCTTTCAGGAACTGCTGAAGCTACTGCCTTAACAGGTTTAGGCTTAACTTCCTTAGATACTTCAACCCCTTCTTCGGTAATACCTATTTGCCCTATTTGCTCAAGTAACTCTTTTAGCCTCTCAGAGTCTATAGCAAACCTCTGATACCACACTAAAACTCCATTAGGAAACTTGTACCCTAAGCTAAGAAGGTAGTGGCCACCACACCTTTCAATCGAAAAGCAGTTAGCAAAATATACAGGAGCCTCTATACTAGATTCCCCCTTAGTCCTTCCTTTACTACCCAAACTCATATACACCAATCTATTTTTATATGAATGAAATAGATTATACTCTAGCATATTAACCTTTCGAAACCACATAAACCTCTCATTAACCACCATATAGGGTTATATTATTAAGTCTTTACACTAGTAAAGACGGAATATGAAACCATTATCCAGCCATATTAGTATTAAGCCTTACTACACGCCTATAGCTCACCAGCTAACTCTAATATCACTCTTGCGGCTTCAGCAGCTCTTCTTCCTCTCTCAGTAAGCTTAACAAGACGCTTAATTGGTGGTCCCGGATCATACCTCTCCTCTATAAACCTCACCTTCTTCAATAGCTCAACAGCATTCCTCACAGTCTTATAGTTCATCTTAGCCTCCTGACTTATCCTAAGCAGTGTAACTTCAGTATTAACTGTCAATAGGTAAGCTAGAACCCTAAGTGGACCATTCAATTTTGCCTCAGGCATAGTAGACTCCACTAAGCACTAAGTACATTCTACACAGTTAATGATGGACCATAGAATTTTATATTCCTTATTAAAAACTAGGTACACAGTACCCAGTAGATACCATTAAATACTGTGTACCTAATACATATAGCCAGATAGGACAAGTAAACACCCTCGCCCTTAAGCTTAACTAAAGGGTTAGGGTGTACCAGATGAGCAGTGAAGAGTACATGGAGTTAGGAGGGCTTATTCTAAAGTTCTCAGGCTTAATGATCAAAAGACTCGTTAAAGAAAACAAGCCTCCATGCCTTCAACTTAACATTCAAGAGCTAGTTAGAAATCTAATTGAGATGGTAAAGGAGTTTAATGAAGCATACACTAAATCAGATAAAGAGACTATGAGTAATAGGCTCATAGACATAGCTAACTATTGTGCACTACTATACTTCAAAATAAACAAAGACCAGAATCCCTTCAACTCATCCACTAGCTTATAAAGTGTACTATGTTAGTCAGGGTAATTACAGTTCACCAGCTAACTCTAGAAGCCTCTTAGCATGGTAAGCAGCCTCCTTACCCTTCTCAGTCAACTTGATAAGCCTTTTCACTGGAGGACCTGTCACATAACGCTCACTTATAAAGCCAAGCTGCTTCAGTAAGTCTATAGCATTATATATTGTCTGTATGTTAAGATTAGTCTCCTTCCTTATCTTAAACACAGTTATTTCCTCATCCTTATCCAAAAGATACGCCAAGAGCCTTAAAGGGCCGTTCAGCTTCCTCCTCTTCATTATACACCCACAAGAGTTACACAGTACTCTATTACTATATTTCAGTTTGAGTTTACTTTTTAGATTCTAGACAATAAACTTATATACTATCCGCCCACTACCTATACTGAAAAACACTCGCAACATAGCTCAACCTCAATAAGAATATTAACACTAGCCGCAGAATACTATAATGAAAGGTCGACAAAATGTCGAAAATGCTCCAAGAATACGTAGAGACACTAAAAAGTCAAGGCAAAATAATAAAAGCAATAGTCATTGGAAGATTCGCCCTAGTAAGAACAAAAAACAACCTAAAACTAGTATACGAAGTAAACAGAAACAACCAAACAATAATAGACGAAGTAAACGTAACAAAAGAAGACATAGCATCAATATACCTCATCACAGTAGAATACCTAAACAACAACCAAGAAACAAACCAGCTCATACCATAAACACATCAAAGAATTAAAATTTAATTATTCCTTATTATTCTTACTTCTAGCATAGCCTTTGATTAAATATAATATTGGTGTATAATACTTGGCAATTATTTATAATAGATTATAGCATTAACCTTTCTTCCATTTATTTCTACTTGTTTTACCGTCACTTTTAATATGTCACCTTCATTTATATTCAATCCTTCAGCTATAGGTGATGGAATAACAACATATAATGTTCTATAGATCTTTCCTTGTTTAGTAGTCTTCTTAGCCCATACCTTCGCCTTAAGGCTAATCACTTTATACACCAGCATACTCTACCACAAACTAGTTTTTAAATTCTACATACTGCTCTCCATACTATTCTGTTACAGAAAAGTTTATAAAAACTGTTACTAACTCTACAACAGAAGAACTTAGTAGGCGAGAAACCATTGAAAGAATACTATAAGCTAGTAGGAGCCATTGAAGCCCTGTCAAGAATTTACTTGGCACTAATAACTATGGATAGAACCAAGGAGGCCTTGATAGTAAGAACCTTTATTGATAATTATATACTTCACTTAGGCATGGTTGCAGATAAATTTAGAACAATAAAACATATCCGTGAGGAACTTCCAGGAGACCCATTAGATGTTAAGGCCATTATGGAAATGTTTAAAAAGAAAGAATAAAGATAGCATAATCCATTTATTTTCTATTCTTCTTTACTACACTATTTGCATCATAAATAAAACTGTCTCATTACTCTGAGATGAGGTTAAAGAAGTTCTTTCTCTTCTTGATCTAAAGCTGCTGTCTCTTTTCCGATATGGCCTTGGTTAAGCAGCACCCCGTCTCAGCAAAGTGAGGCGGGTGTTAATGAGAAAATAGCATTCTCTATCATACCCGAAGGCTTATTAAGATTCCTCTTCAACTCCAATATTTCACGGGAGTCAGATTGAGTTGCCGCCCTTTGAAGTCTATTTTAACGAGTAATGAGAGTGATATTCACTTTCTAGGTAAGTGCTTGGCTGCATTATGGTTAAAGAGACAAAAATATAGGAGTGTATTTGGATTTTCTATTTCACGTTATCATGATATTCTATTAGAGTACTATGTTGATGGTGTTGGATACGTTGATGTTTATGCTTGGGATTGGTTAGAGAATAGAGAAGTAGCAGTAGAAGTTGCCTGGACTACCATTCACTCGACTGCACTTAAAGAGAAAGTAGCTAAGCTACTTAGTAAAGGATTCAAGGTAATCCTAGTATCCGATACAAGGCCTAGATGGTTACCTAAAGATGCTGAGTGGATTAACATTAAAACTCTTTTTAACATGCTCTCTTCCTCCTTATCCAAGTACAAATGTCTAATGGTAAATGAATAGTATAGTTAGATACTCATGGTAAAGAATGGTTGAGAAGGTTAATCAGGATATATCCTTAACCATTAACTTTGTGGTCGACTCTTGAGTTTATTTACTATCTCGCTTATTGAGAGACCCTTGTTCAACATTTCGTTTACGAGTTCCCTTTCTTCTTGGGTTAAGTTTCTTCTAAGTATTCTTTCTATGACTTCATGGGATGATTTGCCCATGAACTCCTCGAGGTCCATTACTAGCCTGTAGAGTAGTCCTCTTATCCAGCTTAATTGGCATAGAAGACAGGTTTCAAAATCTTGCTTTTCAAATCGACACCTAGTCCTCCTCAAGGGATCAAGTCTACAATACTTTACTTCTTTAGACAAGAAGGTCCACCAAAACAATTATACGGAATGATATTTAATATACTCCCTCCTAGCATTAAATTGTCACTGTGAGGGCCTGAGGGCTAAAGCTCTATGATGGTTCAGTGAGCTTATTCTTCATCGTGGTATCATGTGCCATTTGAGAGAAGAGTACATTAGTTAGTCCTCTTGTATCTGTTTCAGTTCTTTGTCTATTAGGTATTCTAGGAGCTCCTGAAGCGACTTAAACCTCCTTCGACCCGCCTTAGCATTTAATAGTACGAATAATCGCTCGAGTTTCTCATAAACGTCTCTTCTTATCGACAATGAAACATAGGGTTTAGAGGGCAAAGGCTGAACACCGTGATTACTAGAGGGAGCTTACCGTATTTAAGGTAAACCTAGTATATGACCAAGTAATGGCCATATACGTTATTTCAATCACTTAAGGTATATACTATAACTACGGTAATTACCGTATATACTTATATACTCCCCTCATGATATACTTTATTTGAGGGAGCCTCTCGGGCGGGTCATATGTCCTAAACCCTCATAATAGAGAATATACCTCAAGAGCTTAGACTTAGAATCCTCCTAAAAGTAGTAAGTAAAGGAGTTAAACCCAAGGACCTAGGGATCTCATCAACTTACCTGTATAAATTGAAGAAGGGGCAAAAGCCAATACCCAACGACCTACTAAGAAAACTACTACAATACCTCACCACTGAGGAGCTTATACAACTAGGCCAAACCATAAGCACCAAGAACCCTCATATCGAAAACTCTAAAAAGCCCCTACTACTAAACCTTCCTACGGGTGGGCCGGTAGCTCAGCCTGGAAGAGCGCTCGGTTGGCATCCGAGAGGTCCCGGGTTCAAATCCCGGCCGGTCCACCAACCCCCTATATTTCAAATAGAATTTTGCAATCCTATCTAATGGTGCTAGGTATATGGTTATTACTTTTCCTTTATGTTTGTATTGAAAGTAAACGTAGAGCCAGCCTTTCACATGTTTAACCACCCAAGTCACCAGGCTCTTCCCCAGTAAATCACTAAGCCCATCATAGGTACTAGTAGTTAACCATACCCCACATCATCCAGTGTAGAGTGCTACACTCGGGTTCAAGGCAGCATCTTATCGTATTTTATTTTTGAATTTGTGCTTAACCCCTGGGTTCTCTAGCAACGCGTTCAAGCATCCCTCGTAAAGGTGAATAGTCTTCAACAGTACAGCCCCAGCCATGCCAGTAATAACCAAGACCATTAGGGAAACAAGGCTTCCAAAACTACAGATGCCACCCATAGTCCCAAGGTTATTACTGAGGTTGTCCTCAAAGAGGCAATGGAGTTACCTCGAAATATTGCATCCAATAGACCTAACCAAGTTCCTAGAGGCATCCAGCAAGCCAAGGAAGAGGACAAGAAAGAGCAAAACCAGTAAACGATCCAAGAAGCGCAAAAGATAAAGATACTACGAGGTCATGAGGGATGATTGTAACCGCCATAATATAATTCAAGATACTGTATAATCAGAGGTGGAGAACATACATCCCAGTAGTAATAGTTTACTTCGAGGAAGAAGGAGAAATATGCGAAGCAACCCCACTATCAGTAGCCTCCTCAAGGCTAATTACACTGTTGAGAAAAGTAAAATAATACAAAGTAGAGGAATATGTGTACAGGTTTGAATCAGACTCAAACATGGTTAGAGAATGTGGGTAAAACTAAGGCTCATAAAAGCATTATATAAAATACAAATGAAATACTAAACCAATGTTTTATTCCTAAATTTATGGAAACTCCCTTTGGGTGAACTGTTGGAATTAGTGAGGTCCCGTTAAAGAAAAAGGATTAATAACCAAGATTAGTTTTATTTAAATGTACACGTATAAAATGGGTGTTTCTGTGAATACTGAAGACGTTACCAAGTATTTTGAGAAACTCATTAACCTTCAAGTTATGCTCATGGAAAGTTATGGAAAATACATTAAGGTTATTGGCGAATTCGAAAAATTCACTGGTAAAAGCGTTAATGAGATTATTAAGGAAATGTTCAAACCTGAAACCCTAACTAAGCTTGTAGAGAAGGTTCCTTCAGAAATTCTAGGTGAATTCTTTGCTATAATATTTGAAGTGATGCGTCTTTCACAAAAAACCCGAGATATAAATAAACTAACACCTGATGAAAAAATAGAGATAGGTGAAAAATTAATAGAACTTTCCAAAAGATTAAAGGAATTCATGGAGAAAGTAAAATCGTTTGAAAAAGAGGGTTAAGTGTGCAAATCCCCATAGGAAGCTTTCAATTAACACAGTCTGAAATAATACATAAGGAAATACATAGGTATATGGAGCTTACCAGTCAAACAATATGTGAGACTGCTAGGGAAAGCCTTATACTTTTCATAAAATCACTTATGAAAATGATTCCTCACTTACCTCTTATACCTAGTTATAGAGCTCTAGAACTATTAATAAAGAAAAATGTATCTGGATTTAAATTAGCCAGGTTCATAAAAGACTCTTATTCCGTTTTTGAAAAAGAAAAACTCATTGTAAAAGAAATCCTTTTAGATTATTATGAAGATGTTGAGATAAAAGGCTGGAAAGGAGTATCATTAATTTTTAGAGTCTGTTCTAATGATTATAGAAAGCTTTTAGAGATTTGGTCTAAGATCTCAAAATCAAAGCCTGAGGAGCTAAGGGATCTCTTTGTGGAGGTCGAGCCTTGCTAAGGCCGCTAGCATTCAATGTGGCACGTGAATTCTTGGGCCTAGCTAAAGAGGTAAAAGAGTGTATTTGCCGTGAGAAAAGAGTTCAAACTTGCTCCATAACCATTAATCAAGGTTTGTTCAGGACATGTATAAGTAGAGCGTACTACTCAGTATTCATCATGGCAAGGTACATTACCAACTTAGAGTACTATGGGAGGCCTGACGTACATGAAAAGGTTATTAAGAGACTAAAGGATATGGGGTTAGAGGATGTAGCTGATAAGTTATTTAAGCTACGTAAAGAACGAAATAAGGCAGACTATGATGTTTACTTTAATGTTACTTCTGACAGTATGAAATATGTAGTAGATATAGCTGAGAACGTTATGGAAGCTTTAGAAAAGATGCTTCCAAGCTACCCTCCTTCATAGTGTTCTCTCGCTTTCCTGAGGAACTCTTTCCTTACCTCTTGGTACCCTGGTTTTAGTGTATGTATAAGTTACTGGGTTGGGGCGTTTTTGTATGGGTGTTCTTGATGAGTTTACTGTGAGGTCTTCTGTTGAGGAGTTTTCGTCTCTATGTGTTAGACTGAGTAGTGTGATGTCTAGAGTGTGGGAGGAGAGGTTTAGGGAGGAGTTTTTAAGGTCGAGAAGTGGTGCTCTTGAGAGGGCTAAGAGGCCTATTGATGTTTTCTCGTCTAGGGCGTTTATTCTTCCTGATAGGATCAGGGTTGAATTTCCAGCAGGTACTAGTGTGATTGTGAGTACTGTATCTAATCCTGCGTTAAGGGTTAAGAATAGGAAGGTTACGATTTATTTGAGGGTTTCAACTCTTGGTTCATGGTTTGGTAGAACGTTTATCTCTATAGTGGAGTTTGATTTTGACGAGTTGAAGGGGGTGGTGGATGTTGAGGCGAGGATGCTTATTCCAGCATTGATGCCTTTTGAGTGTGTTGAAGATCCGAGGGTAGACGTAGATTCTGAGGATGTATTGTATCATGTTAGAGGGTTCTATACGAAATGGCTTAATGCTACTTTAACTTTTGTAGCTAAATTCACTCATGACGGGATACTATTGAGGCCTGTAACATTTAGTGATGGTAGTGAGGAGTTTATTCTTAGAGACTTTAGGGATACTTTTCCGTTAAATAGTAGGATGATGATTCTGAGACCCTACTTTAGAGATTTAGAGACTGGAGGAATATTTGTTGGCCCTAGAGAAGGAGAGGTTGTTGATGCAGGTGAGGTGAAGCCTATACCAGAGTTAATGCCAGGTAAGGGTGAGCTAAAGACTGGTGGTAACTGTGTAATCCCTATTAGTAAGCGAGAGTATCTCCTCATATACCATACTGTGGATGAGTTTGAAGTCTACAGATGCTATGCAGCAATACTAAACAGTGAAGGTGAGGTATTAGCCTATACTCCTAGACCTATACTAGTGCCTGATCCTCACATTTATAGTGGTAGAAGGCCGGGCACAGTTTTCCCGTGCGGTATAGGTGTAATAGGTAATACCGTAGTAGTGGTTGCTGGCTTTAGTGATGAGATTGTAGTGGTTTATGAGGGTTCACTAGACAACTTACTGGCTGAAATGAGGGAGATTAAGTAACACTTAGAGAATATAGTGTGAGATAGGATTTTCTCCTCTCTATCTTCGTCTTCTACGTGATTAACCTGGTGGTTTGTTTTTATCTCAGTCTTGCCCCACAGTATGGGCAGAATTTGTCTTCAGGATCTACTATTTCGTGACATTCTGGGCAGCGGAGTACTGTGGGGGCTGGTTTTGCTCTTTCTACTGGTTTGCCCTTTAGGTATGATTCTACTATTTCTCTTATCTCAGTGTATGCTGGGTCTTGGTAGAATTCTTCTAGGTTTCTTAGTCTACGTACTCCGAATGGGTGGGATAATTCTAGCTCACTCCATTTCCCGATTTTCTCTTCATCTAGCTCTTCTATTTGTCTCTCATATTCCTCTAAGTCTACTTGGTCGAATAGCTTCTTTGAACCAAGGTGTATCTTCATTAGTGTCCTCTTAGCTATCTGTAGGTCTCTACAGACTATTAGTCCTGCTCGATCAGCTGTGTACTCTGATTTTCTCATCCATGCTAGTATTGCTAGGTCTACTCCTTTGATTGTTAGTTGTAGGGGTCCAGCTAGGACTGATGCTAATCCACTTCTTAAAGCGTATAGTAGTGTTAGGTATATTACGTGCTCATTCCTTATATGGCCCATCTCGTGACCTATTACCATTCTCAACTCGTTCTCGTTCATAGCGTCTACTAGTGCTGAAGTTAACACTATTATTGGTTCCTCAGTTGTTCCTAGAGCCATAGCGTTCATGTAGGGGTCGTATCGGACGTATACTTGGGGTAGCCTTTTAACTGCGAGTACTTTGCCAGCCTCTACTACTATTTTATGTATGTGTGGGAACTGTCTCTCTGAGACCCTGACTGCTGAGCCAAGTAGTGTTGCTTTAATCCATCTCATACCAAGCTTGTTCATGAATGCTTGGACTGCTATCTTAACTGGCTTCATTTTGCCTAGAGCACTCCTTGCCTTAACGTCTGCTGGGTGAGCGTATAGGTTTGTGTCTAAATCGTAGTCTTGGTTTAGGTTTATTCTACAGTTTTTACAGAAGTCCATTGGCTCGTCTGAGGTGTACCCGCATTTAAAGCATATTTTTGAGGGCAAACTAAACCACTAAGCGTACAATGGAGAAATCGTTTATAAATTTTAATGGTAACCTATTTCAGCTTAAAAGGCTAGCATACTTTAAGGTATTTGAGCGGGTATTAAGAGGGTATTAAGTTCTCCTCTTATGTATACGGAATTCACAGTATGGGTTTCCCATGGCTATACATTTCTCTTCATCTACACTAAACTGTGACTTGTAGGTTTCACTAAATATTCCTGCAAGAATGCCCCTTACCAGGTTGCTTTGTGGTGTCTTTGCTCGACCTCAGTTTCTTATGATCTCACATTCCCGGTTATTGTATAGTCTTAGAACAAACTTTCCTTCAGCCTCATCCATGTAGAGGATTTTGAGTCTACTCCATCCTAGAGCTAAATATCTAGCTTTGAGTACTGATAGTATTTCGTCTGGTTTCTTTGCATTATAGTATTTTCTATAGAATTTTGCTGTTTCTACTCCTGCCTCGTAGCCTTGGTACCATAGTGGTGCTTTTAGGCTTTCATACTTCTGTGTTATCGTTATTAATCCTTCGAGAACTGGTAGAGCCATTATCACAACTCTAGTATCACCTATTGTTAGGGGGAAGTGGAATATATCTGAGATAAAGCCGTCAATTATTGTTCTAGCGGTCTTAACGTCATATATGGCTTTATTCTCACTTAACTCTCTTAAAAGACCTTTCTCATCACTAACACCCTCTAGGTCGAGGTATAATAGAATGTAGCTTACTGAAGGGTCTTTTAAGTCTGTATGGAC
>Ga0190367_1001439_pt1 | contig 13751 bp, 18 predicted proteins | sample 4872181011_MG_FD_171838 | JGI IMG/M metagenome (GOLD analysis project Ga0190367, IMG submission 171838) | Hydrothermal vent microbial mat bacterial communities from Southern Trench, Guaymas Basin, Mexico - 4872-18-10-11_MG | ecosystem: Environmental > Aquatic > Marine > Hydrothermal vents >...
TGGTAAAGCGAGGGGCTAGGGATACCGTCTTAGGCGTTAAGTTTGAGGGGATTGAGGTTGCAGAACCAGCTCCAGGCGTTATAGGGGCCATAAAGAGGGCAAAGGGCATTATCATATGCCCAAGCAATCCGGTGGTAAGCATAGGCACTATACTAGCCCTAAGAGGGGTGAGGGAAGCACTAAGGGAAGCAGAGACTCCTGTCATTGCCATAAGCCCGATAATAGGAGGTGCACCGGTAAAGGGACCAGCTGATAAGCTCATGAAGGGGATTGGCGTAGAAGTATCTGCTTACGGCGTGGCTAGCTTCTACAGGGATTTCCTTGATTACATCATAATAGATGAGGTTGATAAGGGCCTGAAGGAGCGAATAGAGCAGGAGCTTGGTATAAGGGTGGTCATAGCCAATATACTCATGAGGACTCTTGAGGATAAGATTAGGTTAGCTAGGCTCGCTGTGAATCTCATAAGGGGATGAAGATGAGATGAAGCTATACGCAGTAGTCCGTGAAGTTCTTCGTGCCAGAGCCGAAGAGAATTCTTTTTCTCAGGCAACAACGTTCTCCAGAAGATTACATGAAGAATAAAGCTAATAATACAGTTGCTATTAGTGCCCAGAAGTCTATATCCCAAGTATTTCTGTAGAGAAGAAAGTGTCACTATAAGTGCTGCTAAAGGCAAAACTGTAGCGATGGCAATTGAGTGAGCTAATATTAGACACCACATACATAATACACTCACTATAGCTTCTTTATCATCGGGACTAGATATACTTTGCAAGAGTGCTCGTATGTATATGAGGATACCACATCCGATCATGAATAGAACAAGCGAAATTGTCAAGGGGAATTTATTAACAAAGGCTATAACTATTGTAATGAGTAGCGCAATGGAGAGTCCCTTGCTCGCTTGCATACCTCATGGTAGTCCACGTTTCTCATGTTCATTCTCACCAGCCTTAGTTATGACCTGACAAGATTTTTAAAACCTTATTGAAGTATCATGAACCCTAATTTGCACTTAAGCTTCGCCGCCTCTCTGGATCGTAAGATGCTGAACATAAGTCCCTAGCTTGGTAACACCACTTTTACTGGCCCCTCTGGGCCTGGCGTTGCTCTTGTGATGCGTGGTGCTTATAACCTCTCTTTAGTGGTGATAGAGGGGAGAGGGCATGCGTATGCTCAGGAGCCGTCGTCGCAGGGTCCTTTATGCCCTCATTAAGGAGTTCGTGCGTGTCTTCGGTAGAGAGCTAGATGGCCGAAAGAAGCTTCAGAAGCTCATGTTCTTGGTGGAGCACTGGGATTTGGAGACCGGTAAGATCACGAGGTCCAGTGGCTTAACTGGCTACACGTTCAAGATATGGCTCTATGGTCCCTTCTGCCCAGACATCAATAGGGACCTCGCGGACTTAGCTGAGCGTGGTATAATTGAGGAAGAGGTCTATCGTTACTACGAGGGCTCTCAATTGCCTAAGGAGAAAGAGCTGCCACCACTGAGCACTTACATAGATGATGGTGAGCCCAGGACCTTTTACTTCTACCGTACCCGGGAGGATATCGAGGTCAAGGACCTCGGCAAGGATGTTCTCAAGAAGATATCTGTGGTAGTGAGAACCTTCGGGAAAATGAGCCCTCTGGACTTGGAGTTCCGTGTGTGTGAGATGCTGGGTCTTACCCCATTGAAGAAAATGCTCAACTGGGGTAAGACGATAGATGAGTATCTCTCCCATATTGGCGAGGCCTCTTGAGCTCTACGGCTTACAGAGCATCATAAAGACCGCATCCGCTTATCCGGGCTATCTTAAAACTATATGGGGAAGGTTGAGAAATATTACCGATCCTTGGCTGCTTAGCAGGTTGCTCATGTTAGCTTCTGATCCCTTTCTAGATAAGCGGTGGGGACGTTATAGAAGGATGGCCGCTAGCCTTGTGCGCCGCCTTGAGCTGCGGGAGAAGCCTGAGATATTCCGTAAGCTAGCTCCTGGGACGGGTCTTTTCGGCCTGTTGATTGCACATGCCTTAAAGGGGCAATATCACGTCATAGTGGAGCCAGCTATTGAGATAAGCTCTACTGGGCCTCTATATTTTGATTACGCCATAGGCTTTATGCGTCGAGGGATATTTGATCTATACGCCATCGTAGAGGTAAAGCGGTTGTCTTCCACCTCCAATCTAGCTAATTACGTGAGAACCTCTCTTAACAACTTCATCGAGCTAAATGATGCTGTAATGAAATTCCGTCCATCTTCCCCTATCAAATACGTTCTCCATATCCACCTCATAGGGGGTTTAGCTGAATATCGCGATCACGCTAGAGGCTTTGTTAAGGCCTTAGAGGCAATAGCTAAATATCGCTTAACCAGCATGTATTTCCTCATGACCTCAGGTGAAGATTACGTTCTCTTTAGCGAGCAGCTTAAAGGAGAGCTTCAAAGGGTTCTATCTGCGAAATAAAGGCCGTGAGGTCCCACGGCTGAAAGAGCCTGTCTCAATCTCGCTTAATGGCCAAGTAGCCTAGTCTGCGCTTGAACTCTCTGTCATCCTGCATTCCGCCGCCTCTCAGGGCCGCAAGGGCTAAGCATAGGTCTCTGACCCAGAAAAACATCACTTTTACTAGCCCCTCTGGGCTCAGTACTGCTCTCATAGCGCCCGTCACTCCTTATAAGCTGGAGCTAATAATCTAAACACGGAGGTGTAAAGGTAGTGGCCAAGGCTGCCGCCATCAGGCGTGTCGGCAGGAGCCTGGAAGAGCAGCTAGCTGACAGGCTACTGTTACTTTACACGCTCAAGGACCTGAACGAGCGTGGCGCCAGGGTCTACGTGACCGCCCTTCAGAAGCTAGTGTTCCTGGCCGAGAGGGAGATGTTAGTCTCGCGCATAAAAGGGTTCAACTACAACTTTGTCAGGCTGGACTTCGGCCCCTATTCCACGGAGCTGAAGAGGGACCTAGTAACCCTCATGACCTGCGGTCTCGTCAAGGACGACCCGGAGAGAGGCTATGTGATCACCAAGAAGGGGAGGGAGCTCCTCGAGAGGCTTAGGCCTCTCCTAGAGCGCAATAACGACATACTCGACATAATCAGGTCCGTGAACGAGCGCTGCGGCTGCATGAGACTAGAGGATCTTCTCTCACACGTTTACAGTCTGCCCCGCCCCCTGAAGGGGCCTAAGGAGCCCATAGAGAAGGTGAAGCTGAGGACACCTCTCCTGAGGCGCATTAGCACCTCTCGGGCTGAGAAAGTGCTAGCCATGGAGTCCTGGGAGCTCAGGTTGCTCAGTGTGGCCACGGAGCCTGAGGTCGAGGAACTCCGGTTCGTGAAAGTGGATGGCCATGAGGTCCTGCTCTTCAGATACAGGGGCAGTGACTATTACACGGCTATAGTGTTGGATCTACCGGGCTGCATATCACAGGAGGCCAGTTTTGAAGAGGCGGAAGAAAACATCAGAGAAGCCATAGAGTGCTATGAGGCCAGTGAGGGGAGTTAGGATCTGTCTAATTGCCCGTCATATCTGGACGTGAGCTAATTAAACGGTTGAGTAAGATATGTTACAAGACCGTGAGGATACGTGGGTCCCACTGTAAGTTTAAGTTAAGGAGGACTAAAGCGCTCGTAGTGCCCCGCCCCCAGTCCGTAGCGAGCCTCGGGAGATCGTCTAGGAGGTGATGGAATAGAGCGCTACGCTCACATCGTCCTCGCATACGGCCTCGCCTGCTGGCTCCCGCCCTTCAGCGAAATGAAAGGGCCCAAGCGCTTCCTATGGACCCTCCTCGCCAACCTCTGCGACCTCATAGACTACTACGTGCTCACGCCCATGATAAGCCCCACAGGCCTGATACCCGCCCTCCTGCCCAACACCTGGCCCTGGAGGCACAGGAGCTTCACCCACACCATCTGGTTCGCCATAGCCCTGGCCCTCCTCGCCAGGATCGAAATGGCGTTCCTGAAGTCGGCTATGAGCTGATGCCTCTCTACTAACTCACTGATGGCCGTGAGGGCCTCGTAGTATTCCTCAAACTTCTCGGCCTTCAGGGCTTCCTCAGCTAACCTTACCATCCATTCCAGATTACGGACTAAGAAGGCGTCTATGATGTTAAGCCTCAGCTTCGCCATCGAGTTTATCCCCCCTTCCTCATAATCGCTCAGATCGAGGTCCCAGAGGTCGGCCAGGGATAGGTATGCTATGAGACGGTAGAAACGCACCTGTCTATGAAGGTGATCTGGCCATCCGCAAGGACTAAGAGGCCCCAGATTATGATGTTGCTCTCCGGATCAATAGCGCCCGTGAGTCCTACTTCTGAAGTGAGGTCGCCTCGCCCGAAGAAGCCTAAGCCGAGGTTCCTGAATATCCACAGTATTATGGTCGTCTTCCCCGTTGTAGTATCGCCGAGGAAGAGGCAGGTTATGTAGCCCCTGATCAGCTTCCCCTCAAAGTAGAAGGCCAAGGGGCTGTGTAACGTGAGAGCAGCAGCCAGCTTAGCCTCAGGCCGGCCGACTATCTCAGGGCATATCGAGCGGTCTATGACGTGGAGGAGCTCTTCAGGCTTAAGCTCCTGGAAGTAGCGTTTGAAGAGGCTCTTATCCTCGTCCGTAGGCTCATACCTGACCTCGTGGAGAGGCCTGCCCTCACGAGCGAGTATGATCAGCTTATTGTTCCTGTCCCTGATTACGTGCCCTATGAACTCGGCCTCTCTAACGCCCCTCGGTAACCTCGCACCTACAAGGTAGATCCTCAGTGGCCGTGTCTCACCAAAGCGTTCATATGCGATGTCTAGGCCGTGTATGATGGTGCAATCAAGCATCTCGTTCTCCTGCTCGACCAGGCGGCCGATCCTGCCGCAAGAGCACAGCCTACGGCCCAGCTTCTTCCGGTCAAAGAGATAGTGCCTGAGCGTTATGAGCTCTCGCTCGTCCAAGAGGTCAATTACGTCTCCGTAGCCGCATTCACAGTTAATCTTGAGGAACCTCGGGATAGCCATGGGATCGGACATACCTACAATACGAGCCTTGACCCGGACCTTCTTACCGTGAAGCTCGGCCCTAACCTCATCAAGCCTTATATCAATAACATCGGGCTCAGGCTCCTTAGAGGGCACGTAGCTCAACAGAGCCTTCTTCACTTCCTCCTCCGTAACGCTGAGCTCCTCAGCTATCTTACGCCTCTCAGTCTCAGGCAGTAAAAGCGTATCATAAGGCCCAATCGCCTTATCGCCACGAACTACGTAGAAGCCGTCAGGACGCTCCTCGATACAGCATTCTAAATCCTTATATTCCCCGCTAGCCATATCTCCCACGCCCCGCCGACCTCTGCGGTTTGAACCGAACCGGACCCCTCATGCCGTAGAGGTTGGCGGGGCAACTCCTAATAAACTACACGGTTAAGTTAGTAAGTGAGTTAGTTAATGAGTGAATAACTCAGTCAATTAATTTTTAAATCCTCAGCAATATTAGTTCGGGAACTTTTGGCCGTAAGTATTACGGAGCTCATCTGTCAAGTAATATTTATGCGAATGGTCGGTAACCTGCTGTTAATTACTTAGTACGGACTGAGGCGGGAATTAACGTACCTAGAAGAACGAGCATGTATTGATAAAGGACGAAAAACTATTAACTTTTCGTTGCTTTAACAATGAAGTTCTTGCTGTTTCTCAGTTTCCTTTTTTCCTCAAGCTACAAGTCTAGCAGGGTAAGATTTTTGCGTAAGAATTATATATAATCCACTCGCATTGCTTGAATGCGAGGTGAGCTATGTGCCAGTTATATCCCCTGATGAACTTATCGAGCAGTGTCTAACCTGCTCGAGCTCCAGTTCCTGAACGCTTAAGCCTCTAGATGAAGTGGTTCAGCGGTTAAGATCTATTAAGGCGAACTGATCATTTTACTAAATTTCAGGTTTAACGCAAAAGACTATTCCTTTCCCGACTCTAATGTTTAATGCTTCTAATGGAATTCCGGGAGGCTGTATGCTCTCGAACTCTATGACTGTATTCACCCATAGCCTATGTAGTCTCCATATCAGCTTCCAGGGTTCTCGCCACTCTTCGCTGTCTGGGCTAATCAACCTCAACTTATCTTCTAGGTCTGGCCCAATGATCGCAGCATTATGCGACTTCCAGCCCTTACACAATTCCTCAGCTACCTTAACGGCCATATCAGGATTATCTTTGAACATTCTTCTCTTTAACAGCCTACTGGCCAAGTCTATTGTATGTTCCATTAATCTCCCGTAATCGCCGAATTCTGTGAAAGCCAGTTGTTTATCAATTAACTCCAATACTTTTGGTGTAGCATCACCGAATATCCCCTCCCTGATCATCCTTATCAGCTCCATGACCGATAGCACGGAGATGTAATATCTCTTATTCTCGATAGTTTTCTCTACTATGAGGTCTATGGGACCGAGTTCTGAGGCTGGACCCATGACTAGTTCATCACCAGCACAAGCTATAATGGTCGCAGCACTCTTAGCAAACCTCGGGACAACAATCGTAAGTCTCTCTGTCGCAAATTCCTGGAGCATATTGCCTATAATATACGCCTGATCTGGGTCACCGCCGCGTGAGAAAAGAATCACATCGATTCTGGGTTGCTCACCAATCTCCAATAAAATATCATAGACCTCGTCTACGTCGGGCTTCGCGATAAGTCTATTCATGCTGTAAAGCAAAGGGAGAACCACGGTGCCCCGTGTTTTCTCGATCTTGGGTAGTAACTTCTCAGCTTCTTGCTTGAAGTCCTTAAGTGGTTTAAGCATCTCGTAGTCGCTCATCGATCTCCCGATGTGTCATTAGATAGACGCCGTTTAAATATTTAACTCCTTGGTGCGACGCATCGAGGGCTTTCCTTAGATTAGGATTACCTCCCCTAGCCATCGGCGAGTAACATAATTCATGAGATAAGGAGCCTACATCCGCGTTGTTAAAATGTAAGCTTCACGTTGGATTAGTTTTATAAGCGATTAGACCCTAGACTCGGAGGGTGGTCGCTAATGTCTGAAGCCGAAGAGCTAGTCATGGAGGATCAATTTAGGGAATTATTAAAGGCTCTATTCGCAATGAGCCCGGCTTATAATAGGATTACCCAGATGTTCTTCATAATGCCCCAAAAGGCATTAACTCTAATAAAATTATATCCTGAGCTTATGGAGAAGGAAGAAGCGCTAAGAGAGGTCGTAGGAATAGAATATACGACAGAAGGTATTATACGCCCCAAAGGAATGGGGGCGTTTCTACATGGGCTTTTTCATGAACTCTTTAAACAATTACTTCACCCAGATAAGAGAAGGAAGTTACTAGCACTCGCTAACATAACCGAAAAAGAATTTAAAGAGATGGACCCCTTGAGAGAGTGGTTAGATATCTCACTCGATTTCATGGCTCGTTTTAATAAAGATGCGCTAAAGTTACTGGACATAATCGTCACCAAATTAACTGGTAAAAAACCGGATGAATACGTAGAGTGGAGCGAAGTTTTAGAAGCAGCAACTAACATTAAGGATCCAGAGGAGGTGCGGGAGCTACTCAGACATTTCTTCTTATTATCATATGAATATTCATCCTGGATCTACGCACGAGAATGTCCTCTATGTCTTGATGTTTATTCAGATCTAAGGAGGAAATTGCGCGAGTTGTTAGAATAAAGTAGATTTTTAGCCCCTTCGTCAGGAGCTTGATAAAGTCATATAAACGGTCTTAGATGTATTCTTCCTTCTCCATCTAGATGGATGGTAAAGACCTTAATATCTACATCTCTCGTTGTTTTATAATATCTCTTGACGTAGATAAGCTCCTTTCTGAAGAGGTAAGCATAGATAGGCCACACTACTAAGCGCACTTTGCTCCCCCTAGAATACTTAGATAGCTTACTAATGAGTCTGGCCGCCGGATCCCACGGCTCCTTAAGCTTTGCTTTCTCGTCCTTTGTCGGATAGCCTGTTTCGACCTCCCAATACTCGTCGTTCGCCTTTAAATCCGCACGCTTACCAGAGGGCAGAGTTACCTCCACCTCGATATATTGCCTTCCTTTCTCCCTTAGCCAATAAAATGTTATCTTTTTCATCAAGAAGTGGAGCCATGTTTCTTCTTCAGGATTCCATTCCACACCAGGTATATTTAATTTCTCATCTAATCTACTTAGCTCTTCCTCTTGTATCCTAAGACCCCGGCCCCATGCTTCATCTACACTACGAATGGCGCCCCCTGGTATCTTTACGCCTATGATATCCTCTATTATCCTGATAGTGTTCTCCTCTAGCTTAGGTAATGACACTACCAAAAAATCTACATCAGGAACTTTCACATGCAAGTCTTCAAAAGGTTTAATGTCTTTCGTGTAAAGTATCACGCACTTAGGGCCTCTCTTTGCGATTTCTTTTAAGGCTCTCTCTATATCAGGTAGATCTTTCTCAGATACGCTTTCCCTAACTATTAACTCACCGGAGGTAATTAATTCGTATATATTCTTAACAGTACCTTCTCCGGAGAGTCCTCTTATTCTGGCTTCTCCTTTTAACTCACTAAAGTTCTGAAGTGGTAGACTCATTGAGAATCTATACTCTCCATGGTAAGTATATTTGTAGGATAGTATGTTAGTCAGCATGTCAAGACCATCGAGTTTGTCACCGATAGCTAAAACACAGAGAGGCTTTCGAAAACTCACGTCGCTTAAGCTCTTTGCACTCAACTTTGGGAATAGCTTATGTAATAAGTCAGGCGGGAGCTCGCCTTCTCCGGCCCCCTTAGCTTCTACTTCTTTAACACACAAGTCTCTGGTAGTTAAATCCGGGGGAACATGAATAGCTCTTGGCTTCAGCGTTTTAATCGTTAGATTTATGCGAGGCGAAGTAACAGCAGGCTCTGAGATGCGTCCTAAAGTTAGTCGCTTAATTTGTATATGCTTTCTCACAGCCTGTAACTCTAGTATCGCACGCAGCCGCTTCCTACGAGTGTGATTTACCCTAAGTTTCTCAAGGGGTTTTGGTTTTAATTCAAAATCACGGCCAATTGCTGATTCTGATATTTCCGGGATTTTAAGCACGCTTATGGATTTTATTTCAAACGCTCTCTTTTTCACTTTAAGTTGGAGAGCGTGTGCTTTATGCTCCTTAGTAGGCATCATACTTATCCTGAGCTTAACATCTGCTGATCGTAATGTTTTAGGTTTTAAGGAAGGACCCCCTCTAATAATTTGAACAGGGCTTAATGAGCTGGCCCTGTTATCAAGGCTTACATATGTGGTAATCGCGATTTTTCTAGCTTTCATGGGCTGCTCCTGCTCTTCTAACAATATCTTAGATTTCAACCTCTCTACGGTCTTTTTGCCCTCTTCTTTTACACGCAGATCAACCTTCTTACGCTCCCTCTTTTTGGTAATAACATTATATGCCTTCACCACCTCTCATACACCCTCCCGAAGGTGTTTTCTATCACTAGCTCGTATTTACCTTTTGCTAAGGCAGGCATTATATCATCAAGTATGTATATGCCTTCGTAATCGTCTAATCTGATGCCTATAACCCAATTCGGATACCAGAATTTCCCTCCCCAACCCTCCCAACTTGTGGGCCTTGCACGTATAATCTCCTCGGGCTCTTCCCAAGACTGCTCTTTTAACCATCTGTCTACTTCCTCAGCCCATTCCATGAATAAATCAGGAACTTCACCTAACCATTCAAATTTGTGCCGTTCACCATACCAGCGCCATTCACCGTGAAATAATCCCCATATGAGCTCATTTAACCTGCAGATTACTCCTCCTAATGTTTCATACGTTTTCTTCTCCACGGGATACCATAGGTCGCTTATGTGGCCTCTATAGTAGGTTGCATCTAGCACGATAGAATGCGTTTCATCAACGTGTATCTTGCATCTTATAGCGTGATCGTATGAGTATATTGTGAAGTCATCTACTAAATCTTCATCTGGCAATGGAGGCCTGAAATATTCTCTTAAGCCGAGCAGATTCTTAACTAAGGCCATATTCTCATCGCGTAATATATCCGGGAACCACTCATTTAGATATTTTCTAGGTATCTTTCGAGTATACCATATAAACTGCGTAAGCTCATTGGCATTCACACATATATTGATGCAGCTGTGCATGAAGCGGACAACTATATCACCCATATAATCAAGGTCGGCATTACATCTAGCGATATGCTGTTTAATTTCACCCTCTGAGACCTTGATCTCATCCCTGTGAACAAGGTCTTTATCGTAAGCTATTAACAAAGCCTTCCTCGACAATTCTGAGATAAGCGTTATATACTTAATGAATAGCTCCACCTCGTGAGGCTCAGGCCTAGGTTTCAGCGCTCTTCTAAATTCAACCCATCTCCTCCTTGAGAGAGTAGAGAGTGATGAAGAATAAGTATATAAATGCTTAATGAATTTACTCACATAATTACCCCATATCGCTCTATTATAAACATCAGTACCTGTCATGGTCTGCTCCCCGCTTCCTGCTTTGTCCAAAAGCTTTATAAACTTTAATGAAGAACTCCAATCCAGGTTGATAGGCATGCTTAGAGGAAGGCCTAAAGAACGATTAAGAGAGTTTTTAGCTAAGAGAGCTGAGAGGAAAGGTATATTACTCAGGAGATTAAGGGAGTTATTAACCTCAACGGAAGTTTTAGACGCTCAAGAATTCATTACTAAGCTTAGGAGGGATATAGCCGAAGCCAGAGAGTATGTTTTAGTGATATCTCCATTTCTGAGAAAGGATCCCGTTGATCTTTTCTTAAGTTATAAAGAAGTCAGCGAGCAGAAGGACAAGATTAGGATAGTCGTTATAACAAAGCCGGTTGAAGATGCATTTGTTAGAAATAAAAAGGAGCATAAAGAATGTATAGAAACGCTTAGGAAGAATGGAATAAGTGTTTTTGAAAGAGAACGGTTACACTTTAAGGCTGTCATAGTGGACAATGAGATACTATATATAGGCTCAATAAATCCCCTAAGTTTAAGGGTGGTCGAATACCTTCCAGAAGATTACATGTTAAGGTTTGTGAGCGAGGCACTAACGACCGAAATAATTGACAGGACAATAGGATGGAGCGATTTTGAAACGTATATAACCGGATGATAAACATAATCAAAAGGCTTTGAACTTTACATAGCCTTATTCTGATATTTAAGGACTAGGACAAGGAACTTAGAGGTTAAACAGTTATCATGCTCTGCTTCGTAGATTTTTAAGCATAATCAAACATTCTTTTCCTTTATCACTCAATATTAACTGTAATTCTCCTCTTGAACCCCTTCCAAGGTTCAATACTAATCCTTGCTCTATAGATAGCTTTAAGTATCTCCTTGCTGTTGGATAGGTCAGCCCCGCCTCTTTCGCTGCTCTATATAGTGATGTCGGTCCTAACTTGTCTACGGCCTCTAAAAGCCTTAGAAGGATATCCATGTTGAGGAGCTTTCTTTGGCCAGCCATGGTATCAGCTCCACGGCTAGCCGTGAAGGCCTCTAGACCCCATCATAACGCCTATACGCTATGCTCATACTAGCACCTCGCACTACCTGCTCCATGATATCCCTGATCCTGCGCCTCAGTTCCTTAATGACCTCATTATTCCCGTCGTCTAGCTCATCCAGTTGGTCGAGGATCCAGCCTAGAGCTTCTAAGAAGCCCCGGCTGTACTCGTTCAAGACCAGCCCCCTCATGCGTTTTTGGTTGCGACTGTAGGGGGTTATAAAAGGTGTCTGGGAGCAATATTAAGGCGGGAAGACACTCCCGAAAAAGTTTCTGTTCTCTACTCTCCTCGCAATATATTAAGAGGACGTTATATAAAGAGTGCTTTATAGCAGCCTTCTTAATTAACGGTAGTTGGCAGGTAATTGAAGGTGTCCTCTGATCACACCCTTATCGTCTGGCTCGCTGAGCGACCCACTCGTGATATTTTCTAAGAATGTCTTCTGGTATCGGGATGATCACGTTTATCCCACTCACCCTCGATAACCTCCGGTCTATCGAGAAGATGTTGCTCGTCCCTAATGCGTGAGCAAGGCTCACTAGGTAGCCATCCCAGCCTTCTACGTTGAAGCTGCTCGCAGTAGCTATGGCCTTAATGGCCAGCTCCCTGAGCACGTAGGGATAGAATGCTTCTACTTCAAGCGATAATGTCTTGATGAGTTCTTTAGCTGCTTCCTCTCTTCTGACCCTTAAGTAGCGAGTTAATATGTGGTAAGCTCCTATGAAGGTTGTAACGGAGATGACACACTTTCTCTCGCCGGTCAAGACGGCCTCTAGGAAGTCTAATGCTACCTCTTTGGCCGGATTCTCACAATGGGATATGACTATGAGGCCTACATCAACTACTCCTTCAATCCTAGCTTGGCTAAAGCCCATTCCCTCAACGCCTCCACTTCTGGGCTGGCAGGAGGCAGCTCTTCTTCACCGGCAACAAAGCATTCTGGAGCTTTTCTCCTCAGCTCATCTATTCTCCTCCTCACCTCCTCCACGCTCGTTTTTATTTTCTTCCTGACCAAGGCTATAGAGCCTAGAGGGACCCACACTAGCGTGTCCCCTGCCCTCAAGTCCATTTGACGTCTAACCTCCTCGGGTATCCTGACCTTACCCTGCTCATCTATTACTGACGTCGCCATGCTCTCTACCTATTCTCGCTGTTAGAGGCTGGCTTAAAGCGTTACCACTAATCGTGCTTTATGGTTACGGACCCTTCATACTGGGGAGATTCTCGCCTATAAAGCCGTCTTTATATAGAAAGACTTCTTGATATGTGAAGACTTCTTCTGAAAAAAACCTTTTTCTACATTGTTTATAACGGAAGAGCTCCAGAAACTCTGCGAGGCGGTAGGATGGCGGCGACGATAGTAGCCCGCCGTGAGGGCGTGGGCGAGTTCACGATAGTCGAGCGTATCACCTTAGCCAAACCGTTGAGGATACGTGGCACAGCCATCAAGGCTGGCGTCAGCCATAACTGGCGTCTCTACTTGGCCGATGAACTGAGGGCTGCTGCCAAGAGCCTTGAGGGCAAGCCCATCTATATAGAGCACGTTTCGGCTGAGAACGCTGTCGGCAAAGTAGTCAAGGCCTAGTGGGACGAGGATGAGCAGACCATTAAGTTCGAGGGCGAGATATACGATGATGAGGTAGCCAATAAAATACGCTTAGGCCTCATACAGCACGTCAGCATAGCTGCCGACTACGAGGTCCTTGAGCCCTTTAACGGCGTGATACCGTATGGCCTGAAGTTCAGGGAACTCAGCCTCGTGGCTGTCCCGGGCGTGCCAGAGGCCAACATAGAGGTTGTTGAGAGACTCATAGCTCGCCTTAATGAGGCCTTTGAGCGGCGTGCCGATCACATAGCTAAGCTCTATGAGGAGCTGAAGATCGAGGAGCAATACTCGCCTGAGGAGCGCCAGAGGCTTGAGAGGGAGCGTGAGGAGCGTAGCCGCAGATACGGCATAGAGGTAAGGCCCGTTTCCTCAGAGCGAATTCGGTCTGCTTGATCAAGCAAGAAGTGCTCAAGTTCGGATCTAAGGGGCTCCGGGAGTTCCATTTCTAATATTCCATACAGCTATCTAAGATATTAAAGAGAATGGACAACTCCGCTACTACGTATACGGTGGTTACAACATAATCGCCAACATCTACGGCCCCTATTAAGCTCTCCTACTCTAGATTTATTAAGCACATTCACGACTATTCTGAGGGTGAGTTGATGGTTATAAAGTCGTATAGAGCAATCTTGCCGCACTGGCTTGTCCGCAAGATTGAGACTAATATGAG
>Ga0190367_1001441_pt1 | contig 13742 bp, 13 predicted proteins | sample 4872181011_MG_FD_171838 | JGI IMG/M metagenome (GOLD analysis project Ga0190367, IMG submission 171838) | Hydrothermal vent microbial mat bacterial communities from Southern Trench, Guaymas Basin, Mexico - 4872-18-10-11_MG | ecosystem: Environmental > Aquatic > Marine > Hydrothermal vents >...
AGCGGCAATCATGATAGCATCGCACAGCGGACTGACAAGATTTTTCTCACCACCCTTCGCAAGCGAATCTCCGCCAGCGTCAACACCAATTACGATGTCTATACCTTCCGATTCTGCAAATTCCTTCAAGCTCTTCGCAAGGCTCTCTACTCCCTTTGTTATATCCACACCAACAGCGTTTCCGGCAATTTCTGCAACTTCTGCAACTATCGGCTTCAGTTTGTCAATTTTTGCCCCTTTGACCCATGCTAGGCAGTCGTTGATGGGTTTGGCGTTTTCAATTTCTTCTATGCTTCTCGGCCCGGGCTTTGGATCCCTCCTAAATCGCTCCCAAACAACGCCTCCAACAACGTAATCAACACCATGCTTTTTGAGGAGTTCGCCAACAGCAAGAGCACTAACAATATCTCCCCCACCACCCATACCTACTAGCATAGCCTTCCTTGCTTTGAACATGCTCTGGATTTTTGAGTAACACGTATATGAACCGAACGCAGCCAGTATCAACTTCATCATAATTATAAAAGAACCAAAATGCTTAAATATGATTGTGTCGGACATAAGGAAGACAAAGTCGGACACATGCCATCCATAAGTGTGGCGATGGTAAGGCAGCGGTAGGGCGGATGCATGACAAACGTCTGACAAAGTCTGGTAAGCTATGGAGGTGCGGCGGGGGGCTGCAATGAAAAAAATCTCGATAAGACTGACAGAACAACATTATGAAATGCTCGAAGCTTTGGTGGCGGCGGGAGAGTATGCCTCGGTCAGCGAGGCGATTAGAGATGCTATAAGGCGCCTCCTGGCCGAGAAGATGGAGGTGCTCGAGAGGAGCCAGAGGCTTGGCTCCTTTACGTAGGTGGTTTAGATGAAATTGTTTGTAAGCGAAGCCTTAAGGCGTTACGAAGAGGAGAGAGCAGAAAAGAAGGACAATTTCGACATAGGAGAGTTCGGTACACCAAATATAGTTGTTGTTGGCTGTGGAGGGAGCGGAAACAACACAATAAACAGGCTTGAAAACATAGGCGTTGATGGCGTTACGACGATCGCAATCAACACGGACAAGCAGCATCTGATGATGGTAAGAGCGAAGAAGAAAGTGCTCATAGGTAGAAGTCTGACAAAAGGCCTTGGAGCTGGTGGATATCCAGAGATAGGAAGAAAAGCTGCCGAACTTGCGAGGGGAAAGCTTGAAGAACTGCTCAGCGATGCGGACATGGTCTTCATCTGTGCGGGTATGGGCGGTGGAACAGGAACGGGCTCAGCTCCGGTTGTTGCTGAAGTTGCGAAGAAACAGGGGGCAATAGTCATTGGGATGGTTCAGACTCCATTCAAGGTTGAAAGGGCGAGAATTCTAAAGGCCGAAGAGGGGATTGAAGAACTCAGGAAGCACGCTGACACCGTCGTTGTTCTCGATAACAACAAGCTCCTGGAATACGTTCCAAACCTACCCATAGAGCAGGCGTTCAGCGTAATGGATCAGCTCGTTGCCGAAACCATCAAGGGTATCTCCGACACAATCACCAAACCATCCCTGATGAACATAGATTTTGCCGACGTTAGGGCTGTAATGGGGCATGGAGGTGTTGCAGTGATGCTCGTTGGCGAAGCAAAGGCTCAGAACAAGGCCAAGGAAGTTGTAAGGGACTGCCTCAACCATCCGTTGCTGGACATAGATTACAGAGGTGCAACAGGAGCCTTGATACACATCTCCGGTGGGCCAGATCTGACAATAAAGGAGGCCGAAGAGATAGTGGAGAACCTCACATTTGAGATTGCCAGCAACGCCAACGTCATCTGGGGAGCAAGGATCGAGAAGGAAATGGAGGGAGTTGTAAGAGTGATGGCTATAATGACGGGTGTACAATCACCAAACGTTCTCAGCAGCGAGGAACTCGAAGTTACTGAAGAAAAGAGTGTTGAGAGTAATATCGAGATCTTTGGAAAAAGCAGGAGACAGAGACCGGCAAAGATAAAGCCTTTAAAGCCTAAAGTTAGCGTCATGGGCATAGACGTCCTCTAATTTTTAATTTTTTTATTATGATAATTGAAATATCTATAGTTCCGATAGGCGTTGGAGAATCCCTCAGTGGTTATGTAAGTCAGGCTGTGAAAATAATAGAGGAGAAAGGTCTTGATTACAGATTGAATCCCATGGGCACCGTTATCGAGTTAAAAAGCTTTTCTGAACTTGGCGAGCTTCTGGACGAGATAATACGGAGGTTGGAAGAGGAAGGCGTGCCACGTGTTTACGTTGTTGTAAAGGCAGACTGGAGGAAAAAGGCAACAGGAATGGATTATAAGGTTAAAGTGGTTGAGGAAAAGCTCAGAACTCAATACCCTCATCACCCTTCAGAGGGGTCCATTCATCATCGCCATTAATAGGCCTACAGCTTGCTATATGTCCTTTTCGATTAGGTTAATGGTTAAATATATATTCCTGATTTTCTAAACTAAAGAACATGCGTGCCTGGGATATTGTAGTCACAGTTGTATCTGCCATACTTCTCGCAGCAAATATCTTGGTAAAGATCCCCATCGAGCCTATCGCGCTGATCATCATCTTTGCTATTCTTTCTACTCTACCTTACTCTGTTAGGAATTCAAGAATAAGGTTCTTCGGATACTTCTTTTTTTCCGCGTGTATATACCTTAACGTCGGAAAATTACTAACACAGCCAGAAATGCTCGGAGATTACGTTTTCATACTTGGTTTATGCATAGCAAACGCCACTGGGGCGATAATTTCTACAATAGAGCGGAGTGAGCACGCTTATTCATACGCTATAGCTGCAGTAGCAGCCTATCCTACAAGCTTTTTAATGACCTTTACGCAGTCGTATCCCGATGTTTCCACCCTTATAATTCTTGTTCTCATCGCTCTTTCGGCAATATGGGTCTACTTCTTCCAAGGACTTAAAGCTGCTCAGATGGGTGTCAGGGAAGGAATAATCCAAGCAGTAGAAACGGCAATCTTAACGATACCAATATTCCTCCTTCTGATAGTCATACCTTGGCTGATTTACCACGTAATAGAGATCACAGCCTCAGATGCCGGCTTGTACATCTTTAGGTATGCGCTATTGTCCTTCGTAACTGCTTCTGCTGCCTGTATCCTGAGGGATTTCGTGATATACCTTGGAGGTTACAAGAGGGATTACAGAAATGGAAGAGCGGTGTTTATAAAAGGCAGGTCTTCGTAAACTCCCTCAACAGAACGGTTGCGTAGCAACCCCTTGGCAGGTAAAAGGAGAAAAGCCCATTATCGTAGTTGAAGTCTGAGAACGGCATGTCGGCAACGCGATAGCTACCTTTGGATGAGAATTCCCTATGTTCGTGCTTGAAGTCTTTTAGGCTTATTCCATCATCGCCTATAATTTCTTCAACCTTCTCCTTCACCCAACCTCTCATATCCAAGTCGTAGCCAGGAAGTGGAAGCGCAAGATAAGCTCTCTTCTCCGAAATCAGAAATCTAACGCGTTTTCTGTTGGAATTTACGAGGCTGTATTCATCTTTAAGCCCTGGATAGCCCTCACCTACCGAAATAAAACCAACAAAATCTCCCTCAAAAACCTCCTTCAAATTTCCAAATTCGTTAATTCTTGCAGTCAACAGACGGTTAAAGATGTAAGACTGGTATGCATGGATAAACATAAGTTTTAAATTTTTAGGCAGCGAAAGCAAAGCCTTCTCTTCGCTCATCCCTTCTCTCAGCTTTTGGAGTAGGATCCTTTCATATCTAAGATACGTTGGCAGTTCTCGCAACCCAAGTTTTGCGTCTCTGCTATCCCAGAGCTCCTCCCTTATTTTTCTGACGTCTTCTCTTTCCCCTTCGAATGGCTTTGCCACGTACGTCCAGAAAGCTAGCTCATAGTCCCTCCTCAAAATGTGCTTTCCCACTTCATGAGTTATGAAGCGAATGCTACCAAAGCGTTGTAGACCAAAGAAGTTTGGTGTACCTTTTGCCTCAAGCTCTTTTAGAGTAGATTCAACTATCTGCCCGTCTTTCGCATCGCGAATTCTTATTCTGAACTTGTTTCCCAAAAGATTGCCCAAAGCAATGCTTTTATTCGATTTGCCTATGATCTCTATTTCTGCATCCTTTATCTGGATGTTCTTCAATTTTTCGATCTTTTCTTCATTTAAATTGCTTATACTAAAGTACTGAACACTTACAGCTTTTTTATCCTTTGTCCCAGCGTACTCTATTCTTTTTTGACTTATTCCAAGCTTTTTAGCCAGTATTCTTGCAAAGTTAAGCGTATCCCAGTTAACCTTTTTAACTAAGATTATAACGTACTTCCCCTCGTTGCTCAGCTTCAGCTTTGCCACTTCTTCGACGTAAAAATCCTCCAGACTCTCCTTGATTTTACCGCCCATACCTGGCGTTGATGTTATGTAGCAGCCTATGCCAACCTTTTCTTCAACTTTCTCTTTGATCATTCTCTTTTAGCTTGGCTGGGAGAATATAACTTTGTTTCTGTGTTCGTAAAAATTGACTTCTTCATTCTCATCATTTTAACCAGAAGACTTAAATATGCCAAGTCCTAATTACTATAATGAGAAGGAGGTGAACCATGTCCAGGGAAAATTTTGTTAGGGAAGAAAAAGCGGTATCTCCAGTGATCGGCGTTATACTGATGGTAGCGATCACAGTGATCTTGGCAGCAGTGATAGCGAGCTTCGTGTTTGGATTGGGAGCGAAGGCTCCAAAGAGTGCACCACAAGCGCAGCTTGCGATAGCCGACTCAACAGATAGTTTGGATTCAGGTGTTGATAAAGTTTTCACGATCTCGCACCAAGGTGGAGATGCCATATCTTGTAGCAACATGAAAATACTAGTCTACTACAGAAATGACACCTTAATTGACACATTGACTTACAGAACTAGTGCCCCACATTACTTCAATGGCAGTAACTTCAAGCTTAATTCATCAAACACCATAGATGACGGAAGATTTGATCCCGGAGATGTCCTTATAATAGAGGAAGCTAGTAACTTTGACATATCTTCAGGAGAGATTCTAAAAGTCAAAGTACTTGACACAGTGAGCAACCAGCCCATCTTGGACGGACAAGTGCAAGTTTGGTAACTTTCAAATTTTTTAGATTTTTAAAATTTTTTTATAATTCATAACAAAATGCTTTTTTGTGCCTCTTCCCAATTGGAATCCTCATTCCGTTACACCACAAATTATAATCGCCAAAATTAAGCAAAAACCTTATCCTCCAGTTCCATATTTCTATTCTTTTGTTCATCGTGTTCAATTGCAGGCTTAAATCCCTTAAGCTGTCCTCTGACTTCAGCTTTGAATTCCTTGAATTCTTCCCTTATCTCTCCAATTATTGCGTTTCTGAACTTTCGAGGACTTTCTCGACTTCCATTAGAGGTATTTTAGCTCTAAAAGTTTAAAATTCTTAATGTGTTTGATTAAAATCTTGAGTACTGTACAGATCGACTGGCTTCGTCTCAGTAGGCATTGAATCTCCTAAATCCAGATTCTATAACATCTTCCGCTAGAATTTTTCACAATTCTGTCGATTCTGCTGGTTTTATTAAAATCCCGAGAAGCAAAGATGCGGAGATAAATCTAAAATTTAAAAAAATCGAAAAATCTTAAATCTGTCATCCAATATTAGCATGGTGAAAATCTACTTAGACACATGCGTCTGGTGTAGACCATTTGATGAGCCTAGAGAAAGAATTCTGAAGGAAAGCGAAGCTCTGATTGAAATTCTAGGAATGGCAGACAGAGGGCAGATAGAAATTTTAGGTTCGAGTATTTTGCTGGCTGAAGTGTCCTTTATCTCATCAGAGGAGAAAAGAGAAGCTGTCAAGGCGCTGATAAGAAAGGTTTGCAGGATTTTTAAGGTTGATAGGGATGTTGTGGAGCTTGCGGAAGAAATAATGAAGAATTGTGGAATTGATGCAGTAGATGCGATGCATGTGGCCTTTGCATCCTTAAATGCCGATGTTTTCATAACAGTCGATGGTGAATTACTGAAAAAAGCTGAATGTCTGGAAAAGTATATAGATGTGAGAAGCCCAATTAATATGGTATGAGAAGTGAAGAAGTCATGATCAAGGCTTTGAAGATACTTGAAAAGGAGCTCACGAATGAAGAGTTTCTAATCTACCTACAGACAATTACCAAAAGAGCTGGAGATTCCGTTAAGGAGTTAAGAGAGAAGACGAAGAACTTAAGTCTGGATAAGATTATCGAGATGACAAGGCAGTTTGAATAGATATATTAATTGTAATATTTTATAACTACTTCATCAATTACAAGCAACTCAAATATCTAACTATCCTCTATAAATGAGAAACTTGCCAAAAACTTGCTAATACAAATTTCTCATCTCATTGGAGCTATTTTCTGGTTCTGACTAAAGGCATACAGGCGCAGTTACAATCGCCAAAATTAAGCAAAAACCTTATCCTCCAGCTTCCTTACCCTCCTCGTCAAATCCTCTATTAACTCTTGCCTCGTCTTCAACTCCTTAAGCTCAACCCTTACTCCGGCAAGTTCTTCGATGACTCTGTCTATTCTCCTGTTTGTTTCATCTATCCTTGCATTTGTTTCATCTATCCTCGCATTGGTTTCATCGAGCCTCTTGCTCAGCTCAAGGTAGATAGTGTCTATCTTCTTGTTCGTTTCGTCTATTCTCGCTGTTAGCTCATCCCTAACACCATCAATTTTCTTGTTCGTTTCGTCTATTCTCAAGTTTAAGGCTCTAACATCATTTTCAATGCAGCCCAACCTTGATTCGACGCTACCCAACCTTGATTCAACGCCATCCAATCTTTTGTTCATAGTCTCAATAGCCAATTTGAATCCTTCAAGTTGGCCTCGAACTTCAGCTTTAAATTCTTTGAACTCTTCTTTTATAGAACCAACTATCAAATCTCTAACTTTTTCAGCTATCTGCTGAGCATCCATAATTCCAACCTTTCAATCAAGTATTTATTTTCTTCGTCGAATTTAAGCAAAAACCTTCTCCTCAAGTTTTCTAACTCTCCTTATTAGATCTTCTATTAACTCTCGCCTCCGCAAGGCTAGCAATCTCAGCTTTTAGATTTCCGAGTATTCGTGTTCTCAAGTCTGCCCGAAAGGAGTCTATTCTTTCGCAAGTGAATCGAATGTTATGCGACTGCAACTTTCAGTTATGTTAAAGTATATTACATTCATCATTAAGTAACCAAATTCTAATCGCATAATCCAGACGTTTTGTCTTTAATCCCCAGCAAACAGTTGTACGGGTACTTCCTAGGCACATCTCGAATTGACCAAACTTTTTTATTTCAGCTCTTGGAGTTTAAAGTGTGGGTGGAATTGAAATAAGCAAGGAGGACGTTCTGGTGTATAAGAAGCTGGAAGTTATTTCACAAATAGCATTGGTTAAAGCTAAGATTGAGCTGTTTGAATCTAAATACAGCTGCAAATTTGAAGATTTTGAGAAAAAATAAGGACGGAAGGAAAGGAGAACTTTGAAGAATGGGACGATTACATTGAGTGGAAGGCATACAGAACTTTGAAAGAACTTGAGAGGAAGCTAAAGGAGATCGATTTTAAGTGGGAGAGATTTCTACTACCTCAAAGCTAAGGCAACCTTGATTGATGACTCTATTCTTTTCTTCAGAGAGTTCGTGTCACCAGACGACGTATCCTATTCCTACAACTGGATGGATAGAAAATCAGCAGCTTTCATTTTTTTCTTATTTTCCGCTTTAGAATCCTTTCTTGTACTCCTCTCCAACCTTCTCCAGCAATAGATTTTTGCGGAATTCTAATCAAAAATTAATGATATCAAATAAGCTATCTAACGAAAAACAATGGCATGAGCGTCGATTTGGCTTGGAAATATCCTTAGAATAATAAGACACCAAAATAACTTTCGCAGAAGACAGAAAAGTTATCTACTTCCTTCACAACAGCCCTACTGATGCTGCTCACCCTCGACAAATTCTTCCCACTTTTTGACGAAAAGTCTGAAGAGGGTAATCACAGCGATAGAAGATTTATTGCACTCCTTAATGAAATCAAGAGGTATCACGAGCTTCTGTTTGAGGAAGTGAATAAGGCATACGAGGTTGCAAGAAGGGCGAGGCAAAAAGGGCTTGATCCATCCTTCGATGTTGAAATTCCCATTGCGAGAAACATGGCGGAAAGAGTGGAAAGACTTCTCCACATTGACGGCATTGCAGAGAGAATACTGGAGCTTGAGGAGAAGGGTGTTAGTAGAGAGAAAACGTGTTTTATAATTGCGGAGGAGATAGTTAAAGGAAAGTTTGGAGAATTTGATAGACTTGAGGCGATAGATAAAGCTGTTAGGAGTGCTGTCGCTATTCTCACTGAAGGAGTGGTAGCTGCACCTATTGAGGGCATAGCAAAGGTAAAAGTTGATAGAAATGACGATGGAAGTGAATTCCTTAAAATATACTACGCCGGCCCTATAAGAAGTGCTGGCGGTACAGCCCAGGTTATATCTGTACTCGTTGGCGATTACGTACGTCGAATGTTCGGCATAAACCGCTACATTCCCACGGAGCATGAAATACTCCGCTACATTGAGGAGATACCCCTCTACAAGAAGGTTGCAAATCTCCAGTATTTGCCGAGCGACGATGAAATCAGGCTGATCGTCTCAAACTGCCCCGTTTGCATCGATGGCGAGCCGACAGAGGATGCGGAAGTTTCGGGCTACCGCAATTTGCCGAGGGTTGAGACTAATAGAGTTAGAGGGGGGATGGCCCTCGTTATTGCTGAAGGTATAGCCCTCAAAGCTCCAAAGCTTAAGAAGATAGTCGATGAGCTTGGCATAGACGGCTGGGAATGGCTTGACGAGCTTGTAAGCAAGGAAAGTAAGAGTGATAACGAAGAGAAAGAAAACATCGTAAAACCAATAGAAAAGTACCTTTCGGATATAGTCGCCGGAAGGCCCGTTTTCAGCCATCCCTCAAGAAAAGGTGGGTTTAGACTCAGATACGGTAGAGCAAGGAATTCCGGCCTCGCTACAGTTGGTATAAATCCCGCAACTATGGTTATATCCGATGGATTCATTGCTGTAGGCACGCAGCTCAAGGTTGAAAGGCCCGGAAAGGCCGGTAGTGTCGTGCCGGTTACATCGATTGAGGGGCCAACTGTAAGGTTAAAGAACGGGGATGTTTTGAGAGTTAATACGGTTAGCGAGGCCCTTGCCGTAAAAGACGAGGTTGAAGCGATACTTGATATGGGTGAAATACTCATAAACTTTGGAGACTTTCTCGAGAACAACCACCCGCTCCTGCCTTCTCCATTTGTTTACGAGTGGTGGATTCAGGAAGCAAGGAATAAGTTGCCTAGAGGTGACTATAAGAAGATCGACGAAGATGCGGCCTTAAAACTGTGCGATGAATATGGCATCCCCCTCCACCCCGATTACACCTATCTCTGGCACGACGTGAGCGTTAACGATGTTCTCTACCTCAGGAATTGGATTTCTTCGAAGGGAAAAATCGAAGGCAAGTACGGCAAAAGTACCCTCGTTATCGAAATGGATGCAAAGGGCAAGGAAATCCTCGAGAAAATTCTGCTGGAGCATAAGGTTAGGGATGGCAGAATCGTTATAGAGAAGTGGAAAGTACTTGTGCGATGCCTCGGCTTAAACAACGAGCTAAAAAAGTGCACGGATGCTGAAGCTGAGACGGCCCTTGAACTAGTCAGAAAACTTTCCGGTCTCGATATAAGAGCTAGATCACCCTCGAGAATTGGTGCGAGGATGGGGAGGCCTGAAAAGGCAAAAGAGAGGCTGATGAGTCCTCCACCCCACGTACTGTTCCCCATAAGCCATGCTGGTGGTAAAACGAGGGATATCAAGGCTGCGATAAACTACACTAGCTCCTACAACGCCGCAAAAGGAGTTGTGAACGTAGAAGTTGCCACGAGGAGATGTAAAGAGTGCGGAAAGGAGACGATATGGTCTAAATGTGATTGTGGGGGGATAGCAGAACAGTACTACTACTGCCCCAAGTGCAGAGTAAAAACTGGAAGTACCGTATGTCCAAACTGCGGTGAAGAGACGTTGGGATATACTAGAAAGGACGTGAACGTCAGGGAGCTTTTCGAGAGGGCTTTGCAGAACGTTGGCGAGAGAGACACTTTTTCAATTATAAAAGGTGTCATCGGCTTAACTTCTAAGAATAAGGTTCCCGAAAGACTTGAAAAGGGTATTCTCAGAGCTAAGCATGGTGTAGCGGTGTTCAAGGACGGTACGATCCGCTACGACATGACCGATGTGCCGATCACACACTTCAGGCCAAGAGAGATAGGAGTAAGCGTTGAGAAGTTGAAGAAACTTGGTTACTCGGTTGACTGGAAGGGGAACGAACTGAAGAGCGAGGATCAAATAGTGGAACTTAAGCCACAGGATATAATTCTGGCAAAGAAGGCAGCAGAATATCTTGTTAAGGTGGCGAACTTCATAGACGACTTACTCGTTAAGTTCTACGGCCTCGAACCCTTCTATAACGTTAAGAAACCTGAAGATCTAATAGGCCACCTCGTCATAGGCTTGGCTCCGCACACATCTGCTGGTGTTCTCGGCAGGATAATTGGATTTGCCGATGTCCTCGCAGGCTATGCGCATCCGTACTTCCATGCTGCTAAGCGTCGCAACTGCGATGGCGATGAAGACTGCGTCATGCTTTTGCTTGATGGCCTGCTGAACTTCTCCCGCAGCTATCTGCCGGATAGGAGAGGTGGACAGATGGATGCTCCGCTCGTTCTAACCGTCATAGTCGACCCAAAGGAGGTTGATAGCGAAGTTCACAACATGGATATAGTTGAAGAGTATCCATTGGAGTTCTACCATGCAACCCTGAAGTATGCAAATCCAAAGGAGATCGCTGGAATTATTGAACGCGTGGAAGACAGGCTTGAGAGTGAGTTCAAGTACTGTGGTTTATCCTTCACGCACGACACAGCCGACATTTCTGCTGGTGTCAAGGAGAGCTCCTATAAAGCTCTAAAAACCATGCAGGACAAAGTTAGAGCACAGATGAGGCTTGCGGAGAAAATAGTAGCTGTAGACGAGCACGATGTGGCTGAAAGAGTAATAACGAGCCACTTCCTGCCGGATATAATAGGAAACCTTAGGGCATTTTCAAGGCAGGAGTTCAGATGTGTAAACTGCAATCAAAAGTACCGCCGAATTCCTTTACAAGGCAAGTGCGTGAAGTGCGGCGGAAAGTTAACCCTTTCAGTCCACGGCGGCTCCATAAAGAAGTATCTGGAGATCTCCAAATTCCTTAGTGAGAGCTACAGAGTGAGCAACTACACCAAGCAGAGATTGAGCCTTATAGACCTCGAAATACGCTCGCTGTTTGAAAGCGATACAAACAAGCAGGTTAAGATAATGGATTTCTTTTAGAGATTGTACGTTGTGTTTAAATTTCACTATAACTGCATATAAGTTTATTTGAAAAATCTCAATACCTCCTATCCTCTACACCTTCTCCGTCTAACCTTTCAACCACCTTTACTTCCGGCGTAACGAGTAAAGCTTCTCTAAGTCTCGACTTTATAACCTCTGCATCTCCCCTCCCTTCTACGATTACCCTAAGCACGTCCGTACCTTTCTCCGTTTTCTCTATCTCCATTCTAAACCTTCCAGTTAGTTCAGGAAAGCTCTTCAGGACGAAGGGAATCTGGGATGGATATATCTTGACCCCCTTGACCTTGTACATTTCATCGGTTCTGCCAAAAATGCCGGTAGGCATCGTAAGACCCATGCCACACGGACATTCGATGGAATCCACAATACCTAAATCACCTGTTCTGTACCTTTGCAAAGGCATTACCTCTTTGTTCAGGTGGGTAACGACGATTTCGCCTCTCTCCCCCTCTCCCACTCTTTCGCCCGTTTCAGGATCGATCACTTCAACGTAGCAGAAATCCGTCGACACATGCAATCCCGTTTCATGCCTGCATTCGCAAGCTATCGGTGTGCATTCCGCCATTCCGTAGTAGTCGATGAGGGTTATATCGCCATAAGCGTCGCGAACTCTCTCTTTGTAGCCTCTAACGGATGAAAAAGGTTCTCCAGCAGCTATAAGAATTCTAATCCCTTCGAGCCCCTCTTTTGCTAGCTTTAAAGCAAAGCTCGGATTTGCAACCAAAACCGTCGGTTTCAGCTTTTCTGCAACCTCTATTGCCTGCGAAGTGGAGCCTGGGCCAAGGGGAATAACTTTCGCTCCAATTTCCTCGAACGCTCCATGGAACATCATTCCGGCAATGAATACGTGATATCCAAACGTTATCATGACGACGTCATTTTTTGTTACTCCCGCCCTCTCAAATGCCCTTGCATTCGCCTTATTCATCACTTCGATGTCCTTCTTAGTGTTCAAAATAGGAATGAGGCCAAGAGGGGAAGGAGAGAGATTTATTCTGACTACACTATCTTGCATGAAACTGCTGTAGTCTCTCAAAAGAGCCTCGTAGAATTCCGTTCTTGTCATGAAGGGGATTGTAGTGAAGTCTTCGAGAGTTTTTATGTCGTCTGGCTTTAAACCAGCCTTTTTTAACTTTTTTAAATAAAAAGGATGTTGGCAATTCCTTCTAACTTGTGCTCTCAGAATTTTTACGATGTCAGAGCTCAAGTAAGCCACCTCTTTCTCCTCTTATACCTTTTCGCCTCCCTATAGCTTTTTCTTCCCATTTCGGTCATACCCATATAGAACTCCCTTACATCCTCGTTCTGCCTGAGTTTTTCCGCTTCGCCATCCATGACTATCCTGCCGTTCTCCATTATGTAGCCGTAGTCCGCTATCTCCAATGCGAGCTTTGCATTCTGCTCAACAAGCAGAATTGTAACGTTTTCCTGCTCGTTTATTCTCTTTATGATGTTGAAAATCTCTTTAACGACCATAGGAGCCAAACCAAGACTCGGTTCGTCGAGGAGTAAAAGTTTTGGTTTCGCAAGCAAAGCCCTTCCAATTGCAAGCATTTGCTGCTCTCCACCACTTAGATAACCACCTCTAAGGTTTTTCCTCTCTTTAAGGTTAGGGAAGTAATTATAGACCATGTCAAAATCGGCATTCCCGCTTATGTAGCTGCCAACCTTTAGGTTTTCCTCTACCGTAAGCTCCTCAAAGATCCTCCTCCCTTCCATCACCTGAATTATACCTTCCATAGCGTTCTCTTCTGGTTCTCTGTTTTCTATCCTCTTTCCGTCGTAAACTATTGTTCCCCTCGTTACTTCTCCCCTCTCTGGCTTTATTAGCCCAGAAATGGACTTTAGCGTTGTTGTCTTACCCGCCCCATTTGGGCCGAGAAGGGTGACTATGCTGCCCTTCTCTATCTCCATCGAGACTCCTTTTAAAACAAGAATAAAGTCGTTGTAAATTACTTCAATATTGTTTAGCTCGAGCAACTTATTTGCCAAGCCAGTCTGCCCTCCTTTCGAGCTCTTCAATTCCGAGGAGCTCTATTTTTCCTTCTCTGACCGTGTATATCTTGTTGACCATCGATGGGCGGTGGTCGTCGGGGAACCACGATATCGGTGGTGCAAGCCCTTCTGGGTCGTAGTCTCGCAGAGTTTCGAGTTCGTGCTTTATGTTCTCCCCCGTCACTTCCTCGCCCTTGTCAACCACCATCTGGATGCCCTTGAGCATCATCATGGCGTTGAGCCAACCCTTTATGTAGTGTATCGTGTGGCCGCCGTCATCTGGATGCCAGGTGTTGTGCGCATAAAGAATGTCG
>Ga0190367_1001445_pt1 | contig 13720 bp, 13 predicted proteins | sample 4872181011_MG_FD_171838 | JGI IMG/M metagenome (GOLD analysis project Ga0190367, IMG submission 171838) | Hydrothermal vent microbial mat bacterial communities from Southern Trench, Guaymas Basin, Mexico - 4872-18-10-11_MG | ecosystem: Environmental > Aquatic > Marine > Hydrothermal vents >...
GTGATGTAGGTTCCTGTATGATATATGGTCAGCCGAATATAGGTATCGTTCTTATTAATATCGACGATAAAGTAAAGTATATGGCGGCATCGATATTAGGGTTATCTGGGTCTAGCCTGGGTTGATGGTATGAAATATATAATTAAGTTTGATGATGTGGTTGTTAAATGGTTTAATGGGTCTCTATCTACTAGGATATTCTTTAATAGTGTAAATAGTCTGGTGGGTTTGAAGAAGGCTCTCAAGAAGATTTCTCAGTCTACGGGAGGCTTATCTTATCCACCGATTGTAATAGTGCCTGAGGCCAGGGTGCTATGGATGGATGACGGATCATCTGCAATCGTATTTGCAAATCTTTCTATAAAGAGGTTAAATAATATTATAGCTCCAGTGGTAGAATTTACTCTCCCCCTATTACTCTATGGTAATGAGAAGGTATATACTGTTATTCTTTCGCATGAATTTCTACATTATATTTATATAGCTATTAAATTCTATTCAAATGAATATTTTATAAATCCCTTAATATCTACATCTACATTGAGTGGGAGAGTCTTTCTTGAGGAGGTATATCAGATCGATCCGGATGCAATATTTAAAAAAGGCAGTATTTTAAATGCTGTAAAGAGGTTCGACGATTTTATTAGAAAGAGTAGGATAGGATATAGGATTAAGAGGAACTGGATTGATAGGGGGCTTCCAACTAAGTTAATACATTCTACAGAGTTTAGGGTAAGATTATCTATCGAAGATTATAGTAAAATGTATTTGCCTGATGATGTCTTAAGTAAGGTGAGGGATTTACTAGATGAAAAGAGATGAGGGGATAGAGGATCTATTGGCGAGGATTCTTCCAAAGGAACCGTATGCAGTCATCGCATATGGATCTAGGGTAGCTGGCTATGCTACTGAGGAAAGTGATTATGATTATATCGTCATAATCGAGGATTATAAAGAGTGTATTAAATATTTATATAAGAAGGTAGATAACATCTACCTCTCTATTCTCCTTGTGGATAAATCATTTTTTGAAGAAGATGTATATGAGGGTAAGCATGGCGAATTTGTGTCGGGTAGATTATATACAGTATATAACGTTGTTAAAAATAGGGATTATATCCAGAGTTTAGAGTGTAGGCTTAAGGAGAGAGCTATTTTAGAAGAGTTGTGTCTATTAAAATCGAGGTATGGTGAGCTATTGAAATATATGAGAATACCATTAAAGTATTTTCTCTTCTCTAGATTGAAGAAGAGGATGATGGCGTATCCCCCTGTTAAATACAGTTATTATAAAACATATTATGGGGATAAGGGATATCGTAATTTAATAAAGTCTTTGGACGGCTTTAGAAAAGCGGCTGAGAATTTAGATAGACGTGGTTTTTTATCTTTTAAAGATGACTATATATATCTCACCGATCTTGAAATCCTTCCATGTAGTCTTAGGGAGATAGTATCGATAATCTCTAGAGGAATTAAAATGTATTATACACATGGCAGGTCTGCTAAAGTAAGTCCTAAGATCGTTTTAGATGAATTCTCATCTAAAATTAGGAGGAGTTTTGAGTCTATAGTGCCTCCTCTAGAAATGCGGGATCCAGATACTTTACTAGAGCTTACTAAAGGTGTATTCATTAATGAAGCGAAGTCGATAGACGAGGTAATCAAGACGCTTATGGGTGAGGATATAAGAATTAAAAGAATTAAGCGTAAGGGGCTGTTCAGTGAAGTATATTTAATTGACATAGAATATGAGGATGGAGTTAGAAAATTGGTGGCGAAGAGATATTCTTACATCTACCTATTTAAATGGCTCTTTATATTCCTCTGGCTAATAGGGTTGAAGCATTTCTCGCTAGACCCTAGGAAAAGGCTGATTAACGAGTACATCGGCCTCAATGTATTAAATTCTATTGGTGTAAATACCCCTGAAGTCTATGCAGTTGTCTGGAGTCCTAAAATGATTATAATGGACTATATTAATGGATTATCTCTAAATAATATGGAGTTTAAGGAGGTTCTAGGCTTCGCTAAGAAGTTTGGTATGATATTGGGGATGCTACATAGTAAAGGCTTCACGCTGGGGGATACTAAATCAAACAATATACTTATATCCAATGGCGATATGTATATCCTCGATTTAGAGCAATTTAACGTGGATAGAAATTACGCGTGGGATGTAGGTGAGTTTCTCCTCTATAATCCAATTCTATGGAGAAAGCTAGATACATCTAGTATATGCAGAGAGTTTTTAGATGGTTATAGAGTGTATGTAAGTAACTTTCGTGAAGTAATCAATAATATTATTAGCATTAGGTTCATACTCGCATTTTCAATAGTAACTCCACTTAATAGAATTTATAGGATAATAAAATGTATAAGAAGTTTCTCCTAGCTGATTACTTAGTCTCCATATACCCACATTTTCCGCAGGCCCATCTATCCCCATGGTCAGCCATAAATACGCCTCTACCACATCTAGGGCAGAAACGCCTCAATCTAACTAACTTCCCATTTTCTATCTTATAGAATTTCCAGACTTGGGGGCTGGGTCTCTTAGCCTTCCTCTTTGGATTCTTCTTTGCCAATCTTAATCACCTTCCTCCTCTTAGGGGGTTCTATAGTGGACCAATCAATTCCATTTGGATAATAATATATAAGTGCTTCAGAGACATTCTGACCATATAATGATTTAACATACATCAATAGAGTCTTATCCGGATCAAGGCTAAATCTTTTAATTGCATACTTCAGAACATCTACTCTCTTAGGTGTAGACTGTTTTAAATGTTTTATACGTAGTATGATCTCACGCCTATCCAGATATTCATTGAAATAATCTTTAACTACCTCGATATCCAGTTCCCTAGTCATCTCTTAAGACATTAAAAACTTAATTCATATATATACTTTAATCTAGATACGATCAACTTGTAACCCCTTTATGACCATGGATGGTAATACAAATTGTACGAAGACTTAATATATAGTCTAGTTGAAAAATAATACTATATAACTAATTATGGTGAATTTAAATGGGATTGAGAAATAGTCTATCCCTTGTCATAGCATTTCTACTAGTATTCTCGCTGTTCTCTGCATTTTCACTAGCTCCAGCATATGCAACCATCACAGGAAGACCAGAGTTATATCCATATGGAGGCCCAATTACCATTCAAGACCCACTGACTATACCTGCAGGAGATAATGTAAGTATCTATATTGGAAATATGAGTATATCTGGTGCACAGATCTGGCTATGGATCTCACCGACAGGTGGAGCTGTGATTGAGCCTAAAGATAGATTTATAGTAGGTCCATTCTACCTAGCTGACGTCTTAGGTGCGACACCAAAGTTATATAAGCTATCGCCTGGTACGCCATTTGATCAGGAGGGTAGGACATATAAGTACTTAGTTGGTAATGGATGGATAAACGGTACAATGCCCGCGATGGTGATGGGTAACTTTACCTACTGGATCAAGGTTACAGACGTATCGCCCGGTACACCTAGTATCCCATCCTCAGATGTAGGTGTATCGGTTAACAGACTAAACTTTACAGCCTCATATGACGTACATCCAGATATGGCTGTTCCTGACCAGACACTATATGCAAGTGCATATGCAACTCCAGTTGGAGAACTATATAACATCACTCAAGATGGAGAGAGTGTTGCTACTCTAGTTCCATCAGAGAAGTATACTACAGATGGTTGGAACTGGACAGGATTTAGTGTATCATTTGCAGCTGCAGATCTTGAGTTAGCTCTTCCAGCAGGTTGGGGTACGATAACTGTAGATATAATTCATAATGATACAGGTGTAACAGTTTACAGTGAAGGAATTGCACAGCCTCCACGCATGTTCATATACATAGCGAATGAAAGTGGATTTATAGGTCCCGGATACTTTGACAACGATACTGATTATACCGCGTCAGTAAGCTTAGGCACTGGCTGCTATTATAATATTACACTTAATTACTTCCCTGCAAACGGTAAGGTAAGTATTTACTTGAATAAGACTTTGGTAGCTGGAAACGTTGCATTAAATGAGACTGGAGGATTAATCAACTATACTATAAAGATACCGCCACTCAATACAGGTGACTACTGGCTCAGGATTATAGATAACCATGATATATTATATAGGATATTGGTACATGTATATGTAGTACCATTTATCGAGGTCTCTCCATCTAAGGGTCATGTTGGAGATTCATTCACTGTAATTGGATATAACTTCAGAGATTATGTTGGGCAGAGAGTAACCATATGGTTTGAGAATAACACAATGGGAAGCTTTGTATTGCTAGCAAACTTTACGGTTTCAGCAGATACATGGACTGTTGAATTAACTGTACCACATGCTGCAGGAGGTAATGAGACTGTTGAGGCGAGGAATAAGGATGGTTCAACCGTAATAGCGTCCACATTATTTGAAGTACAGCCTAAATTAGTGATAATCCCTGATACATTTAGTAACGACGGTTCACTAGTCCACGTAATTGGAACAGGATTTAGAAATGACGTCGGATATACGCCGAATATAGATAATAGATATTTAGGTGTAGATTGGTGGGACATAGATATGCCATCAAGCATATATGCAACCGAGTTCGGTGATATCAACTTAACATTCGTCGCCGCAGGCTTCACACCAGGTCTACATGTATTCTCAATGTATCCGGGTGGTGAGTTAGAGCCGGTATATGTATTATTTACAGTAACAGGGCCATCGCCAGATACTGAGACGATATTAGATGCTATTGATTCCTCTAAGAGCGAGGTATTAAACGCTATCTCAGGATTATCTGATCAGCTCGGTGATGTAGAGTCAAGTATATTAAGCGCATTAGGAGGATTATCTGACCAGATCGAGGGTATTAGTGACCAGATAGATACGGCAGTAGCATATCTAGATGGAAAGCTTGATACAGTTATAGATACTGTGAATGACGCTGTTGACGCTATAAATGATGCTGTAGATGCTCTCAATACTGTAGCAGGTAACCTGCCATCTATAGTAAGTGAGAGTGTATCAGAGGGATTATCTGACCTAGCTGATATGATTGAGAGCGGCTTCTCAGACGTATCTGACTCCCTAGGTAGTATACAGACTACATTAGATGGAATCGTAGATTCACTGCAGGCTGTACAGAGTGGATTATCTAATGTACAGAGTGGATTATCTGATTTAAGTGATATGATAGCAAAGTCTACAAGTGATACATCAAGCTTCTTACTAGCTACACTAGTCCTAGTAATTATAACTCTAATATTTGCTGCTGCTGCCGCTATTAAGGTATTCAGGGGTTAAACCCCTTATATTACTCCCATTCATTTATTTTTTTATTTGAGGTGATTAGATGGGGAGGAGACTAGCGTATATGCTTGTCGCTTTAATAGGATTCTCAATAGGAGTTATACTGTATATAATAGGAGTGTTCCTGATTCCATTTTTAATAGAGATTCTCCCACAACTAGAGATAACCTTCACTGAATACAGATATGTTTTGGGGGCGTTGGCCTCAGGCTTTATTGGGAGTATAATAGCCGTGATAATAGCGTATATATGGGCCTCTAGATCGGAATTTTAATATTTTCCTTAGCCTTATAAATATACTGTATATTTACACGGCCCTCCTTCTTATTTACTGTAAAGACTGGATTCACCCTCCTATATCCAACCTCTTTAATCTCATAATCCATTAATATTATTATTGGATTTGGAAACCAAGGTGTATTAAATAGATATTCATAATACTCGTATAACACATCCTTATCGAGGCTTAAGCTTATATTTAGATATAGGTTATTATGGAATTTATCTAGTGAGACATGTATCTCATTCTTATTCATCGTTTTCTTTAGGAGCATTTTAAGAAGCTTTATCTTTTCGGTTAGACTTAACTCCTCATAGCTTTTGAAGTATCTAGCTAACGTATTTTTAACTGAGACTGATATAGCGTCATGAAGCCTATTCTTATCCTCCCTACTAAGTCCCCGTCCTATATTTGTAATTAACTCACTAAATATTGATATCATCATCTCCTTAAGTTTATAGTCTCTAAGTGTATCTAGGCCCTCAAGCGATCCTGTTGCATCATATAACTCGATATAATCCGTAATTGATATACCATTTCCATATAATGCCCTAAATATATCCAGTAGGCTTTCACCTATCTTCCTATCGCTAAAATATATTATAGAGCTTCTCCCATCCTTTACCATAAATCCTGCGTATTCGTCGATTAAAATAATGCTATATTCTATAGGGTCTCCATCCAATATATATACATCTCCATAGTTTGATAATCTTGCTGGTGTATGAATATTCTCATCTTCAATCCAGGTAAATATTTTTATCTCCCCCCTCATCTTATATAGACGCTTGAGATACTTGAGCATAATAGGATTATGGAACATATCTAAGGTAAGGGGAGTAGCAAGAATATATAATCTCTCTTTACAGGTCTCAAGTAGGTTGGTTAGATAATTTTCTAAATCTTTCTCGCTGACTTCCCAGACATTTAACTCCTCCTTCCCCCCTCTCTCCCTACTTATATTATAGATCTTTTGGAGTTCTTCAAGAACTTCTTCCATCTCTATTACAACCTTCTTCCGATTTTCGATGACTGGTTTAAATACTTCACTAGGTGATACCACCCTCCATCTCGTAGGTTGTCCATCGATAACCTTAACTAATTTCTTCTCTTCGAGACTCTTTAAAACCTTATAAGTCTTCTCCCTAACCACCCCAGATTTACGAGATATTTCAGATGCCTTAGCCTCTCCCAGTCCGATTAACGCTATATAAACTTTAGCTTCATTCTTTGTGAGACCGAGATCCAATAAAGCCTTAAATATCTTCGCCTTATCCTCCATACTCATCTAATCGCCTCAGTCTATAGAATCAAATTTTAAATTCATGTAACTCGCGGGATGTATATGAGGGATACAAATAATATGGGTACAGTTTTCTAATAAAGTTAAACCCGCAAAAATATAGTAGCCGGATGTAATTGGAGGTGTATCATGTAAAATGGATTTTAAAGAGATGTGGTCAGGGAAGAAAGGAGGATTCGCAGATTCATTAAAGAGGAATCTAGCGCCACAGAAAAATATTAGATCAAAGATCGATAATGCTATTAAGATTCTCCAGAAAATGACGACTAAACTTGATGTATCCATACGTAGTCTTAAGGAGAAGGATCGAATATATTTTGCAAAGGTTGTGGAGTCTATCAAGAATCATGACAGGACTATGGCGACTTTATATGCAAATGAGCTTGTAGAGATTCGTAAGGCATTGAAGGTCTTAAAGCAGTCTAGATATGCTATCCAGAGCGTAGCTGTAAGGCTTAAGACTGTACAGAGTATAAGTGATGCAGCGGCTGAGATACTACCTGCGATGCAAGTGTTAAGGAATGTAAAGAGTATGGTATCTTATATATTACCAATAACTGAAGACGGCATTAATGAAGTAGCGAACCTACTACAGGATATAATGTGGGAGGCTACACAGACTGGAGAAGCAGGCTTCGACTTTGCAGCAGCTAATGACGAGGCTATCAAGATATTAAATGAGGCTGAGCGTCTAGCACGTGAAGACATGAAGAGAGAGCTTCCAGGTATACCCGAGTCATTATCGGAGTCTCGCGAGAAGGCTGGCGAGTCCGAGGATTTCACGGAATTTAGATTCTAAGGGATTTAATATGCCCCTCTCAACTTTTTATACATTGATCGGTAAACCAGTGATAGAGAAGTATGGAAGATTTAAGGGTAGGGTAATCGGGTTTGAATTAGATTCGGAAAATAATCTAAAGAATATTGTATTTGAGAATGGTGGTGTAATATTATCTAAAAATATATCTTCCTTCGAGATTCATGACGGCTACCTAATATATCTACCTGCTCTTATTAAGGAAGGAACTAATTTACTAAATGAATATAAGGATCTTGAGCTGTTTATCGAGACACTTAGGAAAATGTATAATATGAATCTAAGTAGGAAGTTAATTAGGATATATTATGATAAAACTATAGGTAGGTTTAAGTCCTTATCATCCAGACTATCTAAATATATTAAAATTTTGGAGAGAAGGAGGAGGAAGATTGAGGATCAGATTGAATGGTTGAAAAACATAACATTCTATTTACATATTGGTAATGAGAATGGATATCTTGATTCGACATTATATAAGTATTCATATGACTTGGTCTCCTCTGAGATCCTGAAATTCACGAATGAACTTGAGGATATAGAGAGAATTTCGTTAGAGTTAACTACGATAAATTCGAAGATTGAATCTTATTTAAAGGATTTCCAGGAGGTGTATGAGGAGAATGTTGAGGAGAAAGCTGGATATACGTAGTGTTCTTAAGAGATATAATGAGCTATATAGGAAGCTGTATATCTATAGAAATGCGTTATCAGTCCAGATCTCGAAAATTAATAATAGGTTGAAAGGATTGGAGGATCGGGCTAGATGGTATAAGGAGAAGGGTGATATAGATACTGCATATCTATATGCACGTGAATATAAGTCTCTTTATATCGTTAGAGAGGTTCTATGGCATATTAAACTTAATATTGAGGGTGTACTTGGACGTATAGATACTATTAAGACTCTTATAGCGCCTTTTGAGGACCTAGATGTGACGTTGAAGACTCTTGATCAGGTGTTGAAGGATAGTAAAGTAATATACTCCATGTTTAGTAACATATCCTCCGAATTACTATCTGCATATACAGATTTACAATCTACTCTAACCTCCCCTGATATAGACCTCTCATATATCACCGTTCCTGTAGAGGATGCAAAGGTTATCCTAGAAAATATTGAGAGAAAAGTAGGTATGGAGCTTATAAAGAAGTTCCCTAATATACCGAGGAATCTAGACGAGGTATTTAAAGAGGGTCTAGAGAGTGGAATCACAAAATTATATAATGTAGTAGCTACAGACGGCGGTAATGCAACGCAAATACTCAGGCGTATGGATAATGAAGAGCTAGTTGGTAGGGTACATGTAAAACTGGATATCGATGCAATCAAGAAAATTAAATTCAAGGACTTAAGTAAGGATGAGAGGCAGGTTCTAACGTATCTACTGAGGAGTGGAAGGAAAGACTCGATTTACATAAATATCTATAATCTAGCTAGATTATTGAGGAAGACCCCCCTACAAATCCTAGACTCGTTATACTCGCTATCTGATCAAGGTTTAATAGTATTTAACTGAGGGTAGGATATGTCGTATAATGATGATAAAGTAAGAGATTTAGCAGACATCGCCCTACATTATGCTAAATTAGCGGTTGAAGCAGATAGGAAGGGTCTAAAGAGTCTTGCAGTTACATATTATAGCAAGGCCGTCGACGCATTAACGGAGTTATTGAATTATGAAGAGTCTCCCACCTTAAGACAATTATATACTAAGAAGATAAGAGAGTATAGATATCGTATGACCTTCTTAAGGGGTGTTATATCAGGGAAGATCCAGGAGTCTAAACCATATAAAAGTGATGGTAAGCCAGTTATAGAATATAAGCACGAGGAGCCTATTCTAAAGAAATTTAAATCATCGATAACATGGGATGATATAATAGGTTTAGATCATGTTAAGAAGCTTATAAGGCAAAGTATAGTATATCCAATAAGAAGACCCGATCTATTTCCATTGGGCTGGCCAAGGGGAATCTTATTATACGGGCCGCCGGGATGTGGAAAGACTAGCGTGGCTGCAGCAGTATCAAATGAGATCGATGCGGAGTTTTATCCTATAGATGCCCCGATGATAATGAGTAAGTGGCTTGGAGAGAGTGAAAAGAAGGTAGCACAGGTATTTTCATTTGTTAAGGAGCGGGCGAGGAATAATATCCCAGTAATTTTATTCATAGATGAAGTAGATTCGTTAATCGGGATAAGGAGTAATGAAGTCGGAGGGGAGGTTAGGGTTAGAAACCAGTTTCTTAAGGAGATGGATGGGCTGGAGGATAAGGATAATTTTAAGCTCCCCCTATTCGTAGTGGCTTCTACGAATAAACCTTGGCTTCTTGATTTAGGTTTTATAAGAAGATTCCAGAAACGTATATATATTCCTCCGCCTGACCGTGAAACTAGAAAGAAGCTATTTAGATATTTTCTAAGTAAAGTAAATGTAAATAGTGATATAGACTATGATTTGTTGGCAGAGTATACTAAGGGATATACCCCAAGTGATATAAAAGACGTATGTCAGATGGCTATAATCGAGGTTGTATCAGAATTATTTGAAAGCGGACTCGCGAGCGACCCATCTGCAAGACCTAGGCCGATAACTATGGACGATCTAGTTAATGCGATCAAGAGGGTGAAACCTAGTATAACGAGTGAGATGCTCATTGTATACAATAACTGGTATAAAAAATTCCGTTCAGAATAGTTATGGTACGATAGTCTCTGGATCCCGAGGATATAAAACCACTTCTCTAATATTTTCTCTGCCAGTCAGTATCAGCATTAATCTATCTAACCCTAATCCGAATCCAGCGTGTGGAGGCATACCATACTTATAATGTCTCAAATGATATTCGAAGGTCTCAGCATTCAACCCCTTTTCAATTATATTCTTCTTAAGCTCTCTATATCTATGTTCTCTGGTCCCGCCTGAAGATAGTTCCAGGTCATTATACATTAGATCAAATGACTCAGATAAGTCTCCTTTACGCATAATATAGAATGGCTTGAGGCTCCATGGCCAATCTATAATATAATAAAATCCTCCAATCCTCTCAGCTAATATTGATAGCGCCTCGCTATCCAGATCATCCCCCCATCTAATCTCCTTTCCCTCCTTCTTAATTATCTGGATGGCTTCAGAATATTTAATTGTCTTAATGTCTCCTGGTGCCTGTGGAGGTGTATATTTTAAAATTTCATAGTACTCCTTCCCTTCTCTAGGGATCCTCTCAAGAAGATATTTTATATAACCTGTTAATACTTCCATTGCACCCTCATAATTTATATAGGCCCCCTCAAAATCCACTGAAGTGAACTCCGTTAAGTGTTTCCGGGTATGCGACTTCTCAGCACGATAATATTGTGCAATCTCATAGACCATGCCTAAACCCATAACCATCTCCTCCTTATATAGCTGGGGGCTCTGTGCGAGGTATGCATCCTTATCAAAGTAATCGACTTTAAATAGGTCGGCTCCACCCTCAGTCGCGGTTGAAATTATTTTAGGAGTATTAATCTCCGTGCATCCAATCTCATTGAAATACTCTCTGCTTAACTTTAATGCAAGCCCCCTCAATTTAAATATAGCATTTACAACAGGGATTCTCAGGCTTAATGGCCTATATTCAATTAACTTAGGTAGCGAGGCAGGGGTTCTTCCAGTAGGATCTATTGGAAGAGGATGCTCAGCCTCACTAACTATATAGTATTTATGTGGTATAACCTCTATAGTGTCACCATATTTATTCACTCTACCATAAATACTTACTATACTCTGTCTCCTAGTCGCTAAAGCTAAGTTATAAATAGATTTATCCTCTCTCTTGACCGTGATCTGAGTCTTTCCCCAACCATCCCTTATAGTTAGAAATATTATGTTACCGAGTATCCTCTTATCCTCTATCCACCCATATATATGTACCTTTCTATCGATATAACCATTAAGTTCACTAAGTCTTATCTTTATATATTCATCCACATAGACCACCTGATTAAAATATCAATATACCTCTTATCTATATATTACACTATAAACATAGATGTTATATTACATTATCGTTAATTTGATTAAAGTTTATCAACCTCAATAAAAATTTTTTTATAATATTATAAACAAAAATTATATAAATGTCTTTTATATACTTTATTTTGTAAGGAGTGGTTTTATATGGGTAAGAAAGAAGAGTCTGAAGAATTTACTTTTCCCAGGCCTACTAAGACGACATATAAGCTACTCGAGTTTCTTAGAGAGAATGCCGTAAGTGAATATGTATATCGTGTAGATATAAAGCAGAGTGAGCTCGCTAAGATGCTCGGGATTACTAGACAGGCATTAAGTATAAAGTTAAAGCCATTTATAAAGGCGGGTATACTACGTACTGGAAGAGGCTTTATCGAAATTACAGAGAAGGGGATGATGCTTTTAGGTTATATGACGAAGCCTGTATATATTATGGTTAGAGTAGATCCTGAAAATAGGCTTGCTGTATATGATGAGTTAAGGAAGTTAAAGTATGGGAAGATCTCGCGTGTATCGGGTGACTTTGACCTAATTATCGAGGTTGATGGAGCTAAGGCATCTGAGGTTTTAAACCTGTTAAGTAGGCTTCCAGGTATTGAAGAGACTAAAACATACTTTACCTTAGAGACTCTCAGGTGAAGATATAGCTTTCTAATAAATATCTAAATCTAGATTTTTAATATAGTTATGATAATATACTCTTTCTTATTTACTTTTTGAATGTATTTAGTAAAAATCCATATAAAATTATAACAGGTTATTGATACCAGTTAAGATAAAAAGAAGTAGGGGGTTAGGGGGGCTTAGGGATAATGGCGACAATAACTATATAACCTCACCTAAGTGGCGACAATATACTTGGAACCTCATTATCCCTAAGCCTTGTGTAGATTAGTAATGCTAGTTTCCTGAGATATCTCCAGTTCGGCTTCCTTGGATTGAATCTAACGTTCTCGTACTTCGCCGTCTTAATGGCTATCCTAATTAATACTTGCCTAGCTTCTTTATTCCATAATTTATTTACCTCAACATTCCTAAGGCCTAAATATCTAAGGAAACTCCGTGTACTTCTGAAGCTTCTAACCTGTGGAATTAATGTTAAAAAATATAGCAAGTTTCCTCCCGACAATCCCTTAATATCAATAAACTTATTTATTATATCTCTGTATTTTCTCTTTAGATAATATAGTAATTTCGCTTCTTCTTTCTGTAGTTCATTGAGATACTCCTCTATCTTCTCAGTAGGTAATCCAATTTTCTTATTATTCTTTATCTTTTGTTTAGTTCTCTTAATTTCTCTAAGAATTAAAATATATTTCTGTATTTCTGGGTCGTAACCTAACTGTCTCTTACAATATCTTCTGAAGTATTCTGGATGTTCCTTGTAAATAAGATATAACAACCTTGCATCACTCTCATGATTCTTCTTAAGACCATGTTTTCTCCTTAATCTGTTTTGATTATGTTCTCTAAGTATATATACCTGGATATTATTATCCAATAACCTGTATATCCATTCTCTGGGCGCTGACTCTATATAAACCTCCTTAACCCCTGCAATCTCTAGGAAACCTATAAAATCTTTATCCCTAACTTTATATACATTATCCTCATAGGGTATATATACTATGGGGTATACTTCTCTGAAAATCAACAAAAGCCTTCATATCTCACTCCCTTCAAGTATTGGGGGGGGATATGTATGCTTGTATAGCGTATTCCTGAGGGGCGGCTACCCACAATTTATTTGCAAGTGTGTGGATAGCCCGTGAAAAAGCCCCCTCGAAAAGTAGCGTATACTCTTGCAGAGCCATCCCCCCATTCAATTCACGGGGGGAGGCTCAAGGGCTCTCCACGGGCTTTCGGGTAGCCACCCACAATAATGTATTCTCTATCCCTAAGCCCCTATCCCCTACTCCCCCTCCAAACCCCTATAACCCGCCTGGGATTATAGGAGCTTGGAGACCCCCATAT
>Ga0190367_1001446_pt1 | contig 13719 bp, 26 predicted proteins | sample 4872181011_MG_FD_171838 | JGI IMG/M metagenome (GOLD analysis project Ga0190367, IMG submission 171838) | Hydrothermal vent microbial mat bacterial communities from Southern Trench, Guaymas Basin, Mexico - 4872-18-10-11_MG | ecosystem: Environmental > Aquatic > Marine > Hydrothermal vents >...
ATCTACCGTAGGGTGAGTTGATGAATTGTGCGTAGGCTTTTCTAGGCATTCCTTTTCTTTTTCCTGCTATTTCTACCTCAATCCATCCTGTTGTGTCTTCATATTCTTTTGATATCTTTACTGCTTTTCTTAGTCCTTCAACTATTTTTGTGCTTACTCCTCTGGCTTTTAGTTCTTTTTCTAGTCTGGCTAGGTACTCGTCGAAGCTTTCTGTTGGTAGTTTCTTTACTCCCTCTATTGGTGTTGAGTCTCCTAGTATTAGGTATCCTTCACCGTGTGGTAGTACGAAAGCTCTTTTTCTTACTCTTCTATCCCATTCTGCAGCTGCCTCTATTACCTCTTTTGAGATGAACCATTTTGGTATTTTCATGTGTTTTCACCGTTATTATGTTATGGTGTTCTGGTTTTAAAAGTTTTACTGTGGGGACTGTGTACTTAACAGTCTGAGTGGGAAGGGGGGCAACCTCCCCGAACCTCTGGGTCTGAACTGTTCTTTTAGGGTAAAGTTTTTATTATGGGACTGTGTGTTTTAGTCAGGGGGTGTGAGTGGTGGACGAGTTCCAGATACTGGATGCTATTAATCAGGTTTTACCACTGGTGGACGAGTATCTTAAGAGGATGGGTGTGGAGTTGAAGCCTGTAATACTGTATGATGAGAGTGAGCCTAACGTTGTAATACAGGGGTTTAAACTAGTGTTCCCTAGTGTGGAGAAGGCTAAGGAGTATCTTAGGAGGCAGGGGTATGAGGTATGAGCGTGGAGGAGGCTAAGGGTAAGGGTAGAAGGAAAGATGAGGCTATGGAGGTTGGCAGGTTTCTAGGATGGCTTAAACGTATGGATAGTGACTTGTACGCTTATATTCAGGAGATATGTGAGAGTGAGAATAAGAAGCCTACTGATGTTATTAGGGAGTTGCTTAAGTATGCTGTTCTGGTTAGGAGTGCTAGTAGCCTGACTGTGGAACAGTTGTTTCAAGCATTACATGTGTGGAATGAGTTACACACTTGGGCTATGAACACGTTTCTATCATTATATGAGCACTTTATAACTAGGGGTATAGAGAGTTACGCTACAGTATTGAATGCTGTTAAGGAGCAGACTGAGAGGGAGGAGAGGATAGAGAGGATGAGGGTGAGAAGTAAGATGCTTGACATTATGAGACCTGTGGTGACACTACTAATGGCTAACATGGTTCCACCGCAAATGAGGAGTATACTACAGTCCAGTATGAGTGGGGTTACTCCGGGTAAGCCACAGTCCAAGCCAGAATTGATTGTTAAGAGAAAAGAATAAATACCCTCAGAGTATACTGTTACTGTGAAAAAGAAGGGTAAGGTGTAAGGTATGAGTGCCACAATAGATATAAACCAAATAGTATACTTTGCCATAGTACTAGTGATAATCAAGACAATATTCGGGTTAATCAAGGAGTAAGGGGGGTGAAGGGTAAGTGAGCTTTTCAATAGACCTTAACCAGATACTCTACCTAGCAGTAGTCATGATGATTATAAAGACCATTTTCAGCGAGTTAAAGTAACACTAGTAGCATCCTAGCGACTTCACCCTATAACCTAAACTTTTATTTTTTTCTTCTGTCCTATCTTATTTTAGGGTGAGTAGTGGAGTGTTCAACCACCTGTTACTCTACCCGAAACAGTGGATTAAGCCTAAGGTGGAACTAGAGGTTGAGAACCCGATAGTATTCCCAGACCAAGATTTAAGGTTGAATGTTAGACCAGACTCTGACGTGACTGTTAATGTACAGATAGATGGTAGTGATATACTGGTTAACCAGTCCCTTACTGGTGGCGAGTGGACACAACTGATAATCGGTAGTGACACTGTTAATGGTTTGAGTGATGGTTATCACAAGCTCTCAATAGTGGATGCTAACACTGGGGACGAGTATGTCTCACACTATATTAGGAAGGTTAATACTGTCACGGGAGAGTATATTGAAATACTGGATGAGAATGGTAACCCGATAACAGGGCACATAGTCTACATTGACGTAAAGTATGGTTTGAGAACGAAGAGTTATGCTGACTGGACTCTACCTAAACCAGAGAACCCTACAGACTTGTATGTGGAGTTATATAAGAAGCTGTCCGACACGGAAATGTACTATGTTATAATACCCTTGAGTATGGAGAGTGGCTCTTACGCTACATACAGGAAGAACTATGACCACGTGAAGGTTAGGGTGCAACTCTCAGACATAGAATCCCATATAATGAGGATAGTGGAGGTTCTCGATAAGTCGTTAACCGGTTTCGTATCATACATTCTAGGGTTACCGGAGGATAAGAGGAAACCAATGCTGACAGACCTACTAGCATACCTGATAGTGAAGAATAATCCTGCCTATCCGCCAGTAGACTACTATATGGATGGTGATACACTAGTACTAGTATACCGTGTACTACCAAACATGCTTACAGACCTAGCTGACAAGATAATATTCCTGATAGCAGTAGCCTTCATACTAGCCACTAGTGCAGTTATACGGGTACTGGAGATTTGGACTGAGAACCACCAGTTAGACGTTGTAAACAAGTTAGCCGAGATAGATAAGAGAAGGCTAGAGTTAATAGAGAGAGCTTATAATGACTACCAGAATAACGTGATATCAAGAGAGGAGTTTGACAAGATTGTCACGGGAGCCTCCATAGTTTACAGGACTAACGAGTCCTCGGTCGCCGGTACCTATGCAGTGGACACTGGTATACTGAATACTGTACAACAGTTCCTACAGTTGGTAATGGTAGTCTTAGTAATGGGTATTATCAAGGAGATTGTGGGAATGGTTAAGAGGAGGAAGAGAGAGTAGGAATATGCGGGTGGCATTTGTAACACCCGCTCTAGGGCACTCGTGGAGGTCATTCGTAATACCATTATCCCATTTTTTAGATGCTGACGTTTATGACTTGTTCAGGGTGCCCAGTACTAGTGTAGAGTATGATGTAGCATACTATGTTGTTGATGCAGTCACGCTGGTGAGGAACCTAGATAACGCCTTGTCAGTGAAGGCTAAGAGGAGGATAGCATGGATAGATGTTGAAGGATTACCACTAGAGGATGTCACAGAGTTGAACAGGCACTTCAAAGTTTACACTGCAAGTCACTATGCTAGAAGCCTACTGGAAAAGGTAGGAGTAAACGTTAAGGGTGTAATACCTAGACCACTAGTGCCAATACAGAATAAACAAGTGTACAGGGAGTGGAAGAGAAGGTTCAGAGAGAAGTATGGAGTATATGTATCATTCGTGGGAATGAATAATATTAGGAAGGGGCTTAGGGAACTAGAGGAGATAGCTAGGATACTGGAAGAGTACGGGTTAAACACTGTAGCATGGACTAGTATGGACTACCAGTCTAAACACGTTAAGACTGTAGGGTGGTTCGGGTTATCCTCTAAGGATACTGTCTATGCTTTCATGTCTGCTAGTGTATGCTATTGTGGTGTAAACAGGGTGGAGGGTTTCGGTATGCCACTACTAGAGGCAATGTACCTTAAGGTACCAGTAGTCTACAATAATGCACCAGCACATAACGAGTTCACAATAGGATACCCTGTAGAGCCGGAGAGGACAGAAAAGGTAAGAGCAATGGGCTACGAGTACACCCTGTACATTCCAGACTCTGAGAGAATGGCTGAGAGAATACTAGAGTGCATAGGCGACGAGGATAAAGACCTAGTAGTGGATACTGCCTTCAGACACTCACTAGTATTCAACATGGGTAATGTAACGTTAAAGCTAATAGCCACCTGTACAGAAGACTAATACGGGTGCATACTGTGAACTCTAAAACACTGAAAATAATATGTGCCTCGGCAGTACAATTATTCGCAATATACAAGCTAGTAGAATACGGGGTTACACTGGCAAAGCTAGGAATAGACAGTCAAGTAGCACTAGCAATAGGAGTAATGGTGGGAAGTATAGCGGGGGCAAACGTTAAATGGATAATAGACATCCTACGGGGTGGTAGGAGTGCCTGAGTCACTAGCATACAGGCTTATAAGATGGCTCATAGACACCCTACTATCAGAGGAGGAAAAGAACAGGCTAATAGTGGAGTTAAAGTTTAAACTACCAAAAGTAGAGGTAGTAGAGGTAGACTGGGATACACTATTCAACCATGTACATGGTTCATTAAGGATTAACCCCAGAAACATATGGTTATGGGATGCAAAATACAGGGTGCCAAGACTAGGGGATGTAGAGAAAATAATAAAGTATGACTGGACTAACACTAAACCATACATTAGGGAATACTTCGACTGTGACGACTTCGCTAGAGTGTTCAAGGCTCACATGCTAGAATACTACATGGTGAACAGTGTAGCACTGGCAATAGGGGAAGTAAGAGATAAGGGTACACTAAGATTACTAGGATACCATGCATGGAACTATATAACGGTAGTTGAGAATGGTAAACTTAAAACACTACTCTATGAGCCACAAACAGACGACCTAGTAGAAGGTAGAGTAATAGGAAGCTGGGTTTACATACCACTACTAGTAATATACTAACACTTGGAGGTTGAAATAGTGGGTGAAAAGCATAAGCAAGAGTTAAAGAGGATACTAAGGCTACTAACAGTTGTCATAGCTACACAAATACTACTTTCACTACTGGAATCATTAAAGGTTAAACCAGCACCAAAAGTGATAACCAAGGAGCTTGACCTACAAGTACTAGTAGAGGCAATACATGGTGAGGAACTCTCAACAGAGTTAACAGTAACCACAGAGTTCAAGCATGAAGTATTATCCACTATAACCAGTGAGGAACCAGTACTACTAGAGAGCACACTAGAAGAGGCAGTACCCTTAAGCCTAATATTGAACTTGGAACGACTAGTTGAAATAAGTGTACCAGTAGAGGAGGGTTTAACACTAGACCATGAGAGTGCAATAATACAATCCTCCATGCTAGAGTTACATGTAAACCTCGAATCAGTAAAGGAGACATCACTAACAGAGAACATTCTAAGCCTAGAATTCGACCATACACTCCTACCAGCAGTAACCAGTGAGTCAACAGTATCATCCAGTACACTTACAACCAGTGAAACCATACTCAGAACCCTAAGCATAACTGGACTACAATCAGCCACAAGTGAAGCCATCAAAAACACACCCAGTATAACTGGCATCCTAAACGCCTCCAGTGAGGCAATAAAAGTTACACCCAGCATAACCGGTAGCTTCACAAGTGAAAAAACAGGACTACAACATGAAATAGGACTAGAATACCTATGGTCAGGAGACTACACTAACGAGAAAACCCTAGGACTCGAAGGCGAATACAAGCTAACAATACCATCATCACTAGAGGAGCCAGTAAACCTCGAATATGAAAGTACAACACAATAACAGTAGTAACAAATATAAACTTAAAACAATAACTTATACACTGGTGGGAAAATGTACATACTAAAAGGCTTATTCATAGTACGAAAACTAGATAGGGCATACTGGGAAGAATTCCAAGCTAAACTGAAAGAAAGGAAAGTAACAGACAAGTTTATAAAGAAAATAACAGTACAGGAGACAAGAGGATATGGTGTAATAACTAGGAACTTTGCAAAACTTTTATATGCAATTATTGCTCCATACGAGAATGTTACTGTAGGTGGCGACCAATGTATTAATAGAACAATAACCGTAGTAGATGATGGTAATAATAATAGAACAGTAGGCTATAGGGGTTGGCTAGGTTATGGTGATAACTGGCACTCATTATTAAACATGGAGTTAAAGAATCACGCAGGATTTACTAGAGCATTTGGAACATTCTTCAGAGTAGGTTCTGGAACAACCTCACCAACACCAGATGATTATAACCTATCAGCACCAGTTCAAAACATATTTAGTGTTTCAATTAAACTATTAAGCAACCCTGACAACACAGTTGTATCACTAACCGGCTCTGATACTGCCTCACAGGACTTTACATGTAGCGAAGTAGGTTTGCTATGTGCAACATTAACATATGTATCCAAGAGCAGTACTAGGGGAACAGGGTTCTACACACTACTTGATAGAGCGGTTTTGGACACTCCCATAGACTTTGTTGCTGGAGACCCTATAAATGTACAGTATAAGCTTACGTTAGCTTAATAAGTGTGTGGTTACAGATATATGTGTGGTGAGTGAATATGGGTAAGAAAACACTTATTGAATATGAGTTTACTGTTGAAAAGGATGGTAAGGTACTTAAGAAGGGTAAGGGTAGGTCTAAGAGTTACGTGTTAAACTTTATGAAGATAATGAAGTTGTTAATGCTCTCTACTGCTACTGAGGAGCTTACGGATACAGGTGGTAATGCTGTTACCGTTGCAGATTCAGACCTTGGTGCCGTGAATGTTCTAGGTGCTGAGGGAGATGATAGTAAGGGTGTACTCTTCGGTACTGGTACAACAGCATTTGATATTACCGATTGTAAGTTAGCATCCAAGATTGCTCATGGTGATGGGGATAACCTGTTACACTATTATGATACTAGTGTTGGAGATATAGATACTAGTATCTCTGGTAAGGTAAGGTTACCTATTCAGAGGAGTGCCGTAAATAATGGTAGTGTTGATATTAGTGTTAGTGAGGTAGGTTTAGTGGTAAGTATAACGATTGGTGGTACCGACTATTACTTCCTAATAGCTAGGGATGTACTGGACTCACCAATAAGTGTACCAGCAGGAGCAACACTAAAGTGGACATACTATATAACGACAACATACTAACAATAAAAAAATAAAGGATAAACTATTATAACAGTAATTCAACAATTTTTTTATACCATAATAATAGTGGTATGAATACTATTAGTACTAGTGCTAGTATAGTGTATATTATTAGTTTCACCTGTAACACTTTATACTCTATTGCATGGTAGAATGGTAGTTTCTCCATCATACTGGTTAGCATGTTAAGGATTATTAGTATGATTATTACTAGCCCTATCATTGTTTACCGCCGGTTACCTCCCTGTACACTAGGTACACGTGTTTACATATTCTACGCCTGTAAATATAGTCTTCGCATGTGCATGAGTAGTCTCTTATCACCCATTTTCCATTGTAGCTTATGCTTATTGTTACCTCGTATTCTTTGTCCGGGTTTGTGAGGCTCTTCACTCTTGCCACTACTACTCGTATGTTTCCTAGGAGTGTTACTGCCTTAATGTTTACCACTAGTTTTGATATAGCTTGTCTTCTACTAGGAATAGTATTCTTGAAAAATGCTCGTGGAATCTTAGTTCACCCATTTCTTTCATTCTCAGCCAGTAATAGTCTATTAGTGTTTCTAGTACTCTCTCTGGTTTTAGTGTTGTTGCTTTTGATATTTCAAGTAGTCTCTCATAGTTTTTCACCTTTATTCTTATAGTTTTTCCAGCCATTTGTATAGTTCTACCTCCCTCTTACAGATATGCTTGTACTCACAGTACTTGCATTCATCCCTATCTACTATTTCGGGTATCCTCTTCTCGGTTATGCACTTGTAGTATTCTACGGCTAACCCTAGCAGGTGGTTTGCTAGGTTCTTATCCCTATTGTACTTGTATACTTTCACCCCGTTACCCACTAGTACAATGTAGAATCTGCTCTTATCCAGTATGTCAGCGTAGAGGTTAGCCTGTCTAATCCAAGCTCTTGTGGGTTCAGTTCTCTCTGTAACCTTCAGTTCTATAATGTAGTCTTCACCGGCTAGGTCTACTCTACCTGCTAGTATGAATCCCTCCCTCCTGAAGTGTACTGATACTGGTTTTTCATACTCTACATTTAAGTCATAGTACATTAGCTTCTCCATTACTACCGGGAGTATCCATGAGTGAATATTCAACCCTAACAGCATATCCTTTGTTATCCTGTCTCTACCGTACTTCCTCCTGAACCAGCTTCTCCTAATGCACCCTACTATCTCCGTCACGTAGATAACGTTATCATCATATCTTGTCTCCCTGTCTAGTATCTCCCTAAACACTTTCTCCAAGATACTCTTGTTTACACCTGTCATAAAACTCCCTCAGTACTTCTCTTTTATTCCATCCTCTCTTTTCACACTCTTTTTCAACCATCTCTAGGAATGCTAGTGCCTCTCTCAACCCGTATACTATTATGAACCATTTTGGTAACCCGTATTCACGCTTATACTTCTCCAGCTTATCATGTAGCTCCTTTGGTATCTTTACTGTTATCATCTTAAACTCCATACTCTCACCCCGTTCCTGTAGAGGTATCTCGGGTAAATATCGTAGGGTTTACCCGGTTTACCGCTTATACGGAGTGTAGTATAATGTCTCTTAAGGGTTATCTCCACATGTAACCTGTCAAGACACTTCAGTACAGCATACTCCCAGTACCAGTATGGTTTACCCCTCCTAAAAGTATCCCTCAGTATCTCGTATACTTGCTCCCAGTATTTCAGGGCGTAAGGCTCTCTAACCCTGTACTCTGTAAGGTACTCTAGCTCCCTCTGTAGCTTCCTTATCTCACTTATTATTCTGAGTAGTCTCCATCTTAAACCGTACTTGGGGTGTACTATTTTCTCTCTAACCTTTCTTGCCTCCTCGTATCTGCCCCTGCTCCTCAGGTACCTCCACTCCGCTATTAGCCTGTCTATTTCTCTTCCCAGCTTCTCCCTCTCCGATTGTAGTTTTCTCAGTTCACCCGTTATCCTTGTTATCTCCTCCTCCCTGCTCTCAAGCTCCTTCAAGGCTACAATATGGTAGCCGTTCTCTGTTCTGAAGACTACCACATCACAGTTTAATGCTTTACTAAGCCACTCAGCTATCCATAACCCCCATATCCAGCAGATTCTACTCTTACTACAGTCCACATCAAGCATTACTATACGGTCACTGCTAACCCCGAGCCTGTAATTGGGGGATTCACGTAGGAGGTAAGCGAGTTTGAAAAGAGCCTTACACCTCTCGTGAACCGTGTATCTTGGGGGAACTACTTTTTCACTCACACCCAGCACCCCCATTAGAGTAGTGAAAAAAATATGTTAAGTGTGCTCCGTATAGTAGATAGTATACCACCATCTCTTCAACCCGTATTTTTCCAGCCACTCCTCTAGTGGTGTTTTCTCCCTTACACTCTCATACACGTTCCTCCAGTGTGAAGGTATCATCCTGCTTATCGTGTCTGCCCATTCACACCAGTCTTTGAGTCTTGTTACTAGTTCTGGTAGGAAACGGTTTAGAATGTCAAGTATCATCTCCAGTATCATCCTGAGCTTCTCTAGTTCCTCAATATCCCACCTGTACTCTTCAATATACTCTGTTATCGTTTTCTCATGCTTCTCCTTTGGGTACTCGTGGTAACTGTCAATACTCACTCTTCCTCAACCCCTTTATTTTTTCTTCTACCTCTGATAGTTTACTTATCACCATATCCTTCAATTCCACTATCCAGTCTGTCAGTGCACTCCTAACTTCAGCATCAACGTATGGTCTAATACTCTCAATGTACGATTCCGCCCTCATCCTAACCTTCCTAGTGCTCCACCCGTAACGCCTAAACCTCACTGTTGTACTCTTAACATAATCTTCTTTCAGTCTCTCTAGGAACTCGTTTATAATGTCCTCTACGCTACTGTACCTCCATAATTCTACTCTCATACATACTTTCACCCATTGTTCCCCGCCTATCTCCTCTTGTTCGACTCTCCAGTCAGCCTCCTCCCTTATCCTCCTCCTACCGGTTGTCCTCTTCTTCTCGCTTCTCCTGAACATTACGCATATCCATCCTGATAGTAGGTCTTTAGCCCAGTCTGGCAGGTACTCTTCTAGCCTACTGGTTCTCCCAAGAGTATCTGACACCATACTCCACCATCTCATCCACTTTTTCACTGTCAGGCTCCAAACCCAGTACACTCATAACCTTCTGTACTGCTATAGAGTGTCTCCTGAGTCTACCCTGTAGGCTACTCTTAACCCCGGTTACCTTCTGTGCCTTCTCCTCTAGTGTCTTCACCAGTGAGTATAATACTCCATCTGGTAGTATATAGTCTGAAATGTATCGTTGAAGGTCTATCCTCTCGTACATTACGTCACATAGTGATATCCTGTCAAGGAATACTTCAGTATTCCACATGAAGCTTAGTACCTCCTGCACGTATTTTCTATCCGGCTTGTCCTCCTCGAATGTCACGTTACCCAAGAACAGCATGTTCAGTACCTTATAGACCTCGTTTACTGGTGTACTCACCCCTCTACCCCATATTCCCTGCTCCATACCGGTTAATAGTAGTTCATAGTCCTTGCTTAACCTGAAGCTCTGGTCACTCCACTTCTCCATACCGTCAAATGCTACCCCGTCCCTAGTGAACACTATCCCGTAGAACCCGTCACGAGCATTGTACACTAGGTATGCTAGTGAAGGTACCTCAGCAGTGTAACCCCAGTTGAATGCTGTCCTATTCCTCAGTGCGAAATGGGTTTTACCCGTGTTTGGTGGTGTAAGCTGTACAACGTAGACTGGTCTATTATCAATCTTGAAGAGTGATAGTAACCTAGGAATCATCACCCTACCAGTATCCCTACTGAAATGGTAACCATAACCCCATACCAGCAGGTGTAATGGTGTAAGCTCAAGCTCCTCCACTATGTCGAGTAGTTCATTCACGTCCGTCTCTTCACCATACACTTTACTAATGTAGACTACTGGCTTCTTACCCTGAATAGTGATACTTGCCAGTACTGGTCTCCTGAGAATCTCACCCATCCTTTCATCTTCTGGCACATTAAGGAGTCTACCTGTAATATTGTTTGCTAGTTTAACATAGATATCCCTGTTCTCCAAGTCGAATTTCACTTGTTGCACTAGCGTGATACACTTTAACACTCCAGTCCTCACTAGTCTGGTTTTAGCCTCCAGCTCCCTGTTACCATAATACCATAGTTTCCTCCACTCCTTCTCCTCAGTTATCTCTGGTGGTACACCACAAATATTGGGTTTAAAGTATCCCTTCAGCTTCGGGTAGTCTTCTACTCTTAGAGTCTTCACAGGTGACACCCAAGCAGGAGTTCCTGACTGCTACAAGTATATTGTAGACTTCAGGGTATATATGTGGTGTAACAAGCTTAAAGAGGAAATCGAGAGTACTAAGCATGAGCAGTTGCGTAGTCTTCACTATGAGACCCACAGCCTCATGCGGTGTCCTAATATTCTTCCTCGTAGACTCCACTGTCTCCTTAATCTCCCCATAACTTAACAGTAGAAACGCCGTTATAGGATGCTCCTTCTCCCCTCTCACCATCTCAATATTCCTAGAAATATACTCTAAAAAGACATCCAAGATTTTATCCTTAAGCTTCTCCTCACTCACAGCTCCCAACCCCCACTAGGATAAAGAAAAAAATAAGAAGTAAATGTTAAACCCAGAAACATTCTCCACACTCCCTGCAACACCATAATGTTTGAACATTCCCATACATATCCAGCCTAGTAAGATTTGTTGGTTCAACCCTGAAGCTACCACAGTATGGACATTTTAAATCTCTCATCATAACAACCTACATTGGTCTTATGAGTGTGTTTGTAATTGTCGGTTTGTACTTGTATATTAGTCTTAACGCTTCTGGTATTGTGTTTGATACTTCCTCTCTACCGTCTATAACGAATCCTAGAGTAAACATTACACGGTAACACCGACTCCTAACGCCTAGGATGAACTCTCTATCATACTTGTCATATTTAACCCATGTATCTAGAACCTCGGTTCCCTCAAGTGCTGGTATAGGCTCCACCTGTTCAACTGTTTCCTCGAATTTTACGTTATCTGGTATCCATAGTACCCCGTCATCACGTCCTATATGCTGGATGGTGATAGCTCCTACAATGTCACTACCATGAACTAAGTGTATTGCATCATTACGGTACTCTGTCCTCCCAAGGGGGATAACGTTAACCATCCTCTTGAACTCCCTGAGGAACTCTCCAAGCTCTCTACCACTACTGAAGTGTATGAACCCGTGTACTCTTATGAAAAAGGATGATAAAACCATAACCCATAACCCCCATTAAACCAGAGAAAAAAATAAGGGGTTTACTCTTGGAGAACTCTACCTATAATATTGTATACTCTCTTACACTGTAAATAGAATTCTTCGAAGAACTCGCTCCAACCTGTCAGTGTAATCTTCAGTACTTCAGGGTGTTCTCCCCTTTTTACCTCAAGAATCATCTTACCCTTCTTCAGTAACACTGAATCCATAACAAACCTGTGTAACACAAAACCATCATTAAGTAACTCTGTAACAATACCAGTCACTGTCTTCTCCTTATTCTTCACTTCAGGGTAAAAAAGGGTGATAGAGAATGATAGTTTCACTCCTTGACACCTAGAAGTCCAAGTATCTTCTCTGCTATCTCAATCTTTCTTGTCAGCTCCTTATCCATACTGTCTATTTTCGCCCTTAACTCTGCTAGTTCCCTCTTTAACTCTCTACCCTCCTCAACAGTGAACTTACAGTCCTCAATAATCTGGTTAATCACGCTGGATAAACCTGAAACCCTATCCTCAATCCTCTTTAAAATATCCTTCCCGAACATGCTCTCACTCCAAGTTAATTCTCGGGTAACCCCTCTGGTTGAATACTACCTCTATCTCCATACCCTTCTTTAACTCACCATACTTCTTTATCAACGCTACAAGATTACTCTTAGGGTGTAGACTCCACAGGAATGTCTGCCTATACACTATACCCTCTACCTCGAATTCCACTTGTAACGCTTCCCTCTCAGCATTCTCCATGAACCTTTTCTTAACATTCTCATTCCTTATCCTCTCAATATTCACTAGCTCCTTCAGTTTACCTTTCCTTAAACCTACAACTACCGCTTTATGCACTACACCCGGTTTAGGCACAGGTAGTTTTAAACTCTCAAGCTCTTTTACACTCTCCTTACCTGACACGGGGACACACCCCCATTAAAACAAAGAAAAAAATAAAAAGTGAAATAAAAGAACACCCAAACCTTACTCTACACTCTTAACTTTCTCCATCTCCCTAGAGATTTCAGTAATAAGCTTCTTAACCCTATCCATCACTTTCTCCAGCTTTTCACATGTAACTTCAGCAACTTTCTCTAGGAATCCCTCACCAGCATAACGTGATATATCCCTAAGGCTATTCATTGCTAAGAATTTAACATCAAAAATCTCACTATTAATCTCTGAGAGTTCCTCCTGTACATGCTGTAAAAACTTATCCATAAGCTTAACCCCCATTAGAACAAAGAAAAAAATAAAAAAAGAGAGAGAAAAAACCTATCTACTCAGGAACTCTAAAAGTTCACTCCTAAGAGAGAAATCAGGGATATACCTTCTAACGTGTACCCTTAGAAACTCCGCCTCCTTACGCCTCAACATCACTACAGTGTCAATATCCTCCCTCTCAAGACCAGCCTTTCTAAGTCCCTCAACTATAAGAGAGAGGTTAGAAAAATAGGTTTGAAGTTTACGTTTATAGCTCAATTACGTCCTCCTCTTTCTTTCTGCCCTTAGTCTCCGGTATTATAATCATTGGTTTAAGTAGCTCCTCAACCTCACTTCTATGTTTCTCTAACCATTTAGCAAACTCCACCAGCTCATCAATAGTTCTGTTATCAACGGTGAAAGCTATCGGAATATTAGCACTAGGCGTCCTAATCCATATACCAGTACTCCATGTCACCTTAGGATAAACCGCTATATTACCATTC
>Ga0190367_1001447_pt1 | contig 13718 bp, 12 predicted proteins | sample 4872181011_MG_FD_171838 | JGI IMG/M metagenome (GOLD analysis project Ga0190367, IMG submission 171838) | Hydrothermal vent microbial mat bacterial communities from Southern Trench, Guaymas Basin, Mexico - 4872-18-10-11_MG | ecosystem: Environmental > Aquatic > Marine > Hydrothermal vents >...
GAATATATATATATATTACTTCGCCAATTCAATTCACGGGGAGAAGATGAGTAGGAAAATAATTGCTATATCTGTTCTTATGCTAGTTCTGCTATCCATGAACGTGATAAAGATCAGCAGGTCAGAAGAAATTCATGAAGGAAATGCGTACGTTGGAAAGATGTGGCTCGAAATTCTCGACACATCAAACGTCAATGGAAGCTGTTACAATAGCATTGTTATAGGGCATGTTAGAGCAAAAAACGACTGGATAGTTTACAGTAATGAAAGTAAGGTAATTGCAAACGTATCCATACCAAGCTTATCTTTTCATGATTGCAACATCTCAACCTATCCAGAGAGCAATCTAACCCAAGCAAATGACAGCGTAACTCCATTTGTGGCTGAATTCTACTTAATTGTAGAGAAGGTCATAAACGGAACAAATACTAGCATAGTAGGAGTGGACAGCTTTGTCCTGATCTCTAGGAATTGCACCAATGCAACGATCAAAAACCTGACCGTGCCTTTGGATACCCTAGGAGTGGAGAGCAATGTAACCCTTCTCTGTACCTTAGAAGTAGTTGTCAGGAACTGCATAGAGAAAAAGATAATCAATCTAAACGAAACAAGGAAGCACAACCTGACTTTCTTCTCTCAAGATAAGAGCGTTGTTGGAGTAGAAACCCAAGAGAGTGGAGCAAACTTCTCATATCATTTAAGCAAGGCTGAAGAAGCACTCAAAACTCCATGGAATTACATACCAAATGCATCAGAGGATTGGAATCCAAATGTACTCATCATAGATAATGAATCATACGATACAGAAAATGAATCATGTAGTTATGAATCGTACAGTTATGGTAATGCAAAAGGATGGGGTCTGGGCACACTTAGCCTTTGTGACACTTATTTTACCATAGAAGTATTTGACTTCACCGCTGGTAGTAAGGAGGAAACCCTATATGTAGAGAAGAACAGCACTTTAGCTGGCGAGGACGCATATGTAGGTTTCCACATCGACGTAGACGTTTATGCCATACCAACAATTTTATGGTGGAAATTAGGAAGACCTTTGAAGCATGCCGGTGGACTTGGAGTGGAAGCGTTTGTTCCAAATTATCTGGCTGGGAACTATACGGCAGATGTATCAGTGGAGGGACGACTTGTATTCAGCCTTCCACCAGATGAAAATGAAAAGACAATCACTGCAACCCTTGGAGTTGGAGCATGTCCGGGAGGAAGTAAATCTGAAGATGGATACACAATACATTTAATCAGAAACAACAGCACGAGCCCATTGCCAACTCTCCTATGGACATGGTTCCCCGTTGGTCTAGCTTATAAAGGAAGCTACGAATATGTAAATGAGGTCAACCAAACCATAGAGGTTAATCTATACCCAATGATCAATAACATGCAGGAAGATAAAGTGATATTTACCTTTGGAGTTAATACAGCTTGTTCAAACATAAACATGACATATGAAGAGGTTCAGGAGGAAGAGAACAATGAAGAAGAACAAAGTACCACTAACCAAAATGCTGAAGAGGTTATAGTCGTTTATTCTTGTGAGGCGGTATAGATGAACAAGCTCATGTTTGCAATAGCTGTAACCTTTGCTTTAATCGCATGTGCAAATATTCCAGTCATAGCAGAGCAAGAAAGTATAGCAGTAAATACAAAATGTCAAGATAGAGCATGGTACCTTGGAACCTTAAACCTAACCATGGGTTCATGTAGAATCTACAACCTCTCCTTTGTTCCGGGTGAGAAAGAGATTACTCTGTATGTAGAGAAAAATCGGACATTAGCTGGCATAGATGCATATGTAATTTTCAACATAACCGTAAAACCAAGTGGTTCTATACCTACAATCTTGTGGTGGAAATTAGGAAAACCATTTCATCATATTGGGGGAATAGGAGCTCAGTTCTTCTTTCCGGGATACCCACCGGTGATACCATTTTTCACTAGGATAATAAAAGGTCGGCTTGTTTTCAGCATTCCACCAGACCAAAACAGCCGAACAGTTACCATAACTCTAAGAGCGGGGGCACTATTTGGAGGAAAAATAACCGAAGATGGATATACGGTGCACTTGATCAGGGTTGAGGATTGAAACACGGCACCAAAATGCTGAAGAAGTTACAGTTGTTTATTCTTGTGAGGCGGTATAGATGAACAAACTCATATTTGCAATAGCTGTAACCTCCTTAATCGCATGTACAAATACTCCAGTCATAGCAGAACAAGGAAACATAACAAAGCAAGTGAATACAAAATGTCAAGATAGAGCATGGTATCTTGGAACCTTAAACCTAACCATGGGTTCATGTAGAATCCATAATCTCTCTTTTGTTCCAGGTGAGAAAGAAATCACTCTATATGTAGAGAAAAACTGGACATTAGCTAGCATAGATGCATATGTAATCTTTAACATAACCGTAGAACCAGGTGGTTCTATACCTACGATTTTATGGTGGAAATTAGGAAGACCAATCAAAACAGGCGATGGTGGATTCGGAGCTGAGTTCTTCTTTCCGGGATATCCACCAGTGATACCATTTTTCACTAAGATAATAAAGGGTTGGCTTGGTTTCAACTTTCCACCAGATAAGAACAACCGAACAGTTACCATGACCCTTAAAGTAGGAGCACTATTCGGAGGAAGAATAACCGAAGATGGATACACGGTGCATTTGATCAGGGTTGAGGATTGAAACACACCAACCAAAATACTGAAGAGGTTACAGTTGTTTATTCCTGTGAGGCGGTATAGATGAACAAGCTCATATTACTAACAGTTATAGTCCTGATCCTTTGCGTGAATATTCCAGTCATAGCAGAGCAAGGAAAAGAAACAGAGAAGGTATGTCAAAATGAAGAGGCGTGGTACCTCGGAACCTTAAACCTAACCATGGGTTCATGTAGAATCTATAATCTCTCTTTCGTTCCAGGTGAAAAAGAGATTACTTTGTATGTAGAGAAAGATATGGCATTAGCTGACATAGATGCCTACGTAATTTTCAACATAACCGTAAAACCAGGTGGTTCTATACCTACAATCTTATGGTGGAAGTTAGGAACACCAATCAGAACAGGTGATGGTGGATTTGGAGCTCAGTTCCTCTTTCCAGGATATCCACCAGTGGCACCGTTTTTTACCGAGATAATAAATGGTTGGCTTAGTTTCATCCTCCCATTAGACAAGAACAACCGGACGATTACTATGACCCTAGAAGCAGGAGCATTATTCGGAGGAAGAGTAACCGAAGATGGATATACGGTGCACTTGATCAGGGTTGAGGACTAAAACGCAGGGGACTGTCAAGGAACTCTATCCTCTGAGCTATAAAGCAACAAATCTTTACTGAAACCATCTTACCAAGGTTCTCCATCTTCAATGTTAAGCCGGCGGAGGGATTTGAACCCTCGACCTGGTGATTACGAGTCACCCGCTCTACCAGGCTGAGCTACGCCGGCTATCTGGATAAAGGTTTGTTATCTTTATATCTGTTGCTATATTTAGATGAAGTTCATGCTTTCCGCTATTTGCAATTCTCCATGGAATTCTTCTTTGATGGATCCAGTTGAGACATAACCATAAACCTTCACGAAGAGCCTGCAGTAGCGTAAAATAAAGAGGTTAATGGGATGATAATCAGTTACGACAAGGGTAATGGATGCATGTACTTTGCCATCATCAACGAGTATAATTATCTTCGTTGGAATCTCTAGACCATCAACATTGATGAAGTCCAATGTAAGGATGGAGATATTTTCCTGGTCTATCCCAATGTAGCCATCTGAATCAAAATTTAGAGTTGCTATTTTTGTATCGTTCTCCCACCTGTTCCTTATTTCAGCCCATGTTAGGCTAAGTCTTTTTCCATCTATCCTGCCCCAGTACCATCCCTTGCTATCTATACCAGTGAGAACAGAGTAATTCCAGTTGTGATCGTGATATCCAGTACCATATACCTCTAAGTTTTCATTGCCTAAGATTAGCCTACCGTAAACCAAAGCTTTCGGCAACGGGACAACCCAACCTTCCCTCTTTGTGCAGCATTTCCATCCAACGGTTGTTCCAATATAAATTAGATCGACAACAGTTTTTCCTATTCTAATGTAAAGTTTGTACTTCCACTTTCCATTTTCCCTAAAAGTCTCTAGATCCAAGTACATGATAACTTCATCTCCTATCCTTATGCAAGGATAATCCTTTGAGACAAGGGATGGCAAGAAAATGGTTACCATTGAAGATCTTTCCAAAAGTTTTCCGTCCTTGTAAATTTCAACGACATATCTCATCACTCCCTGATCTTCCACCGAATGTACCGATATGCCAGTGTGGATGGCGTAACCATTTTCAAAAATCGCATCGAAGTACCACCACTCCGTGGTTGGAATATGATAGGGTCCATGGTATGCATCATCTCTTGGTGAAATCGATACTGGTTGCGGTTTAAAGGCGATCTTCTCTTTGAAAAGATCATCAAATTCAAACTGACCTATGGGTATAACCATGAAAAGGGCAAAGAATGCAAATAATCTTTGCGATAACATCGATTTTTTTTATTTGTATCACATAATATAAAATTTTTTGGTGGCTTGGAATCATTGGAACGATGATAGTTTTATACAGCTAGTGGATTACCAAAGGTATGGAAGTTGAGGTTGGCAAAATATACGAGCTGGAATTGAAAGATGAAAAAGTTCTGTTTGGAGTAATGTACGCATTTGAAAAGGGAAGAAACAGAGATGTATACAGCTTAATGATCTATAGCCATAAAGGTGCATTTGAATTTCCGGTACGGAGAGAAACGCTAAGCAGGTGGGTAAAGGAAAATAAACTGAAAGAGGTCGAAGCAGAAAGCGCTCTCCAGCAGATATTGGGATAAAAATTGTACAAAAAATTTTTTAATTTGTGAGGCAGAGAAAAAACGATGATGAAGAACAAGAAAAATGAAAGGAATGAGCCGGATCCGACGATTGAGGTGCCAGATCCATACCCAGAGATCTAAAATTTTATTATTACTTTTACAGACTCTTTCGCTTCCGATACAAGATCAAAACCCTTCTGTATTTCTTCAAGTTTTAACCTGTGAGTTATCATATCCTTCACTTCTATTTTCTTCGTTTTGAGAATTTCTATCGCCTCTTCTATATCTCTCGGAGCCCCTGCATAAGTTGATACCACTTTCACACCCTTATTCCATAAATCAAAAATCCTTATTGGAACTTCTATGTCAGGGGCTAGAGGCGCAAAGAGCAGGATCGTCCCTCCTTTATCAACACAATCAATAGCTTGCAAAATTGCGCTCGGGGCACCGGCAGAGACTATAACCATATCTGCCAAATAGCCGTCGTTTATCTCTCTCAACTCCTTTACGACATCATCTTTCTTAGCGTGGAGGGCAAGATCAGCACCGTACTCCAGGGCTTTCTCAATCCTATACTTATTAATATCGACGCAAACAACCCTCTTTGCTCCCCACGCCTTTGCGAGCTTCAACTGAAGTAAGCCAGATATTCCACTTCCTATGATGAGAATGGTTTTGTTAGGCTTAAACTCTGCTATTCTAAATCCCCTTATCGAGCAAGCTAGGGGCTCAATAAAAACACCCTCTTCATAAGATATTTCTTCTGGTAATAAGAAAACACCTCTATCCACGTTTATCTTTGGAACTCTTATGTATTCGGCAAAACCTCCGGGATCGAAGTTAGTTGAGCGTAGAGTACAGCATAAGGTATGTTGTCCATTTAGGCAGTACTTGCATTTATTGCATGGTACGTGATGCGACACGAAAACTCTATCTCCAACTTTGTACGCATCCACTCCTTCTCCCACTTCCACTATATCTCCAGTTATTTCATGACCCAGTACTCTTGGCGCAGTCTTTATTCTGTACCATTCCATGACGTCGCTACCACAGATTCCACTAGCCCTTACCTTAACAAGAATTTCCCCTTCCCCTATTTTTGGTATTGGTATCTCCTTTATCCTGATATCCTTATTGTTGTAATATACGGCTACTTTCATCTTTTACTTTCTTCCTTAAATATATCAAAAGCTTCCTTTGGCGTTGCATCCTCATGGACAATTGCCCTAACCGCCTTTATCATGGCAACTGGATTCGATGACTGAAATATGTTCCTTCCCATATCTACACCTGCAGCTCCAGCCTGTATAGCATCGTATGCCATTTTTAAAGCATCCTGCTCCGGTATTTTCTTTCCTCCAGCTATTACTATTGGTACCGGACAACTTTCCACGACCTTTTCAAAACCTTCTACGTAGTAAGTCTTCACCATATGCGCTCCAAGCTCAGCAGCCATCCTGCTTGCCAGGGATATGTACTTTGCATCTCTTTTCATTTCTCTACCAACTGCAGTTACTGCAAGTACTGGTATACCATATCTCTCGGCATCGTCTATGTACTGTGTTAAGCCCAGAATGGTGTCTCTCTCGAAGTCCGCTCCAACCATGATGGAAAAGGCTATTGCCGAGGCATTCAATCTTATGGCATCCTCGATAGAAACTATTATTCCTTCATGGAGCAGTTCCTTTCCTATGATACTCGTTCCACCAGATACCCTTAGTATAATAGGAATGTCATTTGAAGGATCGACATAGTTTCTCAAGGCTCCCCTCGTTAGCATTAGAGCATCGGCATAGGGTATAAGGGGATTAACCGTTTCATCGAACTTTTCCAAGCCGGTCGTTGGTCCCATGAAGTACCCATGATCTACGGCGAGCATCAAGGTTCTACCATCCTTTTTTATTATCCTGGATAGCCTGTTTTTCATCCCCCAATCCATTTCAAACCCCAAGCTCATAACTTCGAGGTGGTATATAAAGTCTGTCAATGAGAGATTTCAACAAAAGCTCAAAATTTGGGCGAAAAGTAAAAATCTTAGGTGAAAAAAGCATAATATTAATGCTTCGAAAGTTTTTTATAGGAATTTGTGTATTTCTATTTGCTTTGTTTTGATCACTTGAATATCGGGGGGGTGATGCTATGGGCAGTGTGAAGATAGCCATAATAGGTGTTGGGAACTGTGCAAGTTCTCTTGTACAGGGTATATACTATTACAGGGATAAGGATCCGGATGATGTAAATGGTTTGATGCACTGGGACATAGGAGGCTACAAGCCTTATGATATAGAGGTGGTGGCGGCAATCGATATCGATAAAAGAAAAGTTGGAAAGGATATCAGCGAAGCAATTTTCGCAAAACCAAACTGCACAACAGTATTTTACAAGGATGTTCCAAAGATGGGTGTTGAAGTCGTTATGGGAAAGGTACTAGACGGGGTTGCTCCCCACATGAAGAATTATCCCGAAGATAGAACTTTTATAGTAGCGGATGCAAAGGAAGCTGAAAAGGAAGATATAGTCAAGGTTCTAGAAGATAGCGGAGCCGAGGTAGCTCTTAATTACCTACCGGTCGGCTCTGAAGAGGCTACCAAGTTCTATGCGGAATGCTGCCTAGAGGCTGGCGTTGGTCTAGTTAACTGCATCCCAGTATTCATAGCGAGTAACGATAGCTGGGCAAAGAGGTTTGAAAAGAAAGGAATACCCATAGTTGGAGATGACGTCAAGTCGCAAGTCGGGGCAACGATAACGCATAGGGTTCTTGCAAAGCTATTCTCCGATAGAGGTGTAAAGATAGACAGAACTTACCAGTTGAACGTTGGAGGGAATACTGATTTCTTGAACATGCTCGCAAGGGACAGGCTAAATTCGAAGAAGATATCAAAGACCGAGGCGGTGCAGTCTGTAATGAATACAAGGTTAGACTCAGATAATATACACATAGGTCCATCTGACTATGTACCATGGCTCAACGATAACAAACTCTGTTTCCTGAGACTTGAGGGGAGATTATTTGGAGATGTGCCAATGAACCTAGAGCTAAGGCTAAGCGTAGAAGATTCCCCAAACTCTGCCGGCTGTGCGATAGATGCGATAAGGTGCTGTAAACTTGCAATGGACAGGGGAATAGGAGGTCCACTTATATCTATATCTGCATACACCATGAAGCATCCTCCCCAGCAGTTCCCAGATAGTGTAGCTAAGGAAATGGTCGAAGAATTCATCCAAGGAAAAAGAGAGAGATGAGCTATAAGGTATGCGTAATTGGACATATTACGAGGGATTATGTAAGAATAGGTGACAGGAGTTGGACTGCACCTGGAGGGACAGCGTACTACCTTTCCATAGCACTTCATAGCTTGGGAGTAGAACCGATAGTGATCACGAAATTAAAAAAAGAAGATAGATACCTGCTTAGCGACTTGGAAGAAAGGGGTATAGAGGTGATTGCAGAGTATACCAAGCATACTACCACTTTTGAGAATGTGTACATTGATGGAAAAAGGCTACAGAGAGTAATTTCCATCTCCTCACCATTTACGGCAAAGGATATCGATGGTATAGATGCAGATCTGTTTTATTTGGGCTCTCTCACAAGAAATGACTTGGAGGAAGATCTTCTCTCGAGATTAAGAAACCGCTTTACGGCGATTGATGCCCAAGGTATGTTAAGGAGGGTTAATGGCGGAAGGATAAATTTGGAAAGGATGGAAAATCCAGATAAGCTATCCTGTGTGGATATAATTAAGCTTAATGAAAGAGAAAGCATAGCATTGGCTAGAAAGACCGATCTAATTGGAGCGATACGAGCTATAAAGGTATTTGGGCCAGAGGAGATAGTGATCACTTTAGGGGAAAATGGAAGCGTAATCCATGCGAATGGAAAAACCTACAGGATACCACCATTTAAGACAAAGGTCGTCGATCCCACTGGATGTGGAGATACTTACATGGCCGGCTACATCTACAAAAGATTAAGAACAAAAGATTATAATGAGATAGGCATCTTTTCTTCAGCTGTAGCATCTATTAAGCTCAGCAAGAGAGGTCCGTTTACGGGAAGTGAAAGAGATGTTGAAAGCTTTATTAATAGCAGCGGGAAGGGGAGAAAGGCTTGGTGAAGTTACTAAAGATAGACCGAAACCCCTTGTCGACCTGCTTGGCCTTTCTTTAATAGAGAGAATTATTCTTACGGCAAGAGAAGTTGGAATAAGTGATTTTGTTATAGTGATTGGATACAAGGGTGAGAAAATAAAGGAAAAGCTAGGAAATGGAGAGAAGTATGGCGTTAAAATAGAGTATGTTGAAAACAGGGAATGGAAAAAAGGAAATGCCTTGTCGGTAATGAAGGCGAAAGACCTCCTTAATGATAAATTTGTACTGCTCATGTCTGACCATATATTCAATGGGGATATACTCAATGCTTTGATCAAGAGCAACATAAAGGCTTCAGTTACTCTAGCTGTTGACAGGAGGGGACCCTTGGAAGAGGATACCAAGGTCTTGGAAGAGGGAGGGTTAATAAAAGACATAGGTAAAAAGATAAGCAAAGCTAATGCGATCGATACCGGAATATTCATGTGTTCTCCAAGATTCTTTCAGTATGTGGAGAGAGCGATAAAGGAAGGTAAAGATACTCTATCAAGCTGTGTCCTTGAGGCTGCAAAGAATGGAGATGCAAGGGTATTTGACATATCAAAGATTGATAATGCTTGGTGGATAGATATAGATACGAAGGAGGATTTAAGGGAGGCAGAAAGAATTCTGTGCAGGAATTTGATAAAAAGGACAGATGGACCTATCTCCAAATATATAAACAGACCAATTTCCGTCAGGATATCAAAAGTTCTTGCTAAAACGAGTATTAAACCCATTACAATTTCCATAATTAGCTTCATCCTTTGTATCGTATCTTTCTATCTTTTTTTCATTGGGAATTATCTGAGCATAGCTCTCGCTGGAGTGGTCGGGCAGATATCTTCAATAATAGATGGATGCGATGGGGAGATAGCTAGATTAAAGTTCATGGCAACGGATTATGGAGCATGGCTGGATGCGGTTTTGGATAGGTACGGAGATGCTTTCGTGATAGCTGGCATCATCTATGCATCTTGGATTTCAAGTGGGGATATCAAAGTATGGCTATTTGGCTTGGTTGCATTAATTGGAACTTTCATGAACAGCTACACAGCCATAAGATATGATTCCATATTCGCTGAAAGGAGAAGGAAGCACGAGATAAGGATAGGGAGAGATGTGAGGATGTTCCTCATCATGATAGGTTCTCTCCTGAACCAGCTTTTCTACACATTAGTCGCCCTAGGTATATTGACCAACGCAGAAGTCATTAGGAGAATTTATGCTTGCAGAGATTGATTTAGAATTTCCTTTAGCCACTTTGGCATGGCAAAAGAGGCAAGATGAAGTTCTGGAGTATAGTATATCGTTTCTATCTCTCTTTTTTTGAATCTCTCCACAATTTCCTCTTTATTTAAGACCAAAGGTTTTTTTGAGCAGAGCAAAAAACTCCACATTCCAGATGGATAAGTTGGGACAAAAGAGAGATAAACAGCTCTATGCGGAAAGCATTCCGAATTTTTCAATATAGCTAAGAAATAGTCCTTCTGAAGATATGGAGATTGGCTTTGCGTCGCGAGTAAGTCGCATATCTTAAAACATTCTCGATAGAACTTTTTTGAAATCAATGGTTTGCTCAGTGCATCTGGATCGCTTCCATCAACTATCACAACATCAAACTTCTCATTGCAGTTTGAAACAAAATCTAAACCCTCTTTCAGAACTATCTCTACCCTTTCTAAAGCACCTCTATCTATGGAAAGGTACCTTCTGCAGATTTCTATAACATCTTTGTCGATCTCCACTAGGACAACCTTTTTGGGATGATGCTTTAGCACCTCTCTCGCTGCTCCTCCATCTCCCCCTCCTATTATCAGTACTTTCTCTGGATTTGGATGCATAAGTAAAGGAACGTGCACGAGCATTTCGTGGTAGAAACCCTCATCTTTCTCGCTCAACTGTATCTTTCCATCTATCACGAGGACTTTCCCCATGCACGTAGAAAAAACTTCTATCTTCTGCATGCCCTTTTTCTCTACGATCTTCTCTCCCTCCAACCCAAAAAGCACACAGCCATGCTTCTCTATCACTTTATCCATACAATTCGACTTTAAGGTCAAGGAGTTTATTAAAGTAGCTCTAAAATTCTCTTTTGAAAAAGGTGAGATCAATCCTGTGCCAGTCATCAAAGTCGTATTTGCCTCTAGATCCATCTGAGTAATCAACCAGAATATAAACATAGTTATAGTTCATGCAACTTCTGTATACCCTGTACTTCCACCATTCCTTCCTTGGGAAAACTGTGTATATGTTATCGCATCCCGGCGTATTCCAATTGAAAATTCCTAAAGTATGACCCAACTCGTGCATTATAACGCTGGCATAAGCTACCGCTCTCTGATAATCCCTATCAAAACCTTTTCTTAAAAACCCAGCAATAAAGTGAAACTTACGAGATAAGTTTTCCACCACATCCGCTGATATTTGGAGGCTATCGAGTTGGTAATGCTCTCCATCTATTGAGGTTGGATAGACGTATCCAGGCCATCCCGCATCATGGACAATTACTCCATAATGCATAATTCCTCTTTTCCACTTACACAAATCGCCATGCAAGAAATAATTGAGATAAATGTTCTTTAAGTCCTCTCTTGACGTACGATCGCTATATGGTATGATTTCTCCCCCTCCATCCCATCCCTCGTTTATGTGAATCACTATGTTATGTCTGGAAAAAGCTTCCTCAAGTAGGCATTTTGTTAGCGGAGGGAGTATAGCCTCTCCACTTCCATTTTCTTTCTCCATCTGGTCTATTTCTAAGAAAATATCTTTCCTGAAAGGATCCGTACCAAATTGGGATAGCAAACATTCCTCTACGTTGTTCAACCCATCGTTATCTAAATCTAGTAAAGAATGATTTTCTGGACGTTTTGGATGATAGAACCACTCATCTATATATCTTCCTTCCTTATGATCATACTTGAAGGTATGACCCCATTTCCATTCCCAATAGCTTGATACTCCATCACCATCGTGATCAATTCCACCATCATTGGTAAAAGGATCCGTTCCAAACACATTGACTTCAGCCCAGTAAGGAATATGGTCTCCGTCGTAATCATTCTGGTAAATGTCAAAACACAGCTCGAAGTCCCAATCCTTTTCATATGTACTCCCATCATCGCATCCGTTCAGCCTGCCATAGCCACTTGGGTCCGAAAGAGCCTTAACTGGAGATAGCCAATCGTCGCCGAGCCAGTGTCCGGATTTTACATTGTAGTATATCTCTGCATACCTCTTTTCCGGTTCTTTTATGCTCCCTATATCCATTAATTTATCCTTTCCCTTATTCCAATCCCAGAGCTCTATCCTTATGTGCACCCATTCTTGATCATCTGGAATGTCGCAAGTGAACTTCCATAGCTGATCCTCCACGTATCTTACATTGTGCCATACCGGACTTCTAAACTCCATGCCATTGACAAATACCTTTACATAAAGATCTGGAAACATCCATTTGAGCTTGGGCAGATACCACTTTCCATAATCTAGACTCCTTATGCACTTTATCTCAATAGTAATTTTTAGGTTTGTTAGAGGATCAAAGTCCGTACCTTTCTCCCCTTTAATTGGAAATGTAAAGAAGAGCAAGGGTAACATGCATGCAAAGATTCTTGCGAGGTTTTTCATATAAAAACACCATAATATAAATAGGTTCTTTCCTTAATAAACTTAATCCGCCTTTTCCAGCTTTACGATGATTTCGCTCTTCTCCGGTAGAGTTAGCACTGAAATTCCCAGAATCAAGGGCAGGTACTTCATTTTACTTTTAATTGAGTTTAAGGCTATTTATAGTTTTAGGTAAATAATTTTCACAGGTAAACTATGTATCCTGGCCATGCAAAGGAATCCTTTTCTATTCCTTCACTGTAAAAGATGGCTTTCACTTGGTATATTCCAATGGGTGGATGGAACGAATACGAATAATAGCCGTATGCATCTTTTGTGGTATCGATGCCTTCTCTATGGATAGACCTGATGACCGTATCTATGACAAACTTTACCTCATCGATTTCTTCCCTAGGTTTTATCTTAACCGTTAGTGAGGAAGTTGTAACCACCGAGCAGCCGAGTACCGCAAGGAGGAGAGAAGGCTTTCTTTCAACGGAGCTGTACCAGTACCCAATTTCCGGATAGTAAGAGAATGCCGTTGTCTTTGTCGATATCATCTTGAAGTCCCCGCCGACGTTTCCAGCTACATCCCATACTTTAGCCTCTATCTTGTAGCTTTCTCCAGATCCGACCGTGAATGTATAGACATATCTCTCCTCTCTAGTAAACCATTCTTTCATCAGCTCATCATTGATGTAAATCGCAGCCCTAGCTATTCCCGAACCTTCTTCATCAACGGTGAATTCTATGGTTACATCTCCCGGCTCAACGACATCCTCCTTTGGCTTCGTTATGTAAACCTTTGGAGGTCTTCCATCTATCTTTATGATCTTTTTCTTTGGATTTTCAGCATTCCCGGCTTTATCAACCGACCAGTACTCTATCTCATGCTCGCCGGTACCTCTAACTATGAAGGTGCATGGATTCTGCTTGCTGGAGTGCAGATCTCCATCTATGCTGTAGTAAATTGTATTTACTCCACTCCCATTGTCATATGCCCTAAGCTCCACCTCGACATAGGTTGTAAACCATCCATTCTCTCCATTTGGCTCTTCAGGATCGGTAAACAGCAGGGTCCATGGAGGCTCGGTATCTTCACCTATATAC
>Ga0190367_1001448_pt1 | contig 13704 bp, 26 predicted proteins | sample 4872181011_MG_FD_171838 | JGI IMG/M metagenome (GOLD analysis project Ga0190367, IMG submission 171838) | Hydrothermal vent microbial mat bacterial communities from Southern Trench, Guaymas Basin, Mexico - 4872-18-10-11_MG | ecosystem: Environmental > Aquatic > Marine > Hydrothermal vents >...
AATCGTACGCTTGTAGAAGAAACTATCAGGCATTACCTTAACCATTTGCTCACCATCAATGCCTTATTTTTAGTAAATATCCATCTATCTATCTTACCTGCACTCTTCACAATTATTATCTTCCTTGTATTTCCTAAATCCTTTATCCTTAGTCTGGTCCAGTTGAATAACATAAAGCAAGCTAGTAATATATGCTTACATAGGCCATTGTAGAGATAATACTTGCAAGTACAGCCATATCTTAATGGCTTGTGTCTGTAGTAGCAGCTATACATTCCTTCACTTCCTTTGTATACCATTGTTATTTGAAGGCTGTCGTAGTCTATCTCTAACCTTACCACATTATCTATCATCCCTAGCTGTCTGCCTCCTGTCATACTTATGTTACCATCCTGGTACCTATATAAAGGTTACTGTCTGGTATCACTATTAGTATCCTTCTTGTTACTATCTAGTTTATCTATCATATCGAGTAGCTCTCTCATAATCACTACACAGTTATGAATTGTACTACTCATCGTATAAAGAATGAAGTAAAGGGTATACTTTAGCTTGTTCTTTTTGTATTTTTCCTTCTTATCATAGAGGTAGCCATTGATGACAAAGTTTAGCTCGTATAGGTCCTTAAGGTACAGCTTTAGATGTTTGTCGTTAAGTATGGCTCTTACCATCCGTAACCACCCATGGGAAATATGCATTCACAACTATAGTTAGCCACTCTATACTTCTTGGTACCTTGACACACACAGAAGTTATGGCATAGGTTATCAAAAGCTATTCTCCATATCCTTTGCTCTAAGTAAAACCTGTATGCAATAAAGCTAAGTATTAAGGCTGATAGAAACAATACTGTAATTAGTATCAGGGAATCCTTTCTTATGGCCAAGTATATCTCATTCATTCCTCCTCACCTTTATACTTAATAAGCATATCGAATAGTTCTTCTCCTTTCTTTGCATATTTTAACATTACTTTCCTTATTTTCTCATCTTTTATCTCCTCATTGTATTCTATTGCTCTAAGTAACACTGATACTGTACGTAAATAGTCTAGTATCTCTAGGAGTAAGTTATTCATTCCTCCTCACCCTCTATTCAATTAAGGTTACCGTTTTGAGTATATTTATTATTCTATCTATTAACCATTCTGGAATTCCTTTCTTCTTTAATTCCCCTCTTGTTTTGTATTCTTTCTCTGGGTAATAATACATAAATATTCTTTCTGTGTCTTTGTATACGGTAATAAATGGTGCGGCTCTAGGATCATCAGTATATTCTATTGTTATTTTATATTTCATTCCTCCTCACCTTCCTCTTTCTTCACTAGTCTTAATTCTGCTTCAAATCTTATCTTTGGTATACCTAGGGAAGTATATACACTGATGCAAAAGCTATTAAGTGAATCCCTTAACATGCTAAGTATCCTATCTCTGTACTCTGGAGGAAAGGTAGATGCTTTATCTATCAATTCATTAATGTTAACCACTGCAATAAGCACTTTTTCAATTCCTATTCTAAATGTTTCGATAGAGTCTTCTAACTGACCCATTATCTCAATGATACGTTTCTTTAACTCCTTCTCATCCTTTATCTCCTCTTTATTCATTCCTCCTCACCTACTATTCTCTAATAGTTTCATTACCACTTCTCTCCTCTCCTTCTGTAGTTCTCTTATGTAAGCTATCTTAACATGTCGTCTCAGACCCATCAATACGTGTCTTATCTTCGTGATCGCCCTTATTAGGCCATAAAGGAAATCTTGTATTTCCTTTAAGTCATCTTCTACGCTCTTAATTATTCCCATTACATATGCTATCTCTTGTCCTAGGTCTGTTTTGGTTACCTCATTTTTCTTCCTCCTTCTCCTCATTCCTCCTCACCCTCCTCTTCTACCTCCCTTAGTTCCTCAGGATACCTATCATTGTCATCTTCTCCAAATATCTTCTTATATCTCTCCACAATTAGCCTACTGAGTACTCCACTCCTTGTTCCTTTGTAGTACTCTACTAACTTGTCTAGTTTTCGCTTTATACTAAGTGGCATACTAACAGAGAACACCACCTTCTCCTCGCCCCTCCTCATAACAAACAAATAACCAAACAAATATATAAACCCTCCTCCTTGTAACATCTCTCGCGTATATTATTAAGAGTGTTAGCAAACATATAAATATATATTTCTTATATATATGTTAGCTAACTCTTTAGATAGATATGTCCTGAGGTGTTATCTCTTACTCCTCCTTCTACACCTATAGCAATTCTTAATTATCAAGTCAACTTTGCTCTTCAATTTACCAAGCTCATGGCTCATGTAAAATAATTTACCAATAATAAAAACAAGTAAAGAAGTAGTAATAGGATCTGGCATATTACTGTTCTTCTTGTTCTTCCTTCTCTTCTTCTTCCTCTGGTGTTTCTTCTATTCTGTGAGGATTAACTGGGTTATCCTCTCCAAATACCCAGTCGAATGGGTTCATAGTACTCACTCTATTACTCAGTTCTTTTCATATGTTCTTTTAAATCTTCTGCGATAGCTACTGCAATAGCTAAAGATAGACCTACTAAGAACCCAATTGGCCCTAGATGTACTCCTGTTACTGTATAATTTTCTGCAAGCTTACCAAGGATGTAGAATACGAATCCTACACCCTGTCCATATGCAAAGCCAGCTAGGAGTCTCCTTCCGAAGCTAGGCATATCTATCTATCTCTATTATTTCTATTATATGTATTACTTGTAAATCGGATAGTAGTTACATCTCTGTTACCTTAAATACATGAATTTTGTACAGATCAAAGAGAGGGAGTAGGTTAGTATCTACTTCCTCGCATACTACAGCTAACTTAATCGGCTTTCTAGGTTTGAATTGCCTTTCATACCACCAAGCATAGGCGAGTAACTGTCCTAAGGCACTCCTTCCGGCTCTAGGCTTTACTTCAAATATCCAAATATGGTCCTTTGTCTCCCCAACTACATCAATCCTTAATTTTGTTAATGCATCAAACATCTTAATTACAGCCCCCTTTATTCTCAGCTCAAACTTAAGCTCTGGTCTTCTTTTCACCTCTTCTTTCAAAACTTTGTATTGTTCTATGTACCATGAAGGTATCTTTGCCTTTCCTACTCTGACATCATACTCAAGCCTTATGAACTTCAGCTTAGTCTTTCTTAAGAAAGTTTCCCAAATTGCTACTTCCTTAGGGCCTAAGTGTGGATACTTTAATGCTAAAAATACACTTGCTGGTCTTTCTTCTTCCATGTATAGTTATATAATCTCTTCTTCTAATAGGAGTTTAGCCTCCTTTCTTTCTTCTTCTATTATCTTCTTTATCTTTTCTTCTTCCTCTTTTTCCTCCTTCTCTAGTATGTACTTTTTATAGTACTTAGTACGCCTCAATCTACTTAGGAATTTAGCTCTTATTTCCCAATCCATCCTATACTCAGGATCCTTTAGTGTCTTATATAGCTCCCAAAATTCTTTAGGGCTGCGTATAGCTAAGGTAGCAATCCTCTCTATTGCCATGAAGTATGTTGAACATATGTTATATTTAAGTATTACAACCAATGTGGTTCCCTTATTTTTTTATAATGAACACCTCTGAACCTTATAATGAACAACCAATGTATAACCAATAACGACGACTATCCCTTGTCCCTTGTCCATGCAGCTCTACCTCCAGTCACATAATTGACCATATCCTCAGTCAATACCACTCCAGTAACCCTACACCAGTAGATCAATATGTATTTCTTAGTCCAGATATCTACTTCTAATCTAGCTAGCCAGTCTAGAAATTCATCTTTACGCTTAGGATCTAATAGTTCTGGAGGAATTATGTCACCAAATCCGACCATAGCCTTTATTCACACTTTACATAGCAGCTCCATAATACTGTCTTAATGCCTCCTTCACTCCTTCTAATTCACTCCTTGTAAAGTCTATCTTTATTTCCAATGCTTTAATGCGCTCCTCAAAATCCTTAAGTACCCTATCCATTTCTTCCCTAACTACTCTCATCCTCTCTTCGTATGTAGCTATCTTCATTCTTTTATATGCTTCTAGCTTACCTATCCTTCTATTAAGTACAGCTTCCATCACTCCTCTTCTATATTCAATTGCTACTTCTTTCATACGCTCCAATGCTTCTATCTTAGCTTCTGTTATATCAGTCTGTCTTGCTATATCTTCCTCTACTCTCCTTCTTCTTTCCTCAATCCTTGCTTTACTCATTATCTGCAGTACCTTAATTCTAATTAGCCTATCTTCAATTCTATCAATAAGTCTATCCATTGTCCTACTCATTTCTATTCCTGTAACTATGAAGAAGGTTAGTATCCGTTCTAATAAATCAGCTACATAGTCTGGAGTGGGAGTACTGATAACTCTCTCTATTTCCTCAGTTATACTATCGTATTCTGTCTTAAATTCTGGAGGGACCTTATCAGCTAATTCTAACCATTCTCTCTTAAGCTCTCTAAGTGTATCTACTATCTCATGTGTCTCCCTTAATATTCTAGCATCTAACTCTTCCTTCCTTCTAATCTCAAAGGCTCTTAGGGTCTCCATCTTTCTTTTAACATTAGCCTGGAGCCGTTTTCTAAGTAATGCTATCCTTGCTTCTATTTGCTTTGTAGTCTTATCCACCCAAGCCTTGTATTCAGCTTCCATCTCTTTCTTCAATAGCTCTATGAGTGTATTGTAGTAATTCTCTATCTCCTTCTTTAGCCTATCATAGTATCTGAGCCTTGCTAAATATACATCCTCAGTCTCCTTCCTTCTTACTATTAGCCTTCTATGTTGGGCCTGGAGTGACTTAAGCCTAAACTCTAATCTACTCAATCTCTTAACTAGAGCTTCTCTGGGCCTTGGTCTCTGCCGTGGATTCCTTCTTGCTAATGCATACTCAACAATAGCATCTAATAGTTCTGGATCGGCTATATAGTCACTTAATTGATCTCTTAATGTATCTTCATCTATTGTCCAATCCATGAACTTCTCAATTAGTGTCTTAACTCGTAGATCTATTACTTCAGTATTGCGCTCTACATCTTCAGCTACTAATATCCAAGCTGCTCTAATTGGGTGTATCCCAATACTAGTAAGTCTATTATAGGCGTCTTCGTAAGTTAGGTATCCTTTCCTATATTGTTTGGCTATATTCGTTACATACCTTCTAGCGTACTCATAGATAGCCTTTCTCTTAATTCTCTCTGTTATCCAAATAGCATCGCTATCAGAATAACCTAATTTCCTAACATACATCAGTAAGCGATCATCATCGATCAATCCATACATGTAGAAATCCTCTAGCATGCTCAGAGTAGGTAATCTAAATACGCTCTGATACATTACTGGAATATACTTATCTGGGTATCCAAGATATCCCATTAATTCTCTGAATTGATCATAAGTGATGTATCTAGATCTCGCCCATTCCTCTACCATCGATCTAGTAGGTTCTTCTGTCCTATACTTCTGTCTATAGAATCTGGATAAGGGTTCTCCAATTGTTGCTCTTAACATAGGACCAAATGTCATCCAGGTTAACCATCCAATACCAATGGCCCAATAAGTGGTTTGTAATACCCTAGTTAAGAAGGATGGTCCTCTTCTTCTTCCTCTAGCTCCACCAAATACCAAACCTAGCTTAGATAGTACATCACCGATTAATTCTTCTATCCTGTCAGATATAGCCATCATTAATCCCATTAAGAAGCTAAACCCTACAAACTTCTTAGCTGATTCCCATGCTTTCTCTGCTGAAGGTGGGTAAGGATACTCTATCATCCCTCTTATTGCTCTTGTAAATAAACCTCCTACGGCTTCTACTGGCCTAACTATTACATCAACCCAGCCTGGAGAACCTCTTCCATAAGCTATTCTCTCTAATACAGGTCTTAGTACTACATTAGTAAAGAATGTAGCAACACCAGAGAATATATTCATCAGTGTTTCCCAAATACTTGTAATTATGTCCTTTGTCCTATCTGCTACCCAAACTACAAATCCTCTAGCTTTCTCGTATATCCATTGTAATGTTGGCCATACATACTTCTGAAAGCCTCTAACTATGGTCCCTACTGGATCTTTGAAAAAACTAACTATAGCATCCTTTACCTTACTAAGAAAATCTCCTATTCTAGCAAACCCAGTAGTAAGGGTATTCCATAGGTTCCTAAACCAATTAACTAAGCCATCCCTAATACCAACCAATGTATTCCATACATTGTTAAAAGTATTCCATATTCCCTCTCCTATTGACCTAAAGAATCCTATAATCCTATTCCATATACCTTCTAAAGCTCCTCTTAACCTCTCTATAACACCCCATATCTTCTCTCCTACTATCCTAAGTACATTACTTATAGCATTATATAGCCTTTCTAATCCTCCTTTTATCCATCCTCCAATGGTTAGTACAGCTGACTTAATAGCATTCCATACTGTGGTAATTGCATTCCTTAATCCTCCTATAACTGACCTAATTACTGTCTCTATTCCGTATTTTAGCCTATCTATAGTTGACCTAACTATATTAGCTAGTGATTGAATTGCATTTCTAATCCATTCTAATGGATATCTAACTACGGCCCATAAATCATCCATTATCTTCTCAAATAATCGAGATAGAGAATTAACAGTACGCTTAATTGGGTCTATTACTCTCTGTACAGCGCTAACTACTGCATCCTTAATTCTCTGTATAGCTGGATATATGTATCTATAGTAGAAGGAATAAAGGTAACTCCAAAGGCTAGAAAGTATTCGGTTTACTGCATCACCTATAGCATCAAATACACCTGGAGCATCCCTTATTTCCTCTGGTAATATCTCTATTACAAGCCCTTCTGTCTCTACTACTTGCATAAATTATATGACTATCTCCTTTCCTATGAGCCTTCTTCTCTTTTCAATATCAGCTTTAATTATCTCAGGAAGCTTTTCCTCACTAAATTCCTCTTCAGGTACAGAAACCATATAGGTTCTTCCATCTTCAGTCATGTAGACTATAACTATGTCAAATTTACCTAATCTCTTAGGATCTGCACTAGGTACTCTAGTAATATCGATTATCCTTACTTTCTCTTTCTTTTCTTCCTCCTTCTTTTCTTCTGGAGAGGGATTAGTAGTTGTAGGAGTTAAGCCTGGAGTGGGAGTAGAAGGAAATCTTTCCTCTGCCATATATGCTATAAATAATTTAGTACTTTTCAAGTATTTCTATAACTTTATCTTTGATCTTATCAAGGTATTCTTCATCTATAATCACTACGCAAGTACCCTTTTCCAAGTCAAGCTCTTCCAAAGCAAAGGGAGTATCGCCAAGATCTGGTTCTATTATTTTTATAGTCCCCTTTTTCCACTCTCCTGTATTTACATCAAATATTTTTTCCTCTTCCTCTTTTATTAAGATAGGTATTCTAACTCTCACCTTCATTCTAGATACCTCCAGAAAAATATCGCATCAACGACTGCAGGCGTATCGGCAGCGTTCCGAACAGTTATCTTAATACCCCAGCCAATAGCGGTTACACCTGGCTCAGAACATAAAATATACTCATAGGCAGAATCACTGTAGTGAACGAGTCTTATGAATCCTATTGTTTTGCTTATGTTAAATGTGTTTATATTGTAGGGATAAGCATAAGAGTCATATCCTCCTCCTGCAGGGTTATGGCCTGTTAAATTAAAATCTATGTTTCCATCTTTGTCATATAAACCAATCCAAGGCCCACACATATTCCTTGTTGTACGGAAAGTAAAACGCACTATTTCTAATCTCCTATTTAATACACCAGAATCATAAAGGGTAACTTTTGTGTTTGCGGGTACTTCAATGCCACTTGCTTGATAAAAATCATAATCGGGAGAACCGCTAATTACAGTCAGTGGTTCTTTTATTTCTACCTTAGGATATATTCTCATTTCTCCTTCACTCCGTATTTCCTTATCTTATTCCCTATCCCTACTATTGCTTTATATGGCTCCTTATCCTCTACAAATTCTATTGCATTCTTAGTATCTAGCTTTACCAATTTAGAAATAGGACTACGCTTCTCCATGCCTCTGTATTCTGCTATTCCATTTAAATAGTGTTCTGCAGTTATAGTAATACTATTATAATTGTATACAATTACCCACCAACAATAGGGAGTTTCTTCATCATACCATACATATAATCCGCTTCCTAGCTTTCCTCCTATTCCTCCATATCCAAATTCTCTCACCTCTCCTGTTACATAAATAGTATCTTCTATTAGCCTTCCTACCCCATGTCTTACTAATATTAGTGAATTCTCATCTAGAGTAATTACTGAATCTGTAATTAGTAATATCCAATCCTTTTTACCTACTGCTACTCCGGGTTGTCCTTCAGGTACTTCTTCTGTATTCCAATATATTAGCAATACACTAGATTCTGGATCTATACTAAATTCAGTCCATCCCCATAATCTATCCTGGTATGGGGAAATAGTCTGAATTGGCCTATATCTTCCAAACCACCAATCTGGTAATGTCTTAGCCATGCTACACACCCAATAGCATCCTTACTCTATCTAAGATAGCTCTAAGCATATGTGTTATTGGAGCTAGTAGCTCCTCCTTTCTATATGGCCTTACTATTAGCCTAACAGTTACTGTATGTTCAAAATCCTCAGCTTCACTCCATCCTACTATTGTAAGAGTTGTTCTTCTAGCTGGTAAGTCCCATTCTACTGGATCCTCAATCTTCTCATCCTCTCCATCTACATACTTAACCTTACCTTTAGGGCTAATTCTTCTGTTACCATATTGTACATTTACCTTTACTGTCTCAAAACATCCAGCTGGAAATCTATATTCTATTTTCTCAAGCATCTTCCCTTCTACTGTCACCTTCTCCTCTATAGGATTGTATTCTGAAGTATTAGGAGGTACTGTTAATTTCACAATATATAGAGCCATAATTATAGTTCTTCGTTCTCTTTATCTATACCATGATGTAAGCATAGCTTTCCTCTATAGTATTCCCTTCTTATCTCCTCTTCACTTAAAGGCCTATTATATATCTTTACTTCATCTATTATACCATCAAACCATCTATCATCTAAGTTCTTCCTAGCTCCAACATAGACAGGATTAGTAGTATCACGTAACACTCCCGAAGCGGCTTTAACTGAAGAAGCTACCTTACCATTAATAAAGAACATCATATTTGATCCATCATAGCGAAATGCTACATGTTGCCATTCGTTCAGCTTTATACTATTTTTATATGACCCGTGGCTAAAAGCTCCATCAGTCGTATATATCCATGCATTTAGTTTCTCTCCTGGCCCACTTACAAAGAACTCTATTTCACCATGCTTATGTACGATACGACCCCAATTACCTTCTCCCCATGAATATGGCTTGATCCACGCAAGCACAGTTACTCCATCTGTCCAAGTAAAGCAAGGAGCATCAGGTACCTCCACATAATCATCCACCCCATCAAATTCTAAGGCATCACCAATCATTCCTTTAACTCTAATAGCTCCATATATGGTTCCATCATTCTTATATCCTGAATTATCGTATGCTTTATTACCAGATCCTTCCTCAAAATTAAGCTCAAGCACTAATCCATTATTCTGGAGTAGTGGGCGAGTATTAGGTTCTATATAGTTCCTAAATCCCTCAAGGTAAATTTGTCTTATCTCTTCCTCACTTAGAGCTCGGTTGTAGATCCTAACCTCATCAATAATACCATTGAAAAGCCAAGTAGTAGGTGTGTAAGCCCCAATCCTAATTGGCTTATCTATACCGCAAGGTAAAACTCCTTGGTCTGTTTCTCTATCTAATTTTCCGTTCAAGTATAGCCTTAACTTCTCTCCATCCGCAACAAATGCTCCAAAATACCACTTCCCAGTTTCAAGTAAAGTAATGCTATCTAATCCACTTGCAATATTTCCACACCTAACATAACCCTGCAATACCATCCTATCACCATAATTTCTAACCCTCATGAAATAGCCACCTTCACTCGAATAGTGATCTACTATATGCCCAGCAACCTTTGGTGGTGAATTAATCTTAAACCAAGCACAAATAGTTAATATTTCTGGTTCTAAACTAGCAGAACGAGGAATTTCAACATAATCATCTACTCCATCAAATTGTAGAGCTCTCCCTATCTTTCCATCTACTTTAGTAGCTCCGCGAATAGTTCCATGGTTGTCATACTTACTCTGATCTATTGCCTTGTTACCTACTTCTTCATCAAATTGTAGAAATAATACCAGGTCATCTGGCCAATTGTATCTTGTCAAAGTAGTAACACCTCCTTGTGATATGTCACAAAATTATGCTCCGGTATAGTACCTGGCTTCATATTTCTGTGACATGTCACTCTAGATCTATATCTCTACTAGCTTACATGGCTTAGGTGGTGTTTCATCATTATAGCAATAGTGAATGTAAAACTTATCAAACTGGTCCTTGTACTTCTCTTTTAGCTCGTATGCTTCTTCCTCACTCTTTATTTCTATCCTAATCATTTGAGGTGGAACTCCCCTCTCTACTTCCTCAGGAGACTGTTCCTTATAAGCTTCAAAGTATAGCCTCATTCTAACTCACCCTCCAAGTGATAGAATACCTTCTTAGTCTCACTTGCTGAAGTATTTTCATAGTATAATCTTATCTTAGATCCACTGTAATACTCTTCTTCTGCAGTAGCTATAACCCAGTTTCCATCTCCTGCATAATAGCCTTCTGTAGGTCTTATTTCTCTAACACCCCATAGTACTTTAATCCTAAGCTCAAAGTTAGTACCTACTGGGAAATATAGCTTTACTTTACCTAGTTTAAGCTTCCTAGCCTCAGGTACTGTATAAATTTCATATTCACCCTTAGTACCAGGCAAAACTTCTAAAACTTTAGCTACATCCACTTTCTTTCCCATAAACAATAACTAAAAATAAGAAGAAAATTAAGATATCCCTAGTACTAGGATTAGTTTAGCTGATATAAAATCTGCAGTAGCTCCTGCAGTAGCACTAGCAGTAGTTACATTTACCCTTACTCTTACTTCCTTACCTGCTAGTCCCTTAATTGTGCTTCCCATATCACCAGACCTAGTTCTATAACTATCTGAAGATAGGGAGATAGAAGTAACTACACTAGCATCAGTTACATTATACAATTCCACTGCTACAGTAGCATCAGTAGCTCCAAAGTTAATCATTGCTGTCTCAAGGTATGCACTCTTCAAATGCTTAACTAATTCAGAACTAATTAGGTAATTACCAGTCTCATGCTTTACTCCTGTAGAGTCTATTGCTATACTTACCTTTCCTTCAAAGAAAGAAATAGGAACCTCAATCTGAATTGTGTTAGTCTCTAAGTCAGTATATTTTACACTTCCGTCCTTAATTTGTGTTCCTGTTATTGTTTCTGCTAATAGGTGTGTTCTATCTATAGCCATTTTTCCCTCTCACCCTACCTTGTTCTTTCGAGTATCAAATCAATATAGACTGTTATAGTTGTACCTTCCTGGTTCTTAACAGAGTATTTGAACTTGTGGTCCTTTAGTAATGATTCGTTTATAGGTAAAGCATTAAGTATGTCGGTTCCAAATATTGCTGCTGGGGCTTTATCATCTGTAATTGCTTGTTGATCTATAAAGAAAGTAACAGTAGTAGCAGTAAATGGCTGTCCATCTGCTCTCCTAATTAATATGTATTTTATTGTGTAGTCTTCATCCGCTGTCCATTCATTTTCATAAGTAGATCCGTCCGCCAATGAGGGTATATCAATGTGTTTTATCTTTAGCTTCCCCATTTTCCCCTATCACCCCATTTACTTTCTTATGTACTCAGCTATAGCTTTTAGGGTGAATGTCCATGCAGATCCAGCTGCTGGTGCTTTATCAGCTCCTGATATGTTTCTTATCTTTATTACAAACTCATGATCTGGCTCTACAGTAATAGGTCTGTCAGCTAGAGTGAATGGCATTTCTTCAGTAGTAGCGGATGGAGGTAGTGGTAAGCTCATTATATCAATTCCAGGTCCAAATCCACTTGTAGTTAAGTACTCCATTGGGTTACCATCATAGTAAAATACTATTGAAAAGTCTCCCTCACTAATTGTATCTCCACTTCCTGTTACTCCAATAAAGTTATTGAATTTATAGGTCTCTATAGTAGATGGCTTAATACTATAGATTGTCCTTTCCTCATCTTTCTTGAATACTTCATCTGTAGCTAGAGTTAGAGTACCACTAACTTTAGTAAGGAAGTGGCTAAATTGAGCATCGAATCTAGATGTAAATGGAGCTCCTAGGTCTTCTCCAGACTTTAGCTGAATTATGTCTCCAATTAATCTCATTTTACATCCTGAAGCTCCTACTACTCTAAACTTAGTTTCTGGAGGTATTACATAATATAGGTCTCCTAAGTTTAATGGTCCTAAGTGGTTTGTAGAGGTAACATGTAATGGTGCTACATCAGAATCAATTACTCCAGTTTTCTTCTCTTCTATTTCCAAGTAGGCATCAGTAGTGGAATCAGTACCTATCCTTCTTACTATGTATGCTACTCTTTTACCAGTTTCGTAGGTAGTTCCTTCTTTTATATACCTATCTAGCTTAAGTACCTCAGCCATAGATCCCTCCTTTTTCTTTTTCTACTTTATACGAATTTTATTCCTCTTATTGTCTTTAGTTTCTCTTCTATGTCACTTATAGTAAGTGGGCTAGGCTCGTAGGTAAATGTAGCGTTGTGTCTAATCATTGCTTCAGCTCTCTTTACTGCATCATCTAAGCTTCTCTTAGGCATTGCATAAACTTTCTTTAATCCTTCTTCTAAGTGAGGTTTGAATTTAGTCATGAAGTCTAACATCCATACTGCTCCAATTTCACATCCTTTTGGATATCTATCTACACCTTTCATATCAACTCCTACATAGTACTTAGCATCTCCAGCTGCAGCTCTTCTTTTCTTCCATTTCTCTAATGTCTCTGTAGCAGATACCCTTGCATGCCAGTCTTCAGCTGCAGCCAATGCTGCAGCAGTAGGTGACCTTTTTGGATTGTGTACTCCATATCTATAGAAGTCTTTGGATGCTTGGGTCCTTACATAATACTTCCCAGCTATAATCTCAGGAGGACGAATCTTAACTTCTCCCTCCGCCATGTATTTTTCTATATCTGCGCATTATGTTAAGAAATAATCACATTTTTACTTTAGTTATCTATTACCACTTAAGGTGATAACTAGTAACCCCTATATACTTTAACCTATATGGTTTTTTTATGGTAAAGCAAATTATTGAACTTGAATATGAGGAAGTACTGGAGCGTGTTAAGAAAATGCCAATTGAAGAGTGTCAAAAGCAATTAGCATTCCTATTATGGGCACTAGATAGAATAGAAGGTAATCCAATTTTCTGGGCTTATGCATTAGGTAAGTATTGCAGAGTATACAGGAGAAACTATACGGCTATTAAGGGAGTACTTATAGGAGTTAAACTAGAGCCTACTGAATATACTATACTTTTTGATGAGGATGTAAGGGACTATTATAATAAAAGGTTAGTACATGAAAGGTCAGTACTAAAAATACCAGCTAAGTCTGTTCTATATGTAGAACCTATGTTAGAAGTAGAGGATAAGGGTGAATTAAGAGAGTAGTTTCCCCTTCTTCCCTTCCCTATTATTGCTATTATAGAATATCCCCTTTCCCCC
>Ga0190367_1001449_pt1 | contig 13701 bp, 13 predicted proteins | sample 4872181011_MG_FD_171838 | JGI IMG/M metagenome (GOLD analysis project Ga0190367, IMG submission 171838) | Hydrothermal vent microbial mat bacterial communities from Southern Trench, Guaymas Basin, Mexico - 4872-18-10-11_MG | ecosystem: Environmental > Aquatic > Marine > Hydrothermal vents >...
ACCCCTTACTGCATCTAAGCCTCTATCATCTTTAACCCATAAATCCTCAACAACTAATATAGGCTCCTTAGGGCTTATAGGGGCTTTCTTGAGTCTTAGAAATACCTCACGACCAACCATCATTTTAGCAAGGTCAGCCTCATTGACTTCCCTAGTATCAACTACACCTACAACTCTACCCTTTCTTAACACTGTTACTCTATCAGTTATCCTCTTAACCTCCTTAAGCTTGTGTGAGATAAATATTATTGTTATACCTAATCTTTTCAATCTAATTAATGTTTTAAATAATTCCTCAACCTCAATAGGTGTTAGAACAGATGTTGGTTCATCAAGAATAAGTATCTTGGCATTCCTCATTAATGTTTTAAGTATTTCAACTCTTTGTTGAACACCTATAGCTAGACCCTCAACCTTAGCGTCTAAAGGTACTTCAAAACCCACTTTACTCATTATTTCATTAGCTAATTTTCTTACGTAATCTATTGAGATACCTTTCTTTATGCTTGTAAGTGAGAGATATAGGTTCTCCAAGACAGTAAATGAAGGTATTAATGAAAAGTGCTGATAAACCATACCAATACCGTTTTTGACCGCATCCCAAGGTCCTCTAAAGCTAACCTTCCTACCAAAAACTCTTATTTCACCCCTACTAGGTCTTATCTCACCATACAGAATCCTCATCAATGTTGTCTTACCAGCACCATTCTCTCCAAGTAATCCGTGAATTTCTCCCTTTCTAACACTAAAGTCGACTCCACGTAAAGCTATTGTACCATCAGGGTAGACCTTCCATACATTTCTCATCTCTACAGCTAGTTCGCTCATGAATTGCACCTATCAAGTTACCTAGCTATAAATGAAGTTAGAAGAGAAAAAGTCTTAGTACTTTTACGTTGAATTACTCTATACTGCCCTTAGCTAATGCAGCATTAAGATTTCCTCTCTCTAACTCCTTTATTATTGCTAAGTACTCATCATGTGTCGTTGGAGTCTTAAATACTATCTCACCTTTTAGTATCTTCTCCTTAAGCTTATTAACGAGCTCCCATACGTAATCCTTAATGTATTTCTTCCTTAACTCATCAACTATCTCGACAACTTTATCAGGTGTTAAGTCCTTAGATAATCTACCAGCATTAGCTGCTTGCTCAGCAAACCATCTAACACCATCTAGATCCCAAATACCTACGCCTCCTTCCTTAAGTCCGAGCGTTATTATGCCGCCCTTCCACGTACCTGTGACGACCATCTTGATTGCGGTATATACAGCGACATCAACTCTCTTAGCACCGCTTAGTGGTATATGGTAAGGATCAATCCACTCTTGTGAAGCATCCTGACCTATGGCAAAGACGAGTTCGCCTCTTTCTTTATGCCATTCCTTTACAGCCTCAAACGCACCCAGATGTGTGGCTCCAGCTAAGCCGTAAACTACCTTCGCACCTCTCTCTAGTAACTGCATAGTGTATTGCTTGCCTACAGCTGGGTCTGTGAACGTTCCTGTGTATACCCAGAGGAAGTTAACCTTCTTACCAGTCATCTTCTCAAAATACTTAACGCCGAAGAGATAACCTATGTGGAACTTCCATAGTGGAGGTATGTCCATACCAGCTAAAGCAGCTACCGTATCACCTCCAAGAGCGTAGGCCATACCTGAAGCTATTATACCTATTAATGAAGCACACTCTTGCTCCCTGAATAGTATATCAACTTCATTAGGTCTCACAACACCCGTTGTAGCATCTATTAATGCAAACTTCTGTTCAGGGAATTTATCAGCCGTCTCATTAAGTGGGGTAGTCCATAAGAACCCAACAAGTACTAGTAAGTCATATTCTTTAGAACTCGCTAACTTCTCAAGTAGAGGTTTCATGTCAGCTAATGACTTAGGTGTCAGGTATGTAACCTCAACACCTAATTCCTTAGCCGCTCTCTCAGCTCCCAACCATGCCATATCATTAAAGCTTAGATCACCTCTACCACCAACATCAAACAATATAGCTACTTTGAACTTCTTAGTGGGTGGTGTCGCAGTTATAGTAACGGTTTTAGTCACAGTTACAGCCTTTGTTACGGTAGTTGTGACAGTACCCGTAGCTCCAGCAAATACTGTTGTTGTCTCAGTTATAGTGGATGTTATAGTCACCGTAGATGTTACGACACCTCTGGGTACGATAGCATACACTATACCTGCAACAACCGCAGCAACAATTATAGCTGTAATCACTACAGCTAGAGGTGTCGAGATACCTCGATAAGTCATGTTAATACCCCAAGTACTCTATGAAATAAACATTTATAAGGATGCGTTAAGTTTACTATGTCAAAGAAGTACTCATAAGAAAGTAGATATGTTTACTTAACTGATGCAATTACTACACATCCTATATAAGCAATAATTTTAAAACTTCAACACAAGAAAGGTTGGGGTAACACTTGTCGTTACTAGCTATCTTAGCAATCATAGGATTACTCATAGGATTACTTTATGGTGTCATAGTAAAAAAGAGCTTATTAACAGGTATAATAGCCGGTATTGCCTTAGCGATCTTATTTCCCATAATCTTCATCATAACTACGTTCTTGTTAGCGATAGTAATAATTATTGCCATAATTTTACTCATAGTAGGTATACTAAAGGTTATTTAAGGACATCAAGGAAGAGGTTAGTGATTTTTAGGAAGTTAGGATTATGGCAAATATCAATGAGAGTATTATGAGTGCGGATCCTATAACACCTCTTCCTGTAATCCTTTCCTTAAGTAGCTTAACAGACATTATCTGAGATAACATTGGCGTGAGTGCGGTTATTAATGATGGAACCATAACACCTAGCTCCTTAAGTGCTAGAGTAAACGTCACAAACCCTACGAAGTATGATGTAAAACCTGAAATAACAAGTACAGTTAAGGCTCTTCTAGTTACCTTAACCACTTCATTAACACCTAAACCTAGAAGTAAGGGCGTTAGGAAGAATACTCTTAAACCAGCAACTATAATAGGGCTTTCACCCATGAAGTTGACTAAATATGATATCATTATAGTACTTATAGACCAAGCTACTGCTGCATTATAAGCCAACATAATACCTCTACGATCAAATGTCAATTTCTTATCACTAACTAATATGTAAAGACCTAGTAAAGCTATAGGTGTTAAGTATATTGCTTGAAATCCTCTCATATCACGGAGAATTACGGCATTGAGTATTTGAGATATGAGTATGTACTGATAGGAGAGTAACGTAGCGAAACCAGCACCAAGTCTATCAACACTAAGTATAAACGATATATCACCTAGTCCCGGACCTATTAAAGCCGAGATTATGATTAACAATAATGCATAAAGTGATGGACTCTTAAATCCAAGATATAAGAATGTAATTAGGTAAATGAAGGACGCACTTAAGGCTCTAATGCCGTTAATTAAGAATGGACTCCTTAAATCCTTAAGACTAACCTTAATAAATAATGAAGCTGTGGAGAAAGCTATGGCTGCAATTAGCGCCTCACTTATACCTAATACGCTACTAAGCATTTCTACGGTCCCTAGAACTAGGTAATACCGCCCTTTAAACTATTGTTTTAGAAATAACAGTAGGATTAATTATGAAAGACTTATGTACTTAGCTTTAAAATGTAGTAAGGGGTTTTACAAGATATGGTTGATCTAATTCTAAGATCTAAAACTGATGTTGAAGATTTTGTTCGTGGCTGTACATTCTTGGGGACGGGTGGTGGAGGTCCCCCAGAGGCTGGCTTAAAACTATTATTAGAAGATCTTGAAAAATACGGGGAAATAGTTATACATGATGTTAATAAAGTAAGAGATGATGCTTGGACCTGTACTACATATCTGATGGGGTCAATCGCGCCTAAAACACCTGAAGTTCTTAAAAAGATGAGTGAGTTGGGTTTAACCAAGAAAATAGGTTTAGCTGAAAAGATCCTTTCGCTAGCTGTACTAGAGCTGGAGAAGTACTTAGATGTTGAGATAGACGTTATAGTTCCTGTAGAGATTGGTGGTGGAAATACTCCTGGGCCCATTGATGCAGCCTTATCCCTAGGTAAGATTGTTGTTAATGGAGACTTTGCAGGTAGAGCTATTCCTGAGTTAAATCAGCTAACAACACACATATATAACATACCTCCCTATCCAGCTGCTTACGTTGATGAATATGGTAATAAGACCATCATAGTTAAAGCTATAAACTACCCGATGGCTGAGAGGATAGGTAAGCAAATAAGTGTTGCATCCTTTGGTCTCGTTGCTGGTGCAAGCTTAGTGATGAGAGGAAGCGAGTTGAAGAAGGTAATAATACCGAATACCCTAAGTGAAAGCTATGAGATAGGTAAGACCATAAGAGAGGCTCGTGAGAAGGGTGAAGACCCTGCAATAGCTGTAGCTAAGAAGGTTAATGGATGGGTGTTATTCAGAGGTATAGTGAGGAAGAAGGAGTGGGAGGATAGAGAAGGGTATATGTGGGGTACAACGTATATTGATGGAACTGACGAATTTAAGGGTCATACGGCAAAGATATGGTTCAAGAATGAAAACCACATTATGTGGTTTGATGATAAGGTGATAGCTACGAGTCCTGATATAGTAGTGATTATAGATGCGAAGACTGGTGAACCCATAACGAATACGGTCTTGAAGGAGGGTACTAAGGTATCTGTTGTGGGATTAAAAGGACGTGAACAATTTAGAACACCTAAGGGCCTAGAAATACTGGGTCCAAGACACTTTGGATTCGATATTGAGTATAAGCCTATTGAAGAAAGAATTAAGGAGTTCCCCATAATTAAGCCTTAAGCATTAATTCCTCCATACTTAATTAGACATTATTTTTTTCTCTATAACACTAGCTTTCCATGAGTTGTTGAATATTCTGCTGAGATTATAGTATTGGGGATAGCTATGGTTAAAGGTTATGTACTTGTTACAGGCGGTAGTAGAGGTATAGGTAGAGCTATTGTCCTTAAATTTGGTAGTGAGGGTTACTATGTAGTATTTACGTACTTAAATAAGTTAGATGCAGCTAATGAGACTTTAAAGATGCTTAAAGATGTAGGTGGTGATGGATTTTACGTAAAAATGAATGTAGGTGATGAGTCAAGCGTGAGAAAATGCTATGAATTAATTTCAAGTGAAATCCCCTATCTTAATGTCCTAGTTAATAATGCAGGTGTACTATCGATGAAGGGTATTGATGAGTTAAGTCTTGATGGATAGGAGTACGTGTTAAGGGTTAATTTAACAGGTACGTTCTTAGTCACTAAGTACTTCTTACCCTTACTTAGGAAGGCACCATGGGCTAGTATTGTTAACATAGCTAGTTTAACTGGGCAGACAGGTCATTCAATAACATCGGTAGCTTATTGTGCTGCTAAAGCAGGTGTTATAGGGCTTACGAGGAGGTTAGCTACTGAATTAGCACCTAAGATAAGGGTTAATGCGGTAGCGCCTAGTGTTATTGAGACAGACATGGTTAAGAACATATTAGACACACCTGAAAAGCGTAGACGCGTAACTGAAATGCATCCATTAAAGGACATAGATAGGTCTGAGGATGTAGCGGAAGCAGTCTTCTTCTTAGCAACTCCTAAATCAAGATTCTAACAGGCCAGGTATTAGGGATTAATGGCGGTAGATTAATATGTTGATTAACGTTTTTTCCTTAACAATATAGATGCGGTAAGTGCCATCAACGGTAATGTAGTCATGACGTAGAGCGGTGATTCTGTAGAATGCCCACCTAATAAATCATATAAGTAGCCTGTGATTGCTGAACCAGTCACACTACCTAAATTCCCTACTGCATTAACTATACCTAATACTAAACCGCCTAGCTTGAATTCAGTAATTGCTGCTCTCCTACTCACAGATATCACACTCGAAGATGCTATGTAAAACAGTAATAGCCCTGTAATTGCTGCTTCTCCTAATCTTACGCTTAGAAGAATTGAACCTAAGGCACCTAAAAGTGATGATACTCTAAGTGCTAATATATTACCATACTTATCAGAGAGCCAACTAATTAAGTAAGCACCTATTAATGAGCCTAGGCTAGCAATACCGACTAATTTAGCTACATAAGACCTACTTAGACTCAAGCCCTCACTTAGATATATGTAAATTAAATCCCCCCTAACTATAGAGGAGAACGCACTTATCCCTAGAACTATCAGCAGTAATAGTACCGCTGATGCCATGAATCCATACGTACTAACACGTTCCACACCCTTAAAACCTAAATTACTAGATATTCTCTTAGTATCCGACTTAATACTTAGAGTTCTCATAGCTACGAGAGCTATGATACCTGACAATACGTACATAGTTGAAGAAACAATTAATGATAGCGTCAGTTCCTGTCTAGAAATCAATGAGTATATAAAATTGCCTAAGACACTACCCAGCGAACCTAAAGCAAAGTATACAGCGTATACCCTACCCCTAATGTTTTCACTTACCGATATGCCTAGAACGTATTGAACTAGGACCCATGCTATACCATTTAGGAATCCCTGACATAACCTAACCACTAAGAGCCACGCAACGCTCTCTATAAGACCATATAGTAGTACTATGAACCCGTTAATTACGAAAGATGTTGTAATTATTAGGCTCAGGAGAAACCTCTCAGTCTTACCTGATAAGAAACCTGCTAATATGGACGCTATAGCTCTAGCAGCAAAGAACATTGAGGTTAGTAATCCTACACTAAAAGCTGATGCACTTAAAACCTCCCTCGCATAGAAGGCAATAGCTGGTACACTAACCCTGAAAGCTGTAGTACCTACGAATGCGAGTAGTACTAACAGTGCAACACCGTAATTAACGGTTCTCTTATACATCAAGTAAGATATTAGAGCATAATTAAAATCTCTGGCATTAATTATCTTTTTCAGAGACACCTAAAAATCATTTCTAGAATTTCCAAGAACTTACTGCTCAGCCTTGGCCATATAGGTGAGTCAGGAAGTGGTATGGAGCTTAGATAAGAGGATGCTATATCCCTTAAAAATGGAATTTCGGTCCACTTTACCCTTAATTCCTTAAGGATTGATCGGAATTTATTCTCTATTATGGGTGACATACCGGTCTTATTTAGAATAACTATAGTCCTATCAAGCTCGATTACTTTAGTTAACCTCATGAAATCGTTTAATGATGGAGGTGTAGGTTCGACTACACATAGATATTTATGACTGAACTTGATAAGCTTCTTTATCAGAGCGCTTGTACCAGCTGGTGCGTCAATGAAGGTAAGCTTAATGTTAATATCTACTTCTAAGTTCTCACATTGCTTTAGAAGCTCAGTAATAACTGTATCCTCTCGTCTTTCACCAGGTCTTAACTCGCCAATAATTATTGGTAACGACTTTAATTGAGTTCTTAGAATCCAACCAGCGATATTACTTCCCTCTTTTATCGCTTTAAGGGGGCATGTGTACATACATAAAGTACATCCTTCGCAAAGCGTGTCGATGAGTAATAGGCCTTTGTTAGGTATAAGTACTAATGCGTGAGTAGGGCAGGCTTCCGCGCATTTACCGCATAGATTACATTTACTTTTATCAATTACTGGTCTAAAACTATATACCGTACTTATGGGTTTAGGTTTTGGTGCACCAAGGGTTATCCATGTACTAGGATTACCTATGTCAGCATCCACTAGAAGTGTTGGTAACCCCCTTAATGATGCTAAATAAGCTAAGTTACTTGCTATGAGCGTCTTACCAGTCCCACCCTTACCTCCAGTAATAAGTATCCTCATTATATTCAACTCATAAATTCTTCATATAACACATTGAAGATACTCATTAACTTCTTGGATGCATCGCTATTAGGTCTATACTGTAGGATTGGAGCCATATTAGCATAACTTTCAAAAACTGTATTATCAAACGGTATCTCGCCTATAATGTTGAGATCTCTCCTTAAAGAATTTGGTATGTTGGGGTTTAAGTCATACTTATTTACTAATGTAGCGTAGTTAACATGTAGCGTCTCAGCTACATGTCTTAATCTAAGTGCACCTTGGATTGATTGAGGTGTCGGCTCTATAACTATAATCAATAAGTCAGCACCAGTAATGCTCGATATTACTGGACAACCTATACCTGCGGCCGCATCAACTATGAATAGTTCTGAATCGCTATAGAGTTTCTTAGCTATTAGTTTAAGTTCGTAAACAAGCCTACCACTATTACTCATACCAACCTCTAACTCACCACTAATGACTTTTATACCATACTTAACGTTACCAGCTACTATCTTACCTACACTATAGCTAACCATATCTATAGCTCCTACAGGACATGCAGCAGCACAAACACCGCAACCCTCGCATTCTTCGATATTTACTCTTGGTACATTATCAGCTAGTGATATGGCAGCAGATCTACATACCTTAGCACATAAGCCGCAGTGGATACATTTAGAAGTGTTTATTACTGGTCTACGGGCAGCGTGTGATTTAACCTCATAATCGATCTTAGTGTAACCGCCAAGAGCTAGAGCTAGGTCAGGAGCTTCGACATCAGCATCCACACCGACACATTCTCTAGACCTGATTTTTGAGAGGTAATAAAGTAGGTTAGAAGCTACGAATGTTTTACCAGTCCCGCCCTTACCACTAGCTACGACTACCTCCAAGTATTCTACACCATAGCTAGTCCAGCAGTACGTAAGGCAGTCCTTAATGGTGTGCCTGGTTGTGTGGGAATCATTTTCACACCAGCTTGTTGAAGAACCATTGATGCATTAGGCCCTAAGGGAGGTCCTATAGTTACTGAAGCTCTTATCATTAATATCCATTGAGCTATAGCAACACCAACACCATGAGCACCACTAGCGTATGTGTTAGGTATGATGTTTAAATTCACCACACGACCCCCAACTATATCGATAATTGCTAAGAACGGTGCCCTAGCAAACCTAGTAGATATTGGTGACTCTAGGCCTTGATTAGAATCAACAGCAGCTACAACTCGCAACGCACCGGGAGGTGGTGGCGGTAATTGAGGTAATGGTTGAACACCACTAGCCGACTCCCAACCCCACCTACCTCTACGACCATATCCACGACCCCTACCATGACCATATCCGTAACCCATACTCAACGCCTAAACATTAGGTAAACCAGCAATAATATATTTTGTGCAAATGCACATTTTTATAAATACTTTATAACTGATTACATACACTAACGTCATAGAAGAATCAGCTTGACCAATCTTCATCACGCATCAGCGATAGCTGGTTACATCACCTAAGCTGAAATTTACACGCGGTCTCTTAACCTTAATCATTAATGCCCAAGTCAGTTAAGAAAGTTATCACTTATATTCTTGTGAGGTACTATTTAGGAGGCTATCAAGTTTATATAGGGGTTCATTATGAGGAGCGATATCATTAAGAAAGGTATTGAGAGGGCACCGCATAGGGCTCTCTTAAGGGCTGTAGGTTTAGGTGATGATGACTTTGATAAGCCTTTCATTGCTGTAGTGAATAGCTACTCGGAAATTGTTCCTGGGCATAAGCATCTAAGAGAGGTAGCTGAAGCTGTAAAGCAGGGTGTAAGAGAGGCTGGTGGTGTTCCTTTTGAGGTTAACACTATAGCTATATGCGATGGTATCGCCATGGGTCATGACGGTATGAAATATTCACTTCCATCGAGAGATTTAATAGCTGATTCGATAGAGCTTGTCGTTAACGCTCACAAGTTTGATGGTATGGTGCTCATAGCTAGTTGTGATAAGATAGTTCCAGGAATGTTGATGGCTGCAGCCAGGCTTGACATACCAGCAATAATGGTTACTGGAGGTCCTATGTACTCTGGATGTTTCAAGGGAAGGAGAATTGGCGTTGCTGATGTGTTTGAAGCTGTTGGAACTTATAAGAAGGGCCTCATAACATTTGAAGAACTTACGGAGATTGAGAAATCAGCGTGTCCTGGTCCAGGTTCATGTAACGGTATGTTTACAGCTAATACTATGGCATGCCTAACTGAGGCTTTAGGTATGTCTTTACCGGGTACTGCATGTATTCACGCAGTAGATTCAGCGAAATTAGCTATAGCTAAAGAAGCAGGTAAAGCCATTGTCGGACTCATTAATGAGGATATAACACCATCAAAAATAATGACTTATGAGGCGTTTGAGAATGCAATAATTGTTGACCTAGCTTTAGGTGGTTCTACAAATACACTACTACACTTACCTGCAATAGCTCATGAGTTGGGTATAAAGCTAGACCTAGATATCTTTGATAAGTTAAGTCGTAAAGTACCACAACTATGTACTTTAGTACCTAATGGTCCTCACACCATGGAGGATTTAAGAAGAGCTGGTGGTGTTCCAGCATTGATGAAGGAGCTTGAACCCTTACTTAATCTTGACGTCATAACAGTTACAGGCAGGACCCTTAGGGATAATCTTAAGGGCATTAAAGTCCTTGATTATAGTGTTATTAGACCGTTAGCAAGACCTGTTAGGAGTGAGGGAGGGATAGCCGTACTGAAGGGCTCACTAGCACCTGAGGGTGCCGTGCTTAAGGTTGCTGGTGTACCTGAACATTTAAGAGTGTTTAGAGGTATTGCCAAGGTCTTTGATAGTGAAGAGGAGGCTGTTAAGGCGGTTCTTAGTGATGAAATTGAGGAGGGTGAGGTAGTAATCGTCAGGTATGAGGGACCTAAAGGAGGTCCCGGAATGAGGGAGATGCTATCAATAACAGCAGCAATAGCTGGTATGGGATTAATAGAGAAGGTAGCACTAGTAACCGATGGTAGATTCTCAGGAGCAACTAGAGGATTATGCATAGGTCATGTAACACCTGAAGCGGCTGATGGAGGCCCCATAGCACTAGTAAGAAATGGCGACGAAATACTCATAGATATACCGAACAGAAAAATAGAATTACTAGTACCCATCGAAGAGCTCAAGAAGAGAGGACAAGAATGGAAACCACCAAGTAAGGCAATGAAGGGATACTTAGTAAGATACGCAAGACAAGTAATGCAGGCATCTAAGGGAGCTATCTTAACTACACAATAATAGGTGCTTCATCATACTATGCAGAACATCCACTATTGAAAGGTAATAGAAGATTAAAGGTTCAAGAGGACCTACATAACTTTCTTCAAATCATTATAGGCGACTTTTATCTTACACCTCACTATGAACTCCTTCTGTTGCTTAAGCTTAAACATACAGTAATCTCTACATACTTTATAAACACCATTCCACGGCAACAGTTTTTACTTCTAAGCAGTTTCCTTCTTTACTCATGTTTGCCTGAACATACTTGTTAACAAATATATCACACCCTTGCTTTAAGTGAAGTATTGTTCAATGTGCAAGTTCCTTAGGTAAGTTGGAAGTCCTTACTACAGGAGGAAGCTTTAATAAATTAATGTGTAGTATCAAGTGTTTGTAGTAATCCATAAGCTTTAAATGTTATGAATGTTAAGATAAAAAGAATTTGCTTTCCTATCTTTTGCTATGTCTCCTTCCTAGCTTTAGAGGTTCTCCAAGCTCTATAAACGCCTAGTCCTAGCCCAAGCACGTAGAATAGTATGATGCCCAAGACTAACATACCGATCGCTTCAGTACTTAACCCAGGCATGTTACATCACCTTCTCTTCTTTTCACTTAAAACCTGATATTACTGTTGCTGCTATTATTATTACGACTGTAAGTATTGATACAGGTGATACATGGACTGTAGTGGAAAGTCCCCAACCCAATACCACCAATAATACTATTGGTGTTATGCTCTTTATGAGTACATCATACCATGGGCCAAGCTTCCATTCAGCATCGGGATTAACATGGTCTCTGAGCGCCTTCAGTCCAAGGAAGTAACCAGCTAAATTACCTCAAGTAACACAATCCATACAGCGTTAGTACTTCCAGCCATGAAGTCTACAGGGTCTATTAGATCTGGTCTGATAGCGAATAATAGGCTTATTATGTAGGCCAGCACTGAAACAGCTGTTATACCCTTCTTTCTCGGTATATCGAACTTATCATTAAAGGCTCTATATACTGGTTCTATTATTGATATTGGTGATGTATACCCAGCAAGCCATAGGATTATGAAGAATAACGTACCGAATATCGCTGTAGTGAGGGGTGCACCTGGGAGGAGAGTTACTGCAGTAGGTATTGTTACGAATGCTAAGCCAGCACCACCTAGTGGTACTGGAAGATCAGCTGGTGTTGCAACATTCATTACATGCATTAAATACCCTATAATACCCCATGTAGCAAATGCGAAGAAGAAGCTGAATCCACAGTTAGCAAATGATGTTATCCATGCTGAATTAGGTATTTCAGATTTAGGTGGTAAGTAGCTTGCATACACGATCATGGTGGTTCCAAATACACTTAACGTAAATAGTATCTGTCCCGCAGCATCTATTACGGCACTTCCGCTGAAGGCCTGGGCGGTAGGTGTTAATAGCCAATTAATACCTATGTCGCTACCAGGAAGTGTTACCCCTCTTATAACTAATATCGCTGATAGTACCCATAAAATCGGTATAGCATATGTACAAGCCCTCTCGATACCACTTGCTATGCCAGCATAGCAGGTGTACCATGCGATAAGCCAAGTTATTGTAAGTCCTATAATTACAAATACAGGATTAGATATTAGTGCTTCAAATGTTGGTCCTACACCCTCAACGGTTTTCCAAGCAACTGTTGCTGAGAGCCCTATGTAGTCCATTACCCAGGCTAAGACTACCGAATAATACGTACAAAGGATGAACGTGTTTATTATGGCTATCCAACCTATAGGCTCTAAACCCTCCTTAATCTTCCTAAAGACCTTAGGTGTTGCACCTCTGAAGTAATATCCTAGCATAAACTCTAGAATCATCAACGGAATACCGAAAACCAACAGAAATATTATGTAAGGTACTAAGAACGCACCACCGCCATTTCTATAGCAGAGCCAGCTAAATCGCCAGATATTTCCTAAACCTATCGCAGAACCTATCGCAGCTAAGATGAAACCTCTTCTCCTCTTCCAATATTCTGCAACAGAATTCAGATAACAACACCCCAAACACTCTTTAAGTACAAAAAAATATTTTTATCTCTTTAAAGTGTTTTAATCACTCATGATTTTTTACATTCTCTTTTATAACTGACCTATGAGGAAGTATTTAGGTTACCTCATGCATGTATTTTATCCCATACGGTTTAGTATTACTTTAAGTATTACTAAAGCAATAGAGAAAACTAGTTTGAATAAATTAAAATTACTACTAAGCCTCAACGAAAACAATGATGACTTCATGAGAAACAAAACTAAATGTTGCCTAAGGACTTAGTTGGTGCTACTAAATCCTTAGATGAGCAACTTGTTCTTGCTGAAATAACTAAAGGGTTAAGGACATAATGGGCATTTCAGCTAAGGAAGCACTAAACCTTAACCTATAAAGTCATAGAAGCGTCAAGGTGTACGCCTAAGCACCTGAACGAGTTAAACGAGGCCTCATCTAACCTAAATAAGTTAGCTATTGTCCCTAGTTTAGAATAAAATATCTTTTTAACCAGTAAAGTGGTTGGGAGCGCTATGATTACTCATTACCCCTTCTTGAGGGCTTATTAATATGTGGTAACTTCCTACTTAGGTAGTTAAGCCTAACTAGTGAAACTTGCTTTGATATCCTTATAT
>Ga0190367_1001451_pt1 | contig 13695 bp, 17 predicted proteins | sample 4872181011_MG_FD_171838 | JGI IMG/M metagenome (GOLD analysis project Ga0190367, IMG submission 171838) | Hydrothermal vent microbial mat bacterial communities from Southern Trench, Guaymas Basin, Mexico - 4872-18-10-11_MG | ecosystem: Environmental > Aquatic > Marine > Hydrothermal vents >...
CACTACCCGTCACGCCCCCCAGAGACCAGCCCACACCATACACACCGCTGCAAGAGCGTATTTTATAGACCTATCATTACTCTATGTTTGCATGTCTATGAGCTAGCTCCTTCTCGCTTTTCCCGAGCTTCTTCATGAGCTCTACTATTACTCCGTCTAGGACTGCCAGCGCTGTATTTTCAAAGAGCGTTCCAAGAGGGGTTAGCGGCTCGTGCAGCCCCATTATCTGTCTGATCACGTACTCGTCTACCTCGGCTATCTTCGTCCTGCCAGGCACGTACACCACGAGATCTGCCAGCTTACCAAGGGGCGACTCGGGATGAGAGGTTACGGTTACGACTTTAGCCCCTAGGGATTTCGCCGCCTCGGCCGCGGTTACCACTAGGTGTGTCCTACCAGATCCCGAGATAACTACTACGAGGTCTTCAGGATCTAGCCTGGGGGTTATAGTCTCGCCCAGAACGTAGACGTTTAACCCCAGGTGCATGAGTCTCATTGCGAAGGCCCTGCCTATGAGTCCCGAGCGCCCAGCCCCTACTATTAAGACTTTCCTGTTATTCTCGTAGGCCTCGGCCAGTACTTCTACGAATCTTGCCAGCTCCTCCTCCCTGAGGTACTTCGTGGTCTCAGACATGAAGCGCGCGATTTCTTTGACCGTAGCTATGACGTACTTGACCATAACCTATCACCCGAGCGCCTTAACGCCACTAGCATACCCAAGTATCACCTTCGACACTATCTTACTGGGAAAGAGGCCGACCTCTACCACGCCTGTCAACCCCTTTATCCTCTTCTCAATTACGGCCACCTCATTGGGTTCCAAGGGCTCAGAGAGCTTAACGTCAAGTATAAAGTTGCCGAGATCCGTGGTTAAGGGGCCCAGCTTACCGGTTCCCTCCCGCAGAGTGATAGCTGAAATCGGAAGTATACGCTCCAATTTGTTGGCCACGTACTGCCAGGCTGGCGGTAATACCTCTACGGGGATTGGATGCGCCGTGCATAGCTTATCGACTACTTTCCGGTCATCTACCACAACTATGTACTGCTTAGACCGCTTGGCAATTATCTTCTCCAGGGTCAAAGCACCCCCTCCCCCCTTGAGAAGGTTGAGTTCCGAGTCTACCTCGTCCGCACTGTCGATAGTCAAGCCGGGGTCGGGCGAGGACACTGGGTCTAGGACTGCGAATCCCCGTTGTCGAGCCTTAACTGCTATGTCGTGAGATGTGGGGACGCATAGAACCTCTCTTTTGAAGTCTGGTAAGTATTCGGCTAGCTTATCGATGAATAGCCTCATTGTAGTCCCGCTACCCAGCCCTAGAACTCTGGGTCTCTTCCGTTCTACCAGCTTCACCGCTTCCTCTACCGCTTTAACTCTAGCTTCCACAACGCTGCTAGACATCCTTACACACCTCCACCAGCTCCCTAGCGACACTCCTAGGGTCTTTCGATTTAGTTATCGCTCCACCGACAATGATTACGTCGGCTCCAGCCTCTAACAGTTTTGGAGCTGTACGAGGGGTCAATCCGCCAGCAACTGCCACCAGAACCCCGCTCGGCAGGTACCTCCTAATTTCGCCCACCTCGGCGGCTAAGTCCTCAGCCGTTACCCCCCTCCTCCTCTGAATATCTATACCAACATGTAGGCATATCATTTTCGGCGTTGTCGTGAGTCGTTGCAGGTAGGCTAGGGGGTCTTCGATGTTCATAAGGTCTATGACCGCGCCCACACCAGCCTCCCTGCAAGCCCTAATGAAAGCCTCTACTGTTTCGCGGGGTGCAATCCCCATGACTGTCGCGTAGTCCCCTCCGAAGTCCTTCACGAGTCTAACCTCTACCTCGGCGGCATCCACGGTCTTAGTGTCAGCTAACAAGTACGAGGGTGAAGCTTTCTCTCTTAATACACGCAGGACTTCAACACCGAACCTCTTGATCAGGGGGGTGCCCGCCTCAACTACGTCGAAGCCCTCATTGACGCATATCTTAGCGATCTCTATGGCCCGCTTAATGTCTATTAGGTCTAGCGCAACTTGAAGTAACACCAAACGTGAATCCCTAGTCTCTTTGCAAGCGCTAACTTATAGATTTTTTACTATCTAAGGCCAGCATGGCGCTATAGAATAAACAATAGTAAGCTAGAGATCTTAGTTTGATGATCTTTAATAGTATCTGCTAAGTATACTTAGTGTGGTTAGAAGGCTAAGGAGAAGGCAGAAATGTTTCTACCTATAGTACCCGTTTAGCTTTGGCGGTCAGGTACATTTTGACCCCACTTACAGCGGTATAGCATAGCCTCTGCGATGTTGTTAGCCTGTTCAGCTATCTATTGCCTGACTCGTAGGGATAAGTAGTTTGTAAAATTCGTCCCTTACTTTTTACTAATGATCTCTGCTAGTTTATTTAAGAAGTTCCTCGCGTCTTCTGAGTTTTTCCCGGAGCCTAGCTCGAAAATGACTAGGTCTGGAGCTACGTATATGCACTCGACTCCGTCGAACTCGAACCTTATAATTGCTCCTCCAGCCTTAGAGATCACCTTGGTCTTGCTCTCGAGAGCCTCCCTGAACTCCCTTGCTCTCCATGTTTTGAGTTTGGCCCCGAAGCTGCCCCTCGACGAACAAATAGTATAGTACCTCTCGAAGTACTCCTCCAGCAATGAGTAATCACCAGTAGTAATAGTGGGGGAACTAGATAAATTTTGGTTTCAGGATAAGGGCTAATCTCGGCTAAGCGGGGGGCGTTCTTCCGAGAGAAAACGCTAAGAGCATAACTGTGATAGTTATCATCAATTAAAAACTAGCTAGCGATAAGATACGAGTATTTTGTCTCTGAGAAGCAGAGCTTCGTAGTGTGTTATAAGTAATTGCCAGAAACATCTCTATTAATCGATTGAGAGAAAGTGGGAAAAATCAGAGTCATGGCGTGAATATTTTTCTACCACGCGCCTTTACTCTATGGTGGGGGGAAATCCGTGCCTGCTGGATGGACTGGTAGGATATTGTTCTACGACTTATCTAAGCATAAGGCTAGGGTCTGGGAGTACGGCGGAGAAATGGCCAGGAAATTTATCGGTGGTAGGGGTTTCGCGGCTAAGATACTGTGGGATATGGTACCTAGGGGGGCCGATCCTCTCGGCCCGGAGAACAAGTTAGTGTTCGCCGCGGGCCCCCTCACAGGCCTCCCAGGGCCTAGTACCGGGAAACTTGTGATAGCGGCTAAGAGCCCGCTCACCGGTGGGTATGGAGACGGCAATGTGGGTAGTGTAGCTGCCGTCCAGATGAGGAGGGCTGGGTTCGACGCTGTAGTGGTCGAAGGTGCCTCTAAAAAGCCAGTTTACCTATTAGTGGAGAAAGGTAAGGCGGAGGTATTCGACGCCGAAGACCTCTGGGGCCTCGACACCTTTGAGGCTGAGAGGAGGTTAAAGGAGAAGCACGGCAAAACGGCAGGCGTGCTCCTGATAGGCCCGGCCGGGGAGAACCTAGTGAACTACGCCGTCGTGGCCTCTCAAGAGGGTAGGGCTGGCGGCAGGCCGGGGATGGGAGCCGTCATGGGCTCTAAAAAGTTGAAAGCCGTAGTCTTCGTGGGAGATAAGGAGCCCGAGGTGGCGGACCCGGAGGGCCTCAGAAAACTCGCCTCCGAGGCTAGGGAGGACATTAAGTCTAAACCAATGTACAACTTCTGGATAAGGCAGGGGACTATGGCCGCCGTCCAGTGGTCTCAGGAGAACAGCGTCTTACCCACTAAGAACTTCTCGGAAGGAATATTCGAGGGGGCGAGCGCGGTCGACGGCTACGCGATGGAGAAGATCAAGACACATCAACGCGGCTGCCCGTTCTGTAACATGCCCTGCGGGAACGTAGTTGAAGATGCGGAGGGTAACCCCGCTGAACTGGACTACGAGAACGTAGCTCTGCTAGGCCCCAACCTGTTAATAGGAGACCTGAAAAAGATAGCAGTGCTCAATAGAATGCTGGATAAGCTGGGCCTAGACACTATAGGCGCCGGTAACTCCGTTGGCTTCGCTATGGAGGCTAAGGAGAAAGGCCTGCTCAAGGAGGGACCAGAGTGGGGAGACTACGAGGCAGTGAAGGAATTGCTAGTGGACATAGCGTATAAGAGGGGAGACTTAGGGAGGCTGCTGTCTAAGGGTGTAAAGAGAGCCTCGGAGGAGATAGGTGGGAGCGCCGACTTATACGCCGTACACGTCAAGGGATTGGAGGTTACGGGGTACGACTGCCACGCCGCTCCTGCTATGGCCCTGGCTTATGGTACTAGTCCCATAGGGGCTCACCACAAAGATGCCTGGATAATCTCGTGGGAGGTTAAGACTGACAGGCTGGCCTACACCAGGGAGAAGGTTGAGAAGCTCATATGGATGCAGAGGATTAGGGGAGGGATTTTCGAGTCCATGGTCTCTTGCAGGCTACCCTGGATAGAGCTGGGCTTCGAGCTGGAATGGTACCCGAAGCTGTTCAAGGCCGCTACTGGGGTATCCATGACTATAGACGACATGTTCGAGGTAGCGGATAGGATATACACTCTGATCAGAGCGTACTGGGTTAGAGAGTACGGCGGTTGGAGCAGGGAGTATGACAGGCCTCCCAGGAAGTGGTTCGAAATACCTCTGTCTAAGGGGCCGTACAGCGGGGCTAAGCTAGACCCGGAGAAATACGAAGAGATGCTGTCCTGGTATTACGAGGCTAGAGGATGGGATGAGAGGGGGGTCCCGAGGAAATCCACGCTGGGGAAGCTAGGCCTTGGAGACGTGGCTGCCGAGTTAGAGAAAATAACCCCTCTGAAAGAATAAACGTGGATGATGAACGCTGACCACTACCTAGTTGGTGCGGAGGCGGTGGCTGGCTGACTTTAACTCTCGGTGTTTTTTATGATACTAGTTAAGTTCCTGGGGTATTACTCCGAGGTAGTCGGAGAGAGGGAGATACGCTTACCCCTAAAGGAAGTTAGAATAGCGGATATAGTCAGCAAGTACGGTATACCGGAGGAAGAAGTCATAGTGCTGATAAATGGTAGGCCTGCTAAGCTAGGGTACAAGGCGGTAGAAGGCGACGTGGTCGTGATTACACCGCCCATAGGCGGCGGTTAGTAGGGTTCTAACTCGTCGATCCAACGGGGGACGCGGCCCTCGAAGAAGTCCGTCAAGACTTCACGGGCTTTCTCGTAGGTTAAGACTCCAACCGCTCGGGCCTCATTTACCGGGTCGTCGTACCGCACACTGTACTCGTCATCCCCTATCTTCTCGAACTCTATGAAGCCCCCATCACTGGACTGAAAGCCTAGTATTTCACCCGAGGAACTGTAGTCTCCTGGGGAGGGTAGCGCTGCTAGCATTCTCAGGGCGTCTTCTAGTTCTATTGGTTCTCCTCCCCGGTCATACTTGTCGGACGACGACTGGCGGTACCACGTTATTACTCGCATCGTAGAGGCTAGGCAGTAACACTAAGTTAAAGGTTTTCCTAAGGAAAAAAGAGGCTCTCCGTACGTACACAGCATAAATTTCCGTATAATTTCCTCCCTGCATACGTTAAGGGTGTTAAAATACCTTATATGAGTATTAAAAATTTTTATAATCGTTCCTCGAAGCCCTTGAGGTGGTCTTAATGCTAGGCACAGTGGTGAATACGTTAGCAGTTATGGCCGGAGCTGGGGTGGGCCTGGCCCTAAGGAGGAAGACCCCGGAGAAGAGTATGGACACTATATTTAGCGTCGTCGGCCTCTTCACGCTGTACCTGGGCTTCTCCATGGTTTCTGAAACCGCTAGGCCTGTGAGTCTAATCCTCGGCTCGCTGTTGGGCACGTTACTGGGAGAGAAAGCTGGATTAGAGGAGGCGCTTACCGGGCTAGCAGAGAGAGTTAGGAAGAGAGTTGGTGGTGGCGGTAGGTTTGTTGAGGGGCTTATCACGGCTTTCCTCACGTTCTGTGTCGGCCCCATGACTATCGTGGGCTCGCTCAGGGATGGTATGGGAGACCCCTCTATAATACTGGCTAAATCAGTTATGGATGGTTTTGTGGCTGTGGCTTATTCCGCCGCTATGGGTGTTGGGGTGTTTTTCTCCGCGTTTTTCCTCCTAGCTTTTCAGGGGTCGCTAGCCATAATCGGCGCCTACCTAGGGGAGGTCTTCCCGAGCGACGTGGTGAGGGAGATCACCGCTGCTGGGGGGCTGATACTCTTGGGTTTAGGGCTAAACCTACTACGTTTGAGGAAGCTAAAGGTTGGCAACATGCTGCCGTCTCTCGCGACGGTACCCCTGCTTTCATACTTCTTAAAGATGTAGGTGGTCTCCTTGACCAGCATTAAGCTCAGAGAGCTGGGTGATGACGTCTTCCTAGCTAGCGGCTCTCCGGCTACCTTAATAGTAATTGAAGGGGAGATAGCGTACGTGGTAGACCCGGGTTGTCCCTCAAAACGCGGCAAGTTATTAAGGAAGGCGTTGGCTAAGCGCGGCGTCTCTAAAGTCATCGCTCTCTTAACTCACGGACACGGTGACCACGTGTCCGCTGTGCCGAGCTTAAAACCCGACTTGGTGTTAGCCCCCCTCTTGGAGATCGGGCAGGTCATTGAGCCAGCGTTTAGGGAGGGAGTTGCCCTGGAGTACCCGTTCCACAGAGAGACCGACTTGATGATGTTCGAATTAATCAGGGTACCTGAGGCCGAGCCCTTAGAGGATCACGAGCTAAACTGTTTAAGCCCCATAGAACTCCCCGGGCACACCTTTGGGCACGTAGGGTTCTTGAAGGATAAGTTCGCTTACGTGGGAGACGCTGTTTTCGGCGACAAGTTACTCGGTAGGGTCGGCGTCCCGTTCTACTTAGACCATAGGCTAGCTCTGGAGACCATAGCCAGGCTTAGAGACCTGGTAAGAGGGGGATTTACGCTCATACTGTCTCACGGCCCCGTAGTGAAGGGGGGAGAGGCTCTAAAACTTCTGGATAAGAACGAGAAGAGGCTGAGGGAAGTAGGGAGAGCGATTTTAAGAGTACTTAGGAAAGGAGGGCTCTCCGATAGGGAGTTGGCTTTTAGAGTGTTGGGAGAGCTGGGCGCTGAGACTTCGCCTCTAAGCGTATTATTGGCTTCGAAAACCGTGAAGTCATTCTTAGCTAAGTACTATGAGGAAGGAGTTGTAAGAGTGGAGTTAAGGGGCGGAGAGATAGTCTGGGCGCTACTTTAATTAGACCATAGTTAATAGGCGTTTACGTGCTGATCCCAGCAGTATTTTCAATGGTCATGGCCTTAGCCGCGTGGATTAAGAAGTTGAACAGCGTAACCATCCTATTCTTGGTAGTCAGCTGTGGGTTGATGTTCCACTATTTCGGTTTCGCCCCCCTCTACCCTCCGCTAGCCTATACCACGTTCGCCATGTACTCCATAACTTACGGGAGGAAGAGGGTCGAGAAGGCCACTCCATCACAGCTACTCCTAGGCTCTTTACCCCATTTCCTCCTGATAGGCTTCTTAGGGCCGGCGGGACTTATGTCTTTATCCCCTATAGGTACGCGCAGAGTACTCGTAGCCGCGTTATCGGCGTTTACCGAGGAAGCATTTTTCAGAGATACCATGCTGAACGAGCTGGAGGGGAAGCTGAGTAAGTATGGAGGAATTTTAAGCAGTACCCTCTTCGCCCTGTTTAACATGCCCCTCGACACCTTACTCCTCGCAATACCCCTTTTACCCTCCTACTTCATTCTCGGTGAAACGCTTAGGAAGTGTTACTACAAGCGGGGCTGGGCTGGCTCCGCCCTGCTACACTTCATCTATAACGTGCTGGGCTACCTGTATGTAGTGCCGAGCGAAGTCTCTACGTGGCTGGCCATCTGGGCCGTACACTTAGTCATGTACCTGCTAGCGTACTTCCTCTTCGAATAAGGCGAGAGAAGAGCTTGTTTTCTTCACGTATATTAGAGAAGCGTCATCGTGAACTTTTAACCTAGGGTATTCCATACATTCGGGGTCCTCTAGCTCCAGCCGTTAATGGAGTTGCTCCATCTATTACCCAAGCCGCTCGTGTGTTTACACCGACTATGTCTAAGTTGACACCTTCTCCAACCTCGCCGGGTATGCTAATACATTATAATCGTATTATTTCACGGAACTCGCGGGTGGTGTTAGTACGATCTATGCTGTACATAATGGTAACTGTAATATTAATGCTTACATTACTTCAGGATTTTGCTAGCGAAACGTACTCCGCTCCCACGTTGATGCGAGGTTAAAGTGCTTATGTAAAAATGACGATCGGAATAGTAGTTTAATAAGAGCTAGGCGCTATAAAAGGCTGGTTTGAAAAGGGGATAAGTGAAAATGTACAAGAGAGCCTTAGTCATAGGGTTGGCGGTTTCGCTGCTGCTCGTAGTTACGTGTGCTAATGCGCAGGTTCTGACTGTTAGCACAGACAAGGATGAGTACGTGCCTGGAGAGAGAGTTATTATTTCAGGAACAGCCCTACCGGGGGTGAACGTATCTCTTAGTGTGGAAGACCCGAGCGGCGCGGTAGTATGGGAGGGGCGCGCGGAAACGAGTATCGACGGGAATTACATGGCGTCCTTCGTTTTAAGGGAAGACTCGCTCCTAGGGCTATACCGCGTGTACGCTACGTTCGGGAACCTCACGGCTACCGCTAACTTCACGGTTGTAGCTCCATTCCTAGAGGTGGAGTGTTTAGGCCTGGATGTAAGTGCGTTAAAGGTTTACCCGGGTCAGAGTATACTGGTGAAAGCCTCTCTGAGGAACGCCGGGAATACTAACGGGACGTTCTACGTGTACGCTGAGAGTAGCTTGTTCGGCGAGGTGAGTAACGGCACGGTCATAGAGGCGGGCGAGGTAGTCAACGTAAACCTCATCCTAAAGGTTCCTTTGAACGCAAGCCCCAGCAGCTACCCGGTCAATACGAAACTCGCGGTCTACTGGCTTAACAGTACGCTTGCTGACACTAAGACGCTAGAGACTTTTAACGTTGAAGTCTTGCCCACCGATATCGAGGTAACCTTCATTTTCCGCTTCCCCACAGGTACCCCCCTCTCAGGGTACACCGTTCTGTTAGACGGCGTGCCAGTAGGCTACACGGACGAAAACGGGGGGCTCAAGCTCAAATTAGTGGCTAACAAAGTGTACAGAGTGGGGGTTAGCAGGGAGGTGGAGGAGTTAGAGGTGAGCTACGAGAAGTCGTTATGGCTGGGCTTAGGAGGGCCCAGCAAGGTCTTAATAGAGGTGGTGCCGTCAAATCTATGCGCGATAACGGACTTAGTGCTGGAGCCGGATAAAATCGAGGTTAACGGGGTGTTCGACGTCTTAACGAAGTTCACGGTTGCCCCGTACAGCTCGAAGTCCAGCTTCGAGGTGAAAGTTTACACAGACTGGGGCGAAGAAGCCACTATTTACAGCGGAGAGGTAACCACTGTGGAGTCCTTCACTACGAGTTACAGTTTAGTTGCGCCAGGTAAGGCTGGGGTTTACAGCGTAAAGGTGTTACTTAACGTAGACGGTAAGACCTGTAAGGCTACTAAGAAGTTGGAAGTCCGCAGGATGAAGGAGGGCTGCGTGAAAGTAATGGCGAAGTACCTAGACGGCTCGCCAGCTGCCAAAGCCATAGTCAGGGTTGGAGGGTATACTAACATTACGAACGACATGGGAGTGGGCATTCTCTGCGGCTTGAGGGAGGGTAAGTACCACATCTCTGTTCAGGATAGGCTGGGGGTTTACTACGGTGAGGTTAGGGACTTCGAGGTCGTACCGTTCACTACTAGGAGCGTGGTCGTGTATCTAGAGCCCAAAGAGCCGTGCATAGCCCTTACTAGGAGTAAGGAGAGAGTTACCCTCTCGCGCTTCGACAACTGGACTCTAACTGCAACTCTAAAGTTTAGGCGGTGCATGGTTAAAACTCCTTTGGTGTTTGTGCTGAGGATAGAGGACGGAGAGATCTTAGAGGTAACCGAGAGGCTTGAGAAACTGGTGTACGACGCCGAGCTACCTGTGAACTTCACTATTTCCTTCGAAGTCACCTCTGGGCTCTCTCCGGGGAAGAGGTATAAGGCTACGCTTGTGGTAAAGGACTCTGAGGGGGCTGAGATAGCGTCGTTCGAGGTTTACGAGATTTACGTGAAGGATAACATATTGGGTGTGGTGACCTCCCCAGGAGTTAGCAGAGACCCCGTACTGCTCCTACTGTACGTCTTCACGCTGCTTGACATAGGAATGGTTGTGCTATTAACCTTACTCTACGGCGGGGCTAAGGACTGGCCTGTCCTGAAGACTATAGCTAAGGTCATGGCTAACGTGAAGTACCCCGAGAAATTGGCGTTGCTAGGCGCCGCTGCGCTGATTTACGCGTACATAACTTATGAGGCTACTAACGTGGTGATAAACCACAGCTTCTTCGACTCCTTCCTAAAAGGTAGGTACGTATCCCTCTTAGCCCTACTCGTAGCTTTCGCTTTATCCGGCTGGGGAGTTACCCGTTACGCAAGAGCCGCGCTTAAACCTTTAATTAGCGGGCTTACCTCTACTAAGCGCGGGAAAAGAAGTAAAGGGTAGGACACGTAGTGTTCTTCGGAGTGGATAACTGCCGTTACGGGTGGTTGTCTTGGAGGAGATGTGGGGCTACCTTCACATGTGGGTTATGCCAGACATAGCTTTAGCTGCAGCCTTCATACTGTCGTTCATAGCCGTCTTCACGCTCAGGAATTACGCTGGCAAAGACTACGAGGCAAAGGGAGTTAGGTACGTTTACCTAGGGCTAGGATTAGGAGGGGTAGGCTGGCTCGTCCTCTCCCTACTTCAAGTCTACCTGGTAAAACTACCGGTACTCTTAATCGTGCTCTACGAGAAAGGGGTACCAGCCCAAGAGGCCGTCAACATATTCGTAACGTACATGATGATATTCACAGTTACACGCGCTGTGTTGATGTTCACAGCTACCGGGCTCATAGCTTACGGCGTCTATGTGATTATCATGAGGAGGAGGTGAAAATGTGGCTCTGGCTAGGCCTAGCATTAATATTGCTAGGGTTCGCGCTAATATTCGTAGGAATCTTACTAGAGCTATTAACGGCCCCCCGCAGACCGGCTGAGAAAAGAGGCGCCCTCGTGTTTTTCATAGGCCCTATCCCCGTGGTTCTAGCTAGCGATAAGGAAATGTTGAAATGGGCTTTCGCGTTCACGCTGGTAGGCCTAGCCTTCTTCATTCTCGTATTACTCCTTTTGTGGTGGTAAGTTGCCCTGTAACCTGGCGGATAAGCTGGCTAAGATCATACTTGATGAGATAGCCGAGCTGGGGATACTGACCGAGGGCATAGTGTACGTGGCTTCACAAGAGGCCGGACGTTTAATGGCTAGGGAGAAAGGTGAACTAAGAGAAGTCCTGGAGCGGTTACTATCTGACCTATGCCTTAAGGATGTCGCCATTGAGAGGAGGGAGGATGTCTTAAGCGTCGAGGTCGAGGGGAGAAGCTGTAGTCTCTGTTTGGGGCGTGAGAAGCCACGCACAGAGTTCTGCCCTTTACCCGGCCTACTCTCGTCTTACATTTCTAACTCAACCGAATACAGACTACTTCCCGTTAGGTGGGAGGATGGAAGGTTCGTTAAGAGAGAGGGGAAGAAGTGCAGGCTCAAGTTCTCAGTGCGGAGGAAGAAGAAAGACGCCCAGCATATGGGTTAGCAGAGACTTCTGCCTAAGGTGCGGCTTGTGTTGTAGGGAGACCGAGATGATACTCGCGCCCAGTGATATTGAGAGGCTTGAAAGCTTGGGTTTTAAGCGGGAAGACTTCGCTGTTTTCGACGGTCAGCTCTATAGGTTGAGGAACGTGGACGGCTACTGCTTCTTCTACGATAAGGAGACGGGGAGGTGTAGGGTTTATCCTTATAGGCCTGTGGGTTGCTCAGCGTACCCCATAGTCTTCGACGTCGAAACCCAAGAATACATAGTTGATACGGAATGCCCGCTTGCCAGTACTACCTCTGAGGAGGAGATTGGGAAGGCCAGAGATATCTTAGGGGAATTACTGAGAGAGTTGGGATTAACGGATGAGTAAAGGGGAGAGCAAGCTAGTTCGCGACGCGTTAAGAGTGATTAAGAAGTGGGGAGTTGTTAGCGTTGAGATATTATCCCGGGAGTTAAGGCTGCCCCCGCCAGTAGTCAATAACCTAATTAACTACCTAAAAAAGAGAGGCTACTTAAGGGAGGAGAAATGTGGCATGGCTTGTGATAAATGTCCGCTCGCTTACGCGTGCAGTAAGAAGCCCGTGAAATTGTACAGGCTTGTGGAGGAGGTGTAAGACGTGAAACTTGTGTTTTTCGAGGACTCTGATTATAGGAGGCTAGGCCCTCTGACCTCTGTTTTCCCCTCCTTCATGTTAGAGGTAGGTGGTAAGAGGATTTACGAGTACTGGTCTGACTTTACGGGTATTAGCGAAGTCGCCTTGTTTGTTAGGCGCCGCGTAGCTGGTCTGTGTAAGTGGCTCTTGAACGTAGTTGAGGGAAGGGAGGTCGAAGTGAACCCTTCCGAGCTGGGCGACGACGTATTAGTTTTAAACCACGCCTTGCTACCCGTTAGGGAGTCCGTAGAACTCGCTAAGAAAATCCTCGGGTGGCCCGGAAACGTACTGGTCTACGACGGCGAGAAGGTATTGATGGTTAAGGCCTCGGCGTCCTTCGCCGAGTCTCTAACTGATATATTGGTGCAGGAACCCTCTGCCGAGCTGTTCCTTAACCTCGCTGAGTACACGAGAGATATACCGTTCCCCAACCCGCCGATTTTAAGGAGGCCTGCAGATTTGCTGTCCGTACTCAACGAAGTCCTCAGCGGTGAGGGAAGGATAAGCGGCGAAGTTGAGGAGAGCGTAATAATAGACACTAGGAGAGGGGGAGTTATCGTCGAAGAGGGAGCGGTAGTAGAAGGATTCTCACGGCTCGTAGGCCCACTGTACATAGGTAAGGGGGTTGTTGTAAAGGCGGGCTCTAGGCTTGAAAGAGTCTCTTTGTCTGGGGATTCTATAGTCAGCGGGACGTTCAGCTCGTGCATCATGGGCCGATACGTTAAAGCCGATGGAGTCAGGTTGGAGAGAGCTGTATCTCCAGGCTACGTCACCATGGCTCCTTTCGTGTCTACCTCTTATGGTTACTCCGTTCTCGGGTATTGCTCGTCTTACTACCCGTTAACCGCTCTGGAAGGGGACTGCGAAATCGGCAGGGGCTCGGAGGTTAAAGGGCGTTTCACGGGCAAGTTAGGCCCGTTTAAGCGATATATCGACGGGTTAGTCGAGGAGGTAGCTGAGGATTACGCCACGAAGAGGCTTAGAGAGATACTGGGAGTGTTCGGGAGGCTCCCCTCCGACTACGAACTCCTACCTTTAAGGAGATAGATTATTAGTGCTAGGGCGACTACGAGCAAGAGTACGAATAGCTCCTCCATGTCATATCGCCTACCCTCTACGACCATCTCGGTACTATCCTTCCTGCTGACGTTCCTCGCGAGACTCGGGGGTTGTGGCTGGATGCGTAGGCTCACCCCAGCCTCTAATTGGGCGTAGTACGTGGCCAACCTGTAATTGAGGTAAGCGTTGTCGAACCTCCTGGAGGAGTCGCCCAGCAGTATGAAGAATACGGGCGTCAACGAGTTGTTGGCGGATATGGAGGCCTTCTCCCTCGATAATTCTAGGAGCGTTTTAGCGACTAAGGAGTTTATCGATGC
>Ga0190367_1001452_pt1 | contig 13693 bp, 16 predicted proteins | sample 4872181011_MG_FD_171838 | JGI IMG/M metagenome (GOLD analysis project Ga0190367, IMG submission 171838) | Hydrothermal vent microbial mat bacterial communities from Southern Trench, Guaymas Basin, Mexico - 4872-18-10-11_MG | ecosystem: Environmental > Aquatic > Marine > Hydrothermal vents >...
CCTCTTTTCTGGCATCCTATCCCCTCATCTCGGGGATATTGCCAGAAAGTATATAGAATCTATGGTTTATGCCACAAAGCACATCGAACCGTATTCATTTCCTATTCTCAACAATCTTGTAAGAATAGCTTATCTCAACGGCTTTCCTCAACATGGCAGATATCGGGCAGTACTTGTTTTGGGATAGTTCTATAGCTCTCCTGACATCTTCTTCTCTTATTTCTTTTCCATAGAATATGAATTCAATATGGATTCTGGTGAAAACCTTCGGATGCTCATCCTTTCTCTCAGCCTCGAGATTTACTTCAAACCCCTCCATCTTGACCCTTTTCTTCTTCAGTATAGCAGCTACGTCGCTCGCTGTACAGCTACCCAGGGAAATGAGCAAGAGTTCCATCGGTCTTGATGCCGCTTCAGATCCAAAATACTCCTTTGGTCCGTCTATGACTATCCAATGGTTGCTGTCCGCTTTGGCTACGAAGGTTAGCCCTTCAACTTGCTTCACGATAGCTTTCATTCTATCCACCACGAGATAAATAATTTCATCTTTTCATCCTTTTCACATAGAACTTCATACCCCTGTAAACCACCTCCGACAGTTTTCCTTCCTCAATTAGCTCGATAAGCACTTGCCTATCTGCCTTAGCTTTAGCAAGTAGATCCAACAGGTAATCTTCCCTGAGCGGATGAACGGAAGCTATCGATAGGATGCTTTCCTTGATATCCTCCGATATACCAAAATCCCTGCCTTCATAGTGGATCAGGAGCTCAACATCTATACCCCTTTCTTTGATCTCTTGGTAGAGTTGGTTTAGCTTATCTTCTCTTGCTGGCTTCACCCAATCTTCTGCTGGCGGTCTTATTGGCACAGATATATAGCTCTTGTTTGGATTCAGTTTTTCCAGAAATTCAACGAGTTTTCCAAATTTGGAATCGTTAATTCCATCGAGAAGCATGGTTTCGGTTGCCAAGAAGCCATTAAAGTTTGAGGAGAATTCAAGAAATCCATCAAGGACTTTTTTTAGGTTTAGAGAGGGATGAGGCCTGTTTATGGTCGACCATACCTTTCTATCTACGCTATCTATCTTGATAGATATCCAATCCGCTTCTATCAAATCTTTCCTAACGTCTTTCCTCCACAAGAGGGAGCCGTTGGTTATGACAGCTATCTTCATGGAAAAGTCCTTGAGCTGTTGGATTTCCCTTCCAAGGTTAACATCTAAGGTTGGTTCGCCATTTGGAACGAATGTGAGAAAATCTATTTCCTTGAATTCCTCTATCTTCTTTTCAACTTCCCTTCTTATCTCCTCTGGTTTAAAATACGATTTTCTTTCGATCGTTTTATCTATTGTTCTACCAAGCTGACAGTATATGCAAGAATAGCTACAGATCTTGTGAGGAAGATTGTTTATACCCAAACTTTTACCCAACCTCCTTGAAGGTACGGGACCAAAGGTGAGCATGGAAAGAGAAAGCTTTTGCGATCTCTAAAATGTTTCTGGAAGACGACCTTCCAAGACGTAAAGGCTAGTTTCATTTGAGTTTTCGGTATCAAACACCTTCTTTCCCTTGATTCCAAGAAAATGGGTTTCGAGTCTGATGGAGAAGTAATCGCTTATGATGGATCTCAACCTTTCGACATCCATGTGCTTCAGGTACTTCTTTATGTAAGAACCTTTCTTTGAGGTTCTCTCAGCGAAGTAGATCGATCTTGGATTGAGTATTAGAAACAAAGCCTTCCTCCTCACAACCCTTCTTGCTTCGGATAAACTCTTCTTTGGATCATCGATAAATTCTATGGATGTCAGGAAAAGGGCGCAGTCAAAGGACTTATCCTTGAAAGGTAAACTTTCCGCATCTCCCACCACTAAAGGAATCTGCCTATCTGATAGAAGCAACATTTCCATCGATTTATCTAGCCCAACAACATCTAAACCTCTGCTCCTTAGCTTTCCCTCGATAATCGCTGGACCACAACCTATGCTCAAGATATTCTTGCAATCCTTCAACCTTTTCCATACGAATTCAGCTTCCTTCTCGGCGATCTCCCTTCCAAGCTCGGTTTTGTAGAAATCGATGTACTTCTTGAATTCATCCTTTTCCATATCTCGCATCAGATCTCAATGACCTTCCCAACGCCACATCTTGAACTTTTATCCGGAAATCTCTCCAAGATCTCTCTCTTTAAAGATGTGCAATGACATGGACATATAAACTTCAATTCCTCGAATACTTCGAGCTTTTTAAATCCATGAAAACCACCAATAATTCCAACGACATCTCCAATATCCCTAGCTCTTTCTAGAATCTTATCAACCCCGGGATGAGAACATCCAACGAGAACGTACCATCCTTCCTTTCCTTCCAGCACCAATGACTGCTCCTTTATAAACAAACCTCCGAGCTTACCGGTTGACCATATACCATCAGCTAGCTCAACCTTCTCTTCCCCAACTTCTATCACCTTAACTCCGGGAATCGATCCTTTTATCCGATAGATCTCCACATCCTTGGTATGCTTCAGGATCTCTCCCAGACCACCGTTGTGATCGAAATGCTCATGGGATATCACTATCTTGTCTATCTCTCTCGGATCGACATTTAAGGCTTCTATGTTAGATATAAGTATATCTCCCTTTGTTCCGGTATCGAACAGGATGTTTTCTTTCCCTTCTATGAAACATGAGAAGCCCCAATCGCTCTTCAGGTTTGGATTTTCTCCAAAAACCTCATTGTCATAGACTATGGTCAATCTCATCAGGCTCCAGATACCTTCGGCATTTTTAACAATTGTGTTCACAGCAATAGACTATCCTGTGCTATCCTCCAATTGCACCCTTTCACCAACTCCTCTTTTTTCTAAAGTTAAACATAGGTTTTCATCCACAGAGACAACATCTCCTTTCTTTAAACTGTACTTCCTCATATCAGTTCCAACGAAAGTTGGTATATCTTCCTTGATGAGAATCACTTGTTTCTTTATGGTCTCCTTCTCAACTTCTTCTTTTTTCTCTTCCACTTTTCCAAGCAGTAATTTTTCTCTGAATAGGCTTAAATTTTCCACCATTTTGTCAAACAAATCCCTCTCCTCAGGAATTAGATTTTTAAGATCGGGGCTCCCTCCTCTCACCTTAGAAAGAGCAGCCTGAACTATTTTCTTTTCCCTCAACTCGTAGATGTCGTTAAAGGTCTGCAATGCATTCTTTAGTTCATCTTCCAAAAACCTTCTTTTTTGAAAATTTCTTTCCTTTGATATCATCTCTTCCAGATTTCCTATGTACTTTCTCGCTCTTTCATAAAAAGAGAAATCTATTGAAGAAAGGGATGGAGATTTTCTCTCAACTTGATGAATCTTCCTCAAATCTTTGTACGTGAAGTCCTCTTCCACAGAAGAACCCCCTTAAACCATTAAGATTCAAATTTTTTAACCTTTGCCATTTCCCTACCTATAAGAAACACAGCCAAATACTTTGGAACCTTGCATTCACCCTTCTTCAACTCAAATTTTTCCCCATTCATCTCGATCGATAAATTCTTCTCCATAACAATCTCTATCTTTTCATCATCAAAAACAACGGCATCAGAAAGAGGATCGAAATCATCTATACCATTTATATCTATTTCACAAACTTTCAATCCAGTTTTCCCATGCAGGGATGAGGGAAGGCGTATCAATCTCTTTATATCGCATGTAACGGGTTCATCGGTTTCTCCGGTCACACTGGATATCGCAACTCTCCTTACCGATTCTCTGAGAAAGAATTTCTTTATGAAAGTGGATTGATCGATTAAACCCTCTTTCATTATCCTCTCCAATCTTTCTCTTGAGAGTTCTTCTCTCAACTTTTCCAAATCCTTCTTTGATATACCAATTTCCTTTAATTTGTCCTCCTCACCCCTCGCAATGCTCTCAATTATCGAGAGAACACTTCTTCCTATCCTCCCTCTCCAGCCCGGCTCGTCGGGTTTTGGAATTTCGAGACGATAACTTTTAGCTACCCTTCTCCCCCTTACCTTTGCAACATCCAGAACCCTTTTCCTAAAAACAAGGTTTTCATCAAGGTCAATGCCCGTTATGTAATCCACGATTTCTCTTCTCTCGTTACCATCCAGCTGTAAAACTTTGGGATCGGTAACATGGCAGTGGTATCCCCTCCCCCCACTGAAGAACAGCTTGATATACCTTTTTTCAAAGCCAAAATCATCTAGCAGAAAATCCTCAACCAACCTCTTGAATTCTTCCTTAACTAGCTTCAGACCATCCTCATACTTCAGATTTTTTCCTTTCTTCAAATGATCCATATCAAGATCAAATATGAGTTCCGCCCCCATCCATCCCTTCTCCTCCATAGTTGGGGCATCCGGATACCTGTAAAAGGCAGAAGAATAATAGATATGGGCTGGAACCATCTTGGCTATAAAACTCTGCAAGTCCTTCCTTCTCTTGAAAGAAATGTGTCTCTTCATAAGTTTTGCTCCAAATGGCATGAACGCATATTCCCTTCTGTCGAATCTCTCTGGAGGTATTACTCTATGATTTGAATAATATTCTGCAAAGCAACTTTTTAAAAAGGAAACTTCATTATCCATCAGATACTACCAGAAGCACAAAGATTTTATAAGTATCGATTGGATAATGAAGGAGGTCTGGTTATATGGAGGAAGAGAAGTCGACAACTTATCTTGCCTTGCTAGAGGCTTATAGGGAAGAATTGGAAAACGTGGATAAGCAGATCATCTACATCCAAGCCCTTGTAAATGACTATACCAGAGCGAAGATGACCGTGGAGAAACTGAATGAAGTCGATGAAGAGACAGAAATTCTCGTTCCAATAGGCGGAGGCATCTTTATACCGATGAAAGTAAGAAAGGGAGTAAAGGCTCTCGTCTCTGAAGGGGCGGATGTGTTCATTGAAAGCTCTCTAGATTATGCTGGAGAAGCCATTCAGAGGAAGATAGATGAGCTGAACGAAGGTTTGACGAGATTGAACGATATCGCCAATCAGATAAGGCAAAAGATGGAAGAGATATCTGAAAAATTACAAGAGGAGAAGAAGGATGTTTAAGTTTTTAAGGAGAAGCATAAAGAAATTTGAAGAGAAGCTCGAGAGAGAGATAGAGGAAGCTCTGAAGAGAGAAAAAGATGTGGAAAGAGAGGAAAGGGATGAGAAAATCGAAAGAAGCATTGAGCAAGAATTGAGACAGGCGATGGAAACAAGGAGGGAAGTGGAAAAACTAGTGAAGAAAAGAGAGGAAAAAGTATCCATAGATGAGGAGAAATTGGAGAATCTGTTTTGGGATCTCGAGCTCAATTTACTTGAAGCAGATGTTGCTCTATCTGTGGTGGAATCGATAAAGGAGAGCATAAAGGAGGAGCTTAAAAGGGCGAATTATAGCAGGAGAGAACTCAAAAAGATCGTCAGAGAAGCTCTCCAGAGAGCAATACTCCATGTACTTAAGAAGAACAAGGCGGATTTCCTTGAATTGATAAACACAAACAAAAAGCCCTTTGTTATCCTGTTCGTTGGAGTGAATGGATCAGGGAAAACGACAGCTATAGCGAAGCTTGCCTATTATCTAAAACAGATGGGAAAATCCGTAGTCATTGCTGCTGCCGATACGTTCAGAGCTGGAGCGATTCAACAGCTCGAAGAGCATGCTAAAAGATTAAACGTTAAACTGATAAAGCACGATTTTGGAGCTGATCCCGCTGCGGTGGCTTATGATGCAATAGAGCACGCAAGGGCGAAGCATAAAGATTTTGTTCTCATAGATACTGCTGGAAGGATGCAAACGAACGTGAATTTGATGGAGGAAATGGAGAAAATCAAGAGGGTTTCTAAGCCGGATCTGACCATATTTGTTGGAGATGCCCTATCTGGAAACGATGCAGTTGAGCAAGCGAGAAGATTCGATGAAGCAATAGGAATAGATGGTATCATACTAACCAAAGTGGATGCGGATGCTAAGGGAGGAGCGGCTCTATCCATAGCGTACACGATTGGAAAGCCCCTTCTTTTTATCGGAACTGGTCAGAAGTATGAAGATCAAATCCCTTTTGATCCAGAATGGATGATAAAAAATATACTCGGCAACGTCTAAAAGATACCTTCCAATGATAACTTTTTCCTTTCCCTTGTGTAGATAACCGGTAAGTCTAACTTCCTTAATTTTTTCTTAAGTTCTCTATCATTTGTGGCAACAGCTGCCCTTAGCTTACTTGCCAGCTCTATTATAGATTTATCAACCTCCCTCTCCATGCTCTCAACAACTTCAAACCTTTTGATGTATCTAAGTGCTGATTTGGCATTAATTCTCGCTTTTCCTTTGCCATACTTAGCAAGATTCTCTATTTCTCTCTTCACCGTGCTAGGGACAACTATTTTGTAATCTCCAAGCAACTCTACCAGCTCTTCTTCAAGATCGATCAGGTTTTCAAAAACAGCTAGGGCTATGCTCGTATCTAGGATAACCACTTTATTTGACCTTCCCATAACCGATTAATCTCCATCTTCCCTCCACCTTCCTGCTTATCGCCACTTTCTGTTTCGGAAATGCACAAACGGGTATCTTCAACCTTACCGTTACCTTATCATCATAAGCCTCCCTTACAATACCAACAGTTGTTGCAGTCCCAACAGTAAGCATTAAAGGTTCGTTGACCTTGATTGGCTCAACTTTCTTTTCATCTATGGTACCAACCGCCCTCTCGAGCAAACGGACTTCTAAGCTCATTTCTTCCGTTGGATCTGGCAGTGCTCCGGGTTTTCCAACTATCTTTCCAACGAAACCATCCGATTTCGTTAAGGAAGGATCTAGCTTTGTACCAATTGCGAGCAGGCCACCTGGACCAGCCTCTTCCACCTGCCTACCACCAGTCATTATAGATGTTATCTCTGTGGTTATCCTCTCCCACTCTTTCTTCCCACCTCTTTCCACCCTCCTACCTGGAGCGATCTCTATCTCTTCGCCAACTACTAATTTTCCCTGCAAGAGAGATCCTCCAATAACACCTCCTTTCAAATCTTTTGGTCTTGTACCGGGCTTATTAACATCAAAACTTCTTGCGACGTACATTAAAGGATCCTTACTTAAATCTCGATGTGGAGTCGGGATCCTCTCCTGTATGGCTTGTATCAATACATCTATGTTGGCATCGTGATGAGCACTTACTGGTATAATTGGAGCACCTTCTGCACAGGTTCCTTTTACAAAACTAAGAATTTCCTCATAGTTCTTCAAAGCCTCTTCTTCGCTCACCAAATCTATCTTGTTCTGGACGATCACTATATTCTTTATACCTGCAATTTCTACAGCCATAAGGTGTTCCCTCGTCTGTGGCTGTGGGCAAGGCTCATTGGCAGCTATAATAAGAATTGCGCCATCCATGAGAGATGCTCCAGATAGCATGACAGCCATTAAGGTTTCGTGACCTGGAGCATCTAGGAAGGAAACGACCCTTTGAAATTCCGTTTTAGATCCGCAGTACTTACAAACATCCTTTGTTGTGTAACATCTTGGTTCTGGACAGTTGGGACATTTATAAATAGCAGTATCCGCGTACCCAAGGCGAATGGAAATACCTCTCTTTATCTCCTCAGAATGTTCATCCGTCCACTTTCCGGTGAGCCTCTGCGTTAAAGTAGTCTTGCCGTGATCGACGTGTCCTATCATTCCTATATTGATTTCGGGTTGCTTTGGCAGCATCATTTCTCCTCTTTCTTCATCGCAGATAACAATTCTTCTATCGACTTTGCACCATATTTCACAACCTTCATGTTTATCTGGACGATATCTTTACTTATGGTATTTCCCCTAACCATTTTCTTCTTTCTCTCTCCCTTTCTCCTTGGTCTGAAACCAACGCCACCGCTTAAAAGCAATCTCCTCCTCCCCATGCCAGGCAAATCAGGTCTCATCGGAAAGCCATCCTTATCTGTGCCTCCAGTTATTACAAGTTTGTATCCTGGTAGAGAAACGAAGATTCCGTCAACTTCTTCACCTATCTTCTTTCCAATAAGAGCATTTGCATGGTGGCCACTTACTGGTATTTGATACGATTTCCCTTGCTTTATATCGTTGACCACGACCTTGAATTCTACCATCCTTTAGGGTTATAAAATAAATCCTTTTAATAACTTTGGAATGAACTAACCTCCCAAGAACATCTCTCCGACATTGCCGAAAGGGGGCGATGAAGGATACCTGTCGTTCATTTGTGGTTGCATCCAGAAGAAGTTCCTATACTGAGTTCTTAGCTTGTATTTTGCATAATAAAAAGCTTCCTCAACCGACACCTTTCCATCTTTAAAGAAACCAAGTAGAGAAGGTCTTCCAACGCACAGCAAACCTCTTTTGAAACCGTCTGCTTTCTTCGTTCTTATTCCTTCAAACCATAACTGGGTGAAAATAGGCCCTTTGGTGGTGCTCGCATAGCCAATAGAGAATTTACTTGTTCCCGTTATGACTATTCTTCCATCTGCTGGTAAACCCGAATGGGTTAGAGAGGGTAAACCAAAGATGGTTTTCTCCGCAAATCCACCGCTATAGCAGGCGTCTATCAATATACATGCCTCTACCTTTAATGGTGCAAGCAACTCACCTAGCTCCTCATCAGATAAAACGCCATCCCAAGTCAAAATTTCGCTGTGTTCTAAAATTTTTCCTCCAGTAAGCTTATTTTTGATATCTCCCACTCCATGGGATGCAAACCAGATAAAAACTTCGCTATCTCTATACCTATTCGCTTCATCAACTATGCCAACTATTTCTCGTTCTATCCTCTCCTTGGTGGCTGGCCCATAGATGACATGTTTTATCTTATTTTCCCTTTCCTGAAGAGTGGATAATCGCTCCCCTTCTCCATTCTTTGATCTAATCCACCCATCATCAAAAAGTATGGTGATGTGCTCCGGAGGATAGTTAAAGTTGTCTATAAAATATCTCGCCATCTCTTCAGCCAGCCAGAGGCAGCCATTTCCAAGCTTGGTCTCTACATCTGGCCTGTTAGCTACAGCTACGAATAATGCCCATCTATGAACGTCCTTCTCCATCCTGTTCTCTATAAAAAAATTCACCTTCGTTATCTCTGAAAATGCCTTTCCATCAAATCCCCTTACAAAAATGGTGTGCAATCCGTTATGATAGGATCTGGTGTCTATCTCGAAGAACCAATTGGGAAAACCATCAATTTCTTTCCAGCTACCGTTGTCTACTTTGAACTGAATTCTCACGGTATCATTGTCTTTATCAAATGATCTACCATGCACAATCAAGGTACCAGACACCTTACTTCCTTCCTTTGGATAGTCTATGATAACAACGGGCTTGGAGTTTTCACCTTCCTTAACATGGAGAAAGAGAGTGCTTAGCAGGAGAAAGAGGACTGCAAATATGATAAGCAATAAGCCCAATTTTTTCATCAACGAACAGATTTAATAGAGAGTCATAAATAATTTTCTTTACGGAAGTGCTCAAAACCTCTATCTGGTATCTCCTCCTCTTCTCCATTGCGAACTAAAGTTATTCTCCTCTCTTCTACAACTTCGCCTATTATCCTTACCTTATCCTTTCCCATCCTCTCAATTGCATCCTCTACCTTTTCTCTTCTGATACCAAAGATCAGCTCGTAGTCCCCACCGTAAAATAGGGCTATTGAACTCGCATCCATCTCAAGATATTTCGCCACTTCTATAGCTTCCCGTGCGATTGGCAATTTTTCCTTGTATATCCTGAAGCCAACTCCATTTATTTCAGATAGCTGATATAGTGTTAAAGCCAATCCATCAGATATATCCATGCATGAAGTAGCAAGGCAGAACTTCGATAGATCGATACCTTCCTTTATCCTTGGGGTTGGCTTTAACAACCTGTCCAACGAAATTCCTCTTATCTTGTTTCTGATTGCAATATAAGCTGCCCCCGCCCCTCCCAAAGGACCGGTAACGGCAACAAAGTTTCCAACTTCCAGTCCCTTCCGTAGCAATACTTTACTTTTTTCCACCTCTCCAATGGCAACTCCACTGAGGGTCAACTCCTTATGCTCCTTCGTATCTCCTCCAACGACGTGTACATTGTATTTTCTAGCGCATTCTTCAGCTCCTTCAACTATTTCTAGAACCATTTCTTCTTCACTTTCTTTTGGTAAAGCGATAGAAACAAGCACGGCAAGCGGATGTCCGCCCATTGCAGCAATATCGCTGAGAGATATAGCCGTAACGAACCAGCCAATCTGCTTTGGCTTCATCTCTGCTGGAAAGTGAGTTCTTCTCCATGTGCTATCGATTGTAGCAAGAATGAACTTATCACCGTATGGGATGCAGGCACTGTCATCTCCTATGAAAGGTACACTCTCCAAAAAACCTAGAATTTTTTTAACCAGACTTCTTTCTCCAATATCAACCAACTTCATGCCCGAAAAATGATGAAGAAATCGAAAAAATTTATCATTTGACTTAACCTAAACGAAACCATGAAGAAATTTACATACGCAATGAGCGGCGTTGACATATCCTTGGAAGAGAAGGCGGTGGAAGGCATTCTTTCAGCAATTCGCTTTCGCAGAAAGGGGATAGGAGAACACATTGGGGGACATTACGCGGGTCTTATAAATTTTGGAGAGCATGTTCTAGCATTTTGTATAGATGGGGTGGGGAGTAAAATAGTGGTGGCAAATGAGATGAGAAAATGGGATACAATAGGCATCGATTGCATCGCCATGAACGTCAACGACTGCATATGCGTCGGAGCGGAACCAATAGCGTTTGTGGATTATCTTGCAATGGAGAGGACGGATCCCAGGATTGCGGAGGAGATTGGAAAGGGTTTATCAAGAGGAGCCGAGATGGCAAACATCTCGATCGTCGGTGGAGAAACAGCTACCCTACCAGATATGATAAGGGGTATGGACTTGGCTGGAGCTTGCATTGGGTATGCAGAAAAATCGAAGATAGTTCTTGGAGATAAGATAACGGAAGGCGACGTCATAATTGGTTTAGGGAGCAGCGGGTTGCATTCAAATGGATATACACTTGTCAGAAAAATCCTGAAAGAAAAGGGTTTTTCTTATTCCCATAAGCTCGGTAATAAAAGTCTTGGGGATATCCTCCTAACCCCAACCAGAATATATGTAAAGGAAATCTTGGAACTGCTCAAGAATGTGGATGTACACGGTTTGGCTCACATAACCGGGGGCGGGATTAAGAACCTGATGAGGCTTAACAAGAAAGTCAAGTTTGTGATCTCAGATCCAATGGAACCCCAACCAATTTTCTATTTCATACAGAAGGAAGGAAAGGTTGAATGGAAAGAGATGTTCCAGACGTTCAACATGGGGATGGGACTTGCGGTGATCGTTCCAAGAGATGAAAGGGATGATGCTATATCAATACTCGAAAAGAATTCGGAGGCAGAAGTCAAGGAAGTTGGGTATGTAGGTAAAGGTAGAGGAGTTGACGTGAAGAAATTTAAACTGCATTATGAATGATTAAAATTGCTGACAACTTCATGCAACTTCAAGTTCGCTGCATTGTTGACCTAGTCCTTCCACGATTCATATGGGTGCGTCAGCGGATGCCAATCAAATCGATGAGATAAGGAAAAATAGAAAGACCACAATCCCCTCCCAGTATCGGTTTCGGTAGAGGTAATCGCCAGTTATCCCAGTAATTTTCATTCCAGCAATTTTTGGAGGGAGATACCTCGCAGAACTTGGCATGCCTGAAGTTCCATATGAAGTTATTGTGGGAAATAACGTTATTCCAACAATTTATAAGATCAACTCCCACCTTATTTTTTGAGATATTGTTTTCAATGACATTATTGTTAGAAACGAGGTTGTGATGCCTTTCGTTAACGAATACCCCTCTGTAATTAGACTCAATGTAGTTATGGTCGATAAGATTTTTATCCGACTTGTAGATATTTATTCCTTCCCCTCTATTGTTGATGACATCGTTATTGGAAATCAGGTTGCAGCTACCATAGAAAACCTGTATACCATCCCCTGGATTGTCCATCACTATGTTGTCTTTAATACAACAATAGCTGGAGCGTACACTAATCGCAGCTCCTTGCCCGTAGCCGTATCCAAAATTTATTATTTTAAAGCCACTTACATTCACTCGATCGGCAGAAATAATAATTCCGTTCCAATATCCACTTCCATCAATAATTGTTGTGTTTTTGTTTTCTCCTATGAGGTTTATCGATTTGTTTACAACTATGCTTTCATGATAAGGCGATGAATCATCATATACAAATACCGTATCCCCATCGTTAGCATCATTAATAGCATCTTGTATCCTACTGTAATTCCCTGGACCCGATCCGCCGACATAGAGAACTTTTGCACCATTACTTAGAGCATTTGCCTTGCCATCTCCTTTGATCAAGGGGAAAGTTAATAATAGAACAATTCCAATCACAAGGATCCTTTTCATACATTCACGCTATAGAATCTCAAATTCTTTAATTTTTACCATTCAATCAAAATTGAGATATGAGGACTTCTCTTGCCAGATCGTTAAATACTAGGGAAAATAAACTCTGGGAAGTGGTTGAGGATGGAAGGGATAGTTAACCCTCCATGGGTTTATGGTCCAAAGGAAGTTGAGGAATGGATAAGTGCAACTTATGGAGATGAGGAAAGGAAGCCAAAGGAAAGGAAGAAGATCATAAGGAAAGAAGTTGAAATTGGATTATTCTGGAAGAAGGAAATTCCAAACGGTTGGTTCAGGATATTCAGATACTGCGAAGATGATCCCGAGGGTGTTGCTATCTTAATTATCAAAGCCCTATATAAAACCGGTTTCAAGAAGATACTTGATGCTAGGTATGGAAAAAGGAGCCTCAATTGCAGAAACCTAGATGATTTAGAAGAGACTCTCTCCGGTATCAAAGGTAGAAAGCTGAGGTTTGTGCTCGCAAAGAGTAAAATAGAGAAAGCTCGCATCATTACAAGGAGGTTCTATCCATGCAATGGATCTTCGACCATTATTCGCATAGAGAAGGGCACAAGGGAAGATGTTGCCAGATTTTTAAACATTTTAAAAGATAAAGGTTTAACCATCAGATACGTTCGTTACTTGTCGTGATCTCAAATGACGCGCCAGGTTGGTGTCAATCTAAAAAACTGTTGACAGTCTCCACCGAATCAACCGTTAACTCTAAATAATAGAAGGGCTTAAGAATAGATGACCTACTAGGTGATTTTATGGCGAAGAAAATAAGGCTCGAACAGCTAAGACATGGAACCGAATTGCTAAAGAGAGGATTTGCAAAGATGCAAAAAGGTGGAGTGATAATGGATGTTACCAATGCCGAGCAAGCTATAATCGCCGAGGAGGCGGGAGCAGTAGCGGTAATGGCTTTAGAAAAGGTTCCGGCAGACATAAGGGCAAGTGGCGGGGTAGCAAGGATGGCGGATCCGAAGAAGATCCAAGAAATTATGGATGCGGTATCAATTCCTGTGATGGCAAAGTGCAGGATAGGGCATTTTGTGGAGGCTCAAGCTTTGGAGGCATTGGGAGTCGACATGATAGATGAATCGGAAGTTTTAACCCCTGCCGATCCCTTTTATCACATAGATAAAAGAAAATTTAAGGTACCTTTTGTCTGCGGGTGTAGAAACCTCGGAGAAGCGGTTCGCAGGATATGGGAAGGAGCTGCAATGATAAGGACAAAGGGGGAGGCT
>Ga0190367_1001453_pt1 | contig 13685 bp, 8 predicted proteins | sample 4872181011_MG_FD_171838 | JGI IMG/M metagenome (GOLD analysis project Ga0190367, IMG submission 171838) | Hydrothermal vent microbial mat bacterial communities from Southern Trench, Guaymas Basin, Mexico - 4872-18-10-11_MG | ecosystem: Environmental > Aquatic > Marine > Hydrothermal vents >...
CTTCGTATCCCTCCCCCCACTCCTCTACCAGCTTGCTACCGCTATCCCTGCTGCGATAAAGGGTCTTCCCGCAGCGTGGCCCACAGTACCGCGCGATCCTCTTTTCTGGTTCCGAATAGGGTTGCTTGCAGCCATTCTATGGGCAAGCGTAGAGCTGCCTCGCTTTTGGTGCAAATATCTCTGCCCTCTAGGCGCTCTACTCCACCTAATTGGTCGCCATAGCCTGCTCGGCATCCGCTGCGATCGCTCCCGCTGCCTTCGCTGCGGCATCTGTGCTCGTAGCTGTCCTATGCGCTTACGCCCCTTCGCGGCGCCAGAACCTGTTTTTACAGACGGTGACTGCATCTACTGCCTCAGATGCGTAGAGCGCTGCCCAGAGTCCGCTCTAAAACTAAGGTTTGGTTAATGTACTGTTACTTGCCGCAAGCCTCGGTGTTGCAGCTACAGGGCTTTGTTTTGCGCGGCATCTTCCTGTTCTTGCACCTCTTTGCTGCGGTATCTGCCACCAACCCCGCTCCGCCTTCAAAGTTGCAGTACTATTTGCACTAGGCAAGCTGCCTGGCTACTTGGTTACTGCTATCGTAGGCGTTTCAGCTATGCTTATACTCCCCTCAAGTATAGCTCTCGCAGTACTAATCGCTCTCACCGGTCTATGGATTGCCTACAAACCACGCGTCCTACTTTATATTCTTGGAAAGCCTAACCCTACTCCCCGCCCTCCCTTCCTACTAGGTCTTCTAACAGGCCTTACCCCCTGTCCGCTTCTTCTCGCCATAATGCCAGTAGCTGCTTCAGAAAGCCTCTGGACAATAGTAGCTGCTGTTCTCGTTTTTTGGGTAGTAACACTTCCTCCCATCCTCGTAGTATCCGTCGCTAGTGCATCGGTGACATGTATACTCGTTAAACGTTCGGGGGAGGAACCTGTGGTTAAGGTTGCAGGACTAACGCTTCTGATCCTCGGCTTGCTAATGGCTCTCGCTATACTAGCTTGGAGTTATTAGCTGGAGCGTTGAAAGCCCTGTGCCCTATGCCCTCACGATCGCTGGCTCTGATAGTGGAGGAGGGGCAGGTATACAGCAGGACCTTCTCGTTTTCTCTGCATTCGGCGTCCGTGGTCTCTCCGTGCTCACTGCTATTACTGCACAAACACCGGATGCAGTTCATGCTGTAACTCCTCTACCGCCAGCTACGGTTCACGAGCAGCTTTCTGCCGTTCTTAACCACTTTCCGGTTCGCTGGGCAAAAACTGGCATGCTCTTCAGCCCCGAAACCGCTGCAATTGTTGCAGATACGCTACAAGAGTATCGTGTCTCAATAGTTGTAGACCCTGTTCTTAGAGCTGGTGTAGGCGCATCCCTTAGTCACGAGAAACTAGCTGATGCTATCAAAGAACAACTCCTCCCGGTAGCTGACCTCATAACTCCAAACGCTTACGAAGCAGAACGCCTCACAGGTGTTGCAGTACGCGATTCTCACTCCATGCTACAGGCGGCAAGTCGTCTTCATGAGCAAGGCGCTAAGGCGGTTCTCATCAAGGGTGGTCATTTAGAAGGTACGCCCACAGATCTCCTTCTAGTCGACGGAGAGATCTACTGGTTCCGCCACCGACGCATACGTTACGACATCCACGGACTTGGATGTACATTATCAGCTGCCATAACCGCTCTACTATCCTTAGGTCTTGATATTCCACAAGCCGTAGGACGTGCTGAACGCTATCTCCGTCGCGTTATCCGAACTCCCCTAAAGACACCAGGCAAGCGCTATGTTACAGACCCACTCCTCCCACTTCGTGCCGCAGCAGACCGTGCTCGTGCAATACACGATGTACGTATCGCTGTTCAGCGTATAGTAAACAACCGGCACCACTTACTTCCCTTCACTCCTGAAGTCGGTCTCCAAATTTGTCGCATAACCTACCCCTACGCCACGCTGCTAGATAGCGTCGCTATCGAGGGACGGATACGCCGTGGCATGAAACGCCTCATCGTAGGAGAAATAGCTATCGGAGCGTCAAGCCACCTTACACGACTCCTCCTACGCGCTCGTCGCTACAACACTCGTATTCGCGCTGCTCTCAACCTCAGATACGACACTCGTCTTCTCGCCGCTCTACAGCAAATTGGTCTAAGAATAGAGGAAGTGGACCGTAGTAAAGAACCTGCTGATGTAGCGAAGGTGGAAGGAGCCTCTATGCGTTGGGTCGTTGATGAAGCTGTCAGCCGCAAGGGACAGTTGCCCGATGTAATATGCAGCTTCGGAGCTGTCGGAAAGGAGCCTATGACTGTAATTCTCGCGACAACCGCACTAAAAGCCGCTGAACTCGCAATTCGTGCGTGTTCTCGAGCGCTAGAGAGCGGTTAGGGTCTCTCTCAGGAAAGGCACGTGAGGGTTATATACACTTTCGTCGCGAATAACTTACGTGACCGTTCAAGCAAAGATAGCGCCCCTAGGCATCGTTTTCCGCAGCATCTGCCCTACGTGTAAAGCTGAGGCTTCCGATGCCGACCTGCTCCGAGGTGAGATCCCTCACGAACCTGGATGCGAGCGGAAGGAAGAGGATGAACGTCTATCCAAGATTGTAAGAAGGGAAACAGAACAGTTTACCGAACTGTTTAGATTTCTGGTTGGAAGCGATCCCTGGAGCGCTCAGCGCAACTGGATACGTCGCTTTTTCCGAGGAGACAACTTCCCCATCACCGCACCTACGGGGATGGGGAAAACAACATTCGGTCTCATTCTCGCACTATACCTTGCTGGAACACGCGGTTTTCGCAGCTATGTAATCGTACCTACTGGAACGCTCGTCAATCAGTGTGCTAAACGCTTGCTATCCTACATCGAACACCTCGCTCAAAACCCCCAACTTTTCAAACAACTAGGCTTCCAATACCACCCTGATAGCAATTGGGTTCTATTCTACCACGGAGGGCTTTCTCAGAAGCGAAAACGTGAAGCCAAGGAACGTATCCAACAGGCAGTACGTACTGGCTCTCGCCCCTGGATCCTCATCACAACCGTACAGTTCCTTCAGCGCCCAGAGCAGCGTGCTCTCTTAAGTGGCGCTCGTATCGAGTTCGCGTTCGTCGATGACGTAGATAGCTTCCTTCGTAGTTCTAAAGTCGTTCACACAGTTCTGAACTTCCTCGGATTCGATGAAAATCTTCAGGAGGTCGCACTAAAGCTAACGCAGCTACGTACTGAACTCAACAAAATCCGCCGTGAAATTCGCCGTCGTCGAAAGCGTGGCGAAGAACTCCACGAATTGCAGCATCGTGAATCCGAGCTAGTAGCTGCCATCAAAGCCGTAGAGCAGCAGATTGCTCAACGGCGCAACGAGCTTAGCGAGCGGCGAGGAGGGACAGGCTGCATCATCGTATCCGGTGCGTTTATGGCAGTTCGTCGAACGAAGGTGGTAAAACTCCTCGGTGTTACTGTAGGCTTTGAAGTCGGTCACACGCTTGACGTTACGCGGCGTATCAGAGACGTGTACGTAGAAGTAGGCACTAACGAGTACAACGCCCTCAAAGAAGCGCTCATCAACCTCTTGGTCCAGCTAGAGAGAAAGCCTAAGGGCGGTGTTCTAATCTACGTACCTGAATGCTACGGAACCGATACCGCCAAACAGCTTGCACGAGACCTGGCGGAAGACCCTCGGCTTAGAGAAATACCCCTTTGCGTTGAACCACTTCTAACTACCCGCGTCAGGCGCATTGAGCGGTTTAGTGCTGGTGAGGTTGATGCACTCGTTGGTCTCGCTAGTCTCAGAAGCGCGCTCACTCGCGGAATCGACATACCTCACCGAATACGTTACGCTATCTTCTTTGGAGTGCCTCGCCGTATCCTTCGCGTATCTCTGCGAAGCGAGCGCTCCCCTCGTCGCATCTTCCTCTTGCTAGCCTCCTTAGACGAATACGTTAAGGACAAGACACTTCACGCACGCCTTTCTACAGCACTCACTCTACTCAAACCCTACAGAGCCCTGTCCAAACCTGCTGAGGAGCGCATTGTTACCATCCTTCAGGAAGAAGAGCCTTCGCTCGTAAAGCAATTCGAAGAGCTGTACGATCGGGTAGTCGATCTACTAGCTGGCTTAAAGCACGACAACCTCCATCTGTTTGCAGAACTAGCTGAGAGCCTAATAGCCTCCCGATCCGCTTGCATCGACAGCGCCTTTAGTAACGTAAAGCTACCGAACCGCTTCCCCGGAGAGACAACTCGCTTTCTCGTCGAAAGCTGCGGTAAGCCGTCCTTCCAAGCATTTCTCACCGCACTCCTTGCTACACGGACGCAGCTTAAGCACCTGTTCGAACAACGGTTCCCAGAACTAGACGACGATGATGTTCGATATCATGCAAATGGCGCCGCTATTGCGCTCTCCCTCTCGGTGCATCGAGGCTCTACACCGCCATCCGGCCTCCTTCACGACCTAGCTTCTAGCACATCAGTATGGAAAGAAGCGGGAAAGGCAGCAATACGCTACAAACCCGATGAGGATCTTGTCGAGCTTACCTATACGTCACCCAAAGCCTACCTTCAGGCAAGCGGTCGAACCAGCCGAATGTTCCCTGGCGGCATATCGCGCGGACTCGCCATAACCCTCGTTGATGACCCTTACGCCTTTGATCAGCTCATCGACGATGTTGCTGACATTCTCGGTACAGTACGACATCGTGGGCGCAGAACACGTACGACGACAGAGGAAGTCGTTGAATTTGAGCCCTTTGATCCTCAAGAGATCCTAAAGTACCTTCGCGAAGAAGTTGACGCAGACCGTCAAACGATCAGCGCCATCCTCGAAGGACGTGCTCCTAAGGAGATCGGCGAGCGAGTGCGCACTGCACTTCTCATCGTGGAGTCTCCAACCAAGGCAAGAACGATAGGTTGGCTCTTTGGAGGGGCTCACCGCCGTCGCATCGGAGAGCTAACCGTATACGAGACCCTAACGGAGAACTATGTTCTCCAAATCGCTCCAACCGGCGGTCACGTGTTCGATCTCATAACTGGCGTTGACGCAGCACGCGTATCCCACGACGAACTATTTGGGGTTCGCGTTCGGCGGGCACCTGATGGCAAGGTTCAGGTCCAGCCAATTTACTACGACCGCCGTCGCTGTCCGCGCTGCGGCTACACCGTATGCGAACCCATCGAAACCTGCCCTATTTGCAGGGAGGAGGGTGTTGAAGTTAGGCTCTTCAGGGGAATCGACGTAGTAAACGCACTCCGCTACGTTGCGAGCGAAGTCGACGTTATCCTCATTGGAACGGACCCAGATGCCGAAGGAGAGAAAATTGGATGGGATATTGCGCTCTCACTATACCCCTACAACCCTAACATTTACCGCGTAAGGTTTCACGAGATAACACGAACCGCACTCAAGCATGCAATAGAAAACCCAGAGCCCTTCAACATGAATTTAGTTCGCGCCCAACTCCTCCGACGCATTGACGATCGCTGGGTAGGCTTCCTCTTATCGCGTATCATCGAACCTCAAGCCGTTCAAAGGGAACTGCTTCGCATAATCCCAAACCGCGCACTATCGCGCATTGAACGCGTGATAACCGCCATCGAAAAACTATCTCGACACCTACCTCAGAAGCGCCAACGTCGACTCAATCGAATCATCAAACAACTAGCTAAAATACACAAAAAGCTGGAATCCCTCCGTCAAAGTATAGGAAGTGAGTTGCCAAGAAACGTAAACGAGGCGCTCAACAAAATTAAAGTCCTAGCAGGGCAGCTCCAAGAAGAACTTGGAAAGGTGCAGAAAGACCTTCAGAGCGTTCTTGATCGCATAATCGAGGTTGAACAGGTCTTAAGTCGTTCAGCAAATCGTCTGGATAGGGAGGATCGAGCGGTCAGACGCCTTCAAACAGCTCGTTCCCTACTCACTAACGTGCTTAGCCTGCTAGAAGAGCGACGCCAAAGCATCGATCGCTTCGTCAACATACTACGGCGTCGCTTCTCGGTTCTCCGTCACATTGGAGTCGAGGGTATTGACGTAGAGATCCAACGATACACTGAGCGCAAGTACCCCCTCGTAGAGGAACGCCCTCTCTTCCGCACCCTCTACTCAGCTGGACGTGTACAGAGCGTGGTTCTACTGTGGACTCTCCAACGCCGCGAGGAGCGGAAGAAACGGCGGCTTGTAATTCGCACCCGTATAGGAGATACTCCTGTATCCTTCTCCGTACTACAACCTCCCTACCGTGTTGAGGAGCTTCGGGCTTTCAAGAAAGAGTTACTTGACTATATCAAAAACAGAAAGACAGTGAGCATATTTATCGATGAAGTTGTTCAGGAGAAGAAGGACATAAACCCACCGCCTCCCTTTACAACCGAGACTCTCCTACAGGAGGCAAACCGCCGCTTGGGACTCTCTGCTAGTGAAACAATGCGCCTAGCCCAAGACCTCTTTGAGTGCGGGCTCATCACCTACCCGCGTACTGATTCTCCTCATGTGTCAGCAAAGGGTATTGCTATTGCACGCGACTACATCGAGCGCCGCTTCGGCTCTGACTACTATAAAGGCAGACCATGGGGACCGGAAGGCGCCCACGAGTGTATCCGCCCAACCAGTCCTATTGATGCACGTCGTTATGAGCACCTCGTAAGCACGGGTCAGAAGCGACTTCCTCGTGCACTTACCCCTCGACACTGGCGTCTATACGATCTGATCTTCCGCCGCTTTATCGCAAGCCAGATGCGTGCTCTAAGAGTACAGGAAACGCGCGCCAAACTTCACCTCCGCCATCGCTTTAGCTGCGGGATTCTTGAAACTGGACCTACAGAAGTAGTTTGGCGCAAGCTGCTCAAAGACGGGTTTAACCGCCTCTGGCCCATCAAGCTATCCACACCCCCTAAACGTATACAGGTTAGGCGCAAGCTCCTCGCGCGTGTAGAGCGAGCTACCATAGTGCCCGCAGCCCCCCTGTACAGCGAAGGTGAACTGGTTCGCCTTATGATGGAGCGAGGTGTTGGACGCCCTTCAACTTACGCTCGAACGATCGAGGTACTGAAGCGCAGAGGTTACCTGTTCGTACAGCCACGCTCTGGGCGTGTAATTATTACAAGTATTGGTCGACGTATCGCCGAAATCCTCTGGAAGCACTACAAGAGATTTGTAAGGGAAGACTACACACGCAAACTTCACCAGTGGATGGACGAGGTCGAAGAAGGGGCGTGTAGCTTCTCTGAGATCATAACATGCATCTACGATGAGATCGTTCAAATCGCGGGGACTGAAGGTTTGCTTCAGGAGGAAGGTGCTCCTTTAATCGCTTAGACTACTCTCGTCTTAGAGCATCTACCACGTTTAACCGGGTAGCGCGGTGAAGTGGATATATACAAGCAATAAGGAGGGCTACGAACCCGAACGGCAGTACCTCCGCATACGCCTCTAGCGGAGTAACGAAGGGGAGAGGGAACGCGGCTTGCACATCTTGTGTAAGCCAGAAGAAGGCGTACGTACCCATAGCGGCTCCAAGAAGAACGCCTCCGATGCCGAGAATCAGAACTCTGCTTAATGCGTAAACCGATGCTCGTCTTGCATCCGCACCTAAGGCACGCAGGATCGCTAGTTCCCGCCGCTGTTCCTCGAGGTCCAGCATAGCGATTGCAAACACGCCAATACTGGATGCAAGCATTGCTACAGCAAGCAGTAGGTGAATAAGCATGATCGCGCGCTGTACCTCGCTTTCTGCAATTTCTTCCACATCCGTTATGCTAAATGCGTCGGCATCAAGGCCTTTCGCCTCCATGTAATCTAGGATCCGTTGCTTCACAACATCTACATCTTCTCCGGTCGCAACCCGAACGAACACCACGTTTGCAAGCAGCTCCTCCGTTGGAGTGTTAGTAAGGTTCTGGTAGAAATCGTAAGATATCATGATAGATTCGCGAATCGCCACCCGCCCTATGATCAGCATCTCCGCCGCAGCGCCGATTCCCACTCCCACCACCGTAGCATTGTGCCAGCGTTTTGCTCCCTCTAACACGATCTGGATCGTATCGTTTTCTCCGACTCCCATTTCTTCAGCTAACCAGGATGTGATCATTATTCCAGGCTCTCTTCTAAGCCGTTGGGCTATGTACTCAGGGTCGCGACCTCCCCCCACCTCTACATGAAGGACCTTAAGGAGGCTCTCTGGTTTGATCACCGCAACGGTAACGAGGTACTCTCTACCATCTCCTGCTCTGATGTAGTTGCGTGCTCCAAAGGAGGGGATTATATAGAGCGCACTTGCATCCGCCACACCCTTCACCGCCAAAGCAAGCTCCGTGTCGATGGTGTAGTTCGTTCCTCCATGAACGATAACTGCGATATCCGATCCAAAGATATTACGGATAACGCCTAGCACACCCTCACGCATCCCGTAAACTGTTAGCGACATTCCTGTAGTCGGTAGCAGCGGAAGCGCTACGATCAGAATAAGCACAACACTTCTTGCTAAATGTCTCCAGATGCTGCTCGCTCCAGCTCGCGCTAACCCCCCTAGTGTTGGACGAAGAAGACTCGTGAGAAACCGTTGCGCATAAGTCAAAACACCAACGAGAAGCACCGCTACTCCTATCGCAGTACCTATAACGAGAAGGTATCTCATGTAGCCGATACCAGTAAATACAGTAATTGATCCTTCCTCGACCGGGACTGTAATCAACCTAAGAACTTGATACGCTATACTGCAAATGGCTGTAATAAGTCCGCCAACGAGTAGTAGCATGCCCCTTCGTTCTCCGATCCCTCCTCTCCTAGCTCCTGGGCTAAGAGCTTCAACAATCTGGATGCGCGAAGCCCAGTAGCTTGGAGCAGCGGCACCGCAGATTGCAAAGACGATACCGAGGCTCAGACCCAGCATAAACCACTGAGGTGTCCATACGATTTCCCGCAGACCAAAGCCTGCGAAGATCCGCATCCCCCACTCCGTTACAAAACGTGTCATCGCGATGGCGAAAGGTAGACCCAGAAGAGATCCAATAAGACCTACAAGGACCGCTTCACCGAGAAACAGCCCCGCTATCGTGCTTCGTGAAGCACCTATTGAACGAAGGATGCCTATCTCCATGGTTCTTCTCTTTACGCTAAGGTGAATTGATGCGAAAACAAGAACCGCGCTTACGGCGAGGGTAGCGATAGAAAGCGTGTTGAGAGCGAAGCGAAACGCAGCGATCGCGACCTGAAGACGCTGCTGAATCGCTTCCCGCGTGTTCGTAACCTCATACTCATCACCAAGCCGCTCTCTAAGCCACTCTACTACCGCGTTAATGTTACGAACATCGTCAACGCGAATTGCAATGTAATCAACGCTCTCACCGTAGTCTAAAACCTCCTGCGCGTAGTCTAGGTCTACAATAACCGCTCCACTCATGTAAAACGACTCTGCTTCAGAAAGCTCGAGGATGCCTACAATAGTCAGGTTAATCAGAGGAGCTTTACGCCGCCACGGCTGCCTCACCTGGATAACCGCGCCAAGACGATTCCATACCGTGTTTGCTACAACCGCCTCTCCAGGACCTAAATCCCGCGTTCCATCGATACAGAAGAAGGCAGGGTCCCTGTAGTCCGGATCGGTTTCAACATCGTAACCCTGTAACAGACCGATGTCTGGGTACCTACTTCCATTAGGCAAGAATATCTCGATGGGCTGTGCAATACGCCCAGCAGCCCACTTAACATGCGGAGCCTTTGACACCTGATCAACTAATGCCTCCGGTACTGGCTGCATATCGCTCCTCGTGATTACGACATCCGCAGCCCCGAAGCTCTTGTAGAGAATGTCGCAGAACGCGTTCAGAGCGTTATCGAACGATACATTGACCGCAATCGTTAACCCGACACCAACCATTATGCAAAGTGCTAGCAGCGTATTCCGAAGCTTTGCACGCCGTAAATTACGTACTACTAGTTTGAGGATCCCGATCACCGCTTCGGACGCTTCTCTCCCTTTATCACACCATCTTTAAGAAGGAGGATTCGATCCGCGAAGTTTGCCACCATCGGATCGTGTGTAGCAACAATTACCGTTACATGCTCCTCTCTCGAAAGCCGATAGAGTAGCTCAACGATCTCCATCCCCGTCTTAGAATCCAGATCGCCTGTAGGCTCATCTGCTAAGATTATCGACGGTCGGTTTGCCAACGCACGCGCAATCGCTACTCGCTGTTGTTCACCACCACTCAGCTCGTCGGGTCGGTGATGCATTCTCTCCTTTAGCCCAACGATCTCTAGCAGCTTCATCGCGCGCTCTCTCGCCTCCCTAAAGTTAACCCCCGCTATCTGCATCGGTAGCTCAACATTCTCAAGAGCAGTCAGGGTTGGAATAAGGTTGTAGAACTGAAAGACAAACCCTATCTTCCTTCTACGAAGCTCCGTTAGCTCTCGGTCGCTAAGTGGTGTTATGTCTTGACCGTCGATGTACACTTTACCTGTGGTGGGCCGATCTAACGTACCAATGATGTTCAGAAGAGTCGTCTTTCCAGAGCCTGAAGGACCCATTATCGCGATAAACTCACCACATCTGACTTCCATGTTAACTCCCCGAAGGGCTTCAACAGCAACCTTACCCAGCATGTACACCTTCCTAACGTTCACACACTTGACCACCAGCTCTTCACCAGCCAAACTGCGCACGAGCCTACCAGCTACTTATAAGCTCAGTTAGAAATACTCGTTGTAATGGAAATCCGCGTGGTCATTACATCTGTGTCTGGGGAACGGTTAATTGGTCCTGAGGAGCGTCTTCCTCCTCGCATCCACATCAACACTAATCTCAACATTCTTGCAATAAGAGAACGAAGCGAGACCGCAATTGATATTCCGTTTATCGCTCAATTCGTATACGTTCCAAGCGTAGCTCAGATTTCCATAAAGGGCATCATACTAGTACGCGGAAGCAAAGAAGAGCTTGACAAGATCCGTCGCGCGCATCAAGAGCGTAAACCAGTCCCACCCCCCATCCTTCATGCCGCTACCACCACCTCCATCGTAGAAGCTGTTCTCATTGCGCGAGAGCTTGCCGTACCCCCACCAATAGCAACCCCTCCTCCAGTAGGCGTACAGCAGCCCCAAAGGGGAACAGCATCCTACACTATTTAGAAACAGCTTAAAAGAGAACCAGAACAGGCTGCGATGGCTCGTATTAGCGAGCTATTCAGGCGTATCATAAACAAACCTATTCAGGATATCTACGGTCGACACGCAGGACATGTCATCTGCGTTCACCCTCCTGTTCACGAAGAGGACAAGCACAAGGTTGCTGTTGAACACGGTGACGGTATCGTCAAGCACTACAGAGAGGAGCACTTCCACTTCGAAGGAGACACCGCCTTTCTCCATCCCCTGTGGCGAATAGAACTAGAGCGTGTCTTACGAGAGTTCAAACGGTACCGTGATCGAATCATGGCTCTTGACCAGTTAATTCAAAGCGGTGAGATCAGCCAGCGTGTTTACGATGAGCTTCTCCGAGAGTACAAATCAAAGCACGACGAGTATGCTAGTAAGATTAGGGAGTTTGAGATAGCACTTCGTAGCCGCCTCGAAGAACTCGATGAAAACCTTCGAACACTTGAACTCTATGTAGCTGACCTTGAAGTACGCAAGGTAACAGGTAAGATTCCTGAGGAGGCTTATGCTGTACTGATCGATAACCTCAATCGAACACGTGCGCGTGTAGAATCTGAGAAGAAAGACATCGAAGAACTCCTCAAGTTCATTGCTAGCCTTACAGGCGTAACCGCTGAAAGCTAGCCTCCCCTCTCTTTTCTCCAAAATCGACCCCCACTCCTTCCACGGTGCAATAGCAGTAGCTTATCTACCCTATAATCCTAGACTACCCTTCCTAGCAGTTACTCCTCCCGAAACAACAACCCCCTTCACTGTTCGATTTGTTCACCTAAGAGGCAAACGGTGCCTCGCGCTCTTCGTCCGCGACGACATCATTCGTCGTGATATCGAGAAAAAGACTCTCGGGTGGGTTTTTGCCTCAAGGCTCCTACACTTCACCCCTCTCCTCGGCGAGCGCCTGCTCGATGAACTACGTCAAACACTTGCCTTCTCTATCGTTGGCGATGCGCTCAAAACGATAGCCGCTTCATTTCAGGAAGCTGCAGCAGAACTTTTGCTCGATACTCCATTCTTCCCCCTTCTTATAATCAACAAACTTCGATACACACATCCTGTTGTCGCCCGCCTCGCTCACTACCTTAGCGATACTAATGTCTTCAGAAAAGTTTGTGCACCGTTTTACAACGCTCTTCAGAAAGCCGTCGAGCAAGGCTTGTTGCAACGCATAACCTTTGAGGGAGTGCACTACTACCGCGTTACCGAAGGATATCTACGTCAGCTACTCGCCAACCGCACTACATCGATCGACAGAACTACCGGTGTAGGAGCGCTCGCATCTACGCTCCTCGAAGGCGTTAGCCCTGATGTCCTTCGCTACCTACTGGAGCTGCCTACCCGATTACTGACCGGAAAACGGACTACGGGTCCCGACCCATGGCGTTACGTTCTGTACAGAACCTCCAAGGGTTTTGTTACCATGTCAGCTACCAGAACTTTACGCGACTATGCTGCTGAGCACTTCAGCTGCAAACCCGAAGAAGTAAAGATGCGTGAAATCCCTGGGATCCTGAACGCAGTCTTTGTCGTTGAAACTCCTAATGGCGCCTTTGTTGCCAAGATCTTTCGCGACTGGGCAGGCTGGAAATGGCCACCTCTCTCCTTTTGGACACTAGGAATCCGACGCTGGGTAACTCGTGGACGGTTACGGCTTGCTAACGAGTATCGGAACCTTTTGAAGGCTCAAGACTGCGGTCTTCCCGTTCCCCGCGTTCTAATGGTAGACTGGTATCGTAACCTTCTCTTCGAATCTTTCATTGAGGGTCAAAACGTTCAGGAGCTAGCCGTTCGCCATCGCCTTAATCCTAGCGACGTTACTGAGATGTTTCAGCAAGCTGGCAAGTTGATGGCGGAATTCCACCATCATCAAATAGAACTCGTTGACGCAACGCCCAAGAACTTCATCTTTCAGCCTACCGGGTCTCTCTTCGTGGTCGATCTCGAACAGGCAACTCCCCTCTCTAACCCCCTCTGGGACATCTTCATCTTCCTAACATACACCGCTTTCGCCGTAAAGCGCCCGGACGCTACACGCGTTTTCGCCGAAGGATTCCTTAGCGGATACCTTAGAAGCAGAGAGCAGGAGTTACCAGACACCATCCCCGATGATGTTCTCGCGCTATACTCGCCACTTCTACGCCCCGGTGACGTTGAAGCGATCCAAGACGCGGTTGCAGCGGTAAAACGCTCATAATGCAGCAAGCTGCAGCACCCGTTCATGCTGGAGGTAGAGGGATATACGCTTCCAGAGGACGTGTACATCAGCCTCAAAGGTCTTACCTGGGCGCGCATCGAAGGCGACTTAGTTCGAGTTGGATTACTCGACTACGCACAAGCACTAGCAGGGCGTATTCTCTTCGTTAACCTGAAGAAACCCGGCACTAAGGTCCTATTCGAGAAGCCCCTCGGCACTCTCGAATCTGGGAAGTGGGCGGGTCCCATACTATCCCCAGTCTCAGGGGAGATCGTCGAGATAAACACCGAGGTCCGCCGTAAGCCCTCTTTGGTAAATGACGACCCCTACGGGCGCGGCTGGCTTGCCATACTACGCCCCACAGCCCTCGAC
>Ga0190367_1001454_pt1 | contig 13683 bp, 13 predicted proteins | sample 4872181011_MG_FD_171838 | JGI IMG/M metagenome (GOLD analysis project Ga0190367, IMG submission 171838) | Hydrothermal vent microbial mat bacterial communities from Southern Trench, Guaymas Basin, Mexico - 4872-18-10-11_MG | ecosystem: Environmental > Aquatic > Marine > Hydrothermal vents >...
ACCTCCTAGCCCTCTTCCTCACAGCCCTAGCCCTCGCGGGCTCCCTCCTGGTCAGCTATTGCTCCGCCATTTTCAGAGCTCTGGCGGGCCGTCAGCCCAGGAGGCGCCTGGGCACGAGGGATGTGCGCCTCTTCTTGGTCATGTGGGCGGGCATCACGGGCCAGCTCTGGGCCTGGTCGGCAGCCGCCTGGCTGGCCCTGCTCGTACTGCTCGCCTGGGCTGAGGTGCTGAGCTGCTTAGGACAGGCGATGCGCGTGAGAGAGTAGGAGCTCCGCCAGCACGGGCCTGCATCACTCGTAGGGCCTCTCCCAGAGCTCCAAGGCGCGGCGGCGCCTCATCTCCCGCTTCTTGCGGTGCAGGAAGCGGTAAACGGTCGAGTGCATACGGCCCTCTATGAGCATCTGGATGGCCTCCTCCGCGACCTGCACCTGCTCGTAGCCACCTATGATGGCCACCGTGTGGCCGTAGACGCTCACGTAGGCGCCCGTGAGCTCCTCTATGATGCGTCTCGTCTTGCCCTCACGGCCTATGATACGCCCCTTCACGCGCACGATGTCCGACTTAGAGCGCCCGAATATCTCGCGCAAGTCTATGATGCGCAGCAGGGCTTCCTCGTCCCTCAGGAGCCTGAAGGCCCTCTCAGGCGAGAAGCCACGCCCTATGGCCAGCACGATATCGCGAGCGCGGAGCAGGCTGGACGGGTCCGGGTTGCCCTCCGCCAGCTCGATTTCCACATCGCCCGTCCGGCTGTCTATGGCCAGCCTAACGCCTAGGGATTCCTCTATCTCGCGCTTCACGCTCCCGTTCGGCCCGATCAGCACGCCCACGCGCTCCATCGGGATGCGCACGTGAAGGCTACTCGACACTGCCTACCACCTCGCCCTCCTCCTCGGCCCCCTCCCTCACCATCCTGAGCGCCTCCTGGAGGCTTGGGACGGGCAGGCCGAGCCTGGAGAAGAAGCGGAGGAGGTTGCGCAGGTCGCGCTCAAGGAAGAACTCGGCCATGGGGTGGTCGAGCGTAACGGCCTGTGAGAGGTCGAACAGCACGGGCTCTCCATCCCAGATCATCACGTTATACTCGCTCAGGTCGCCGTGCACGAGCCTGGCCCTCTGGTAGAGGAGCCTCACGTATTCCATGAGCTTCCAGAAGACGCCCTCTGGGTCCTCCAGGGGCACCTCCTTCATCAGGGGCGCGGGCACGCCGTCTTGGCCTATGAACTCCATGACCAAGATGTTTTTCTCTATGTCTAAGGGCTCTGGCACGCGCACGCCAGCCTCCAGGGCCCGCCTCAGGTTCCTGAACTCCTTGCGAGCCCAGGCGTAAACGAGCGCGCGGGTGCTCCGGCCCAAGAGGCCCTCGAAGCGTGGATCTCCCTCCATGTAAATCAGGCGCCCCTTCTTGAACTCCGTGGTGGAGGTCAGGTAGATCTTTATGGCTATGTCGCGCCCCTCGGGCGTCCGGCCCCAATAGAGCCTGCACTCCTTCCCTGCCCTTATGGTGCCGTAGACCTCGCCTATCGTGCCCTTCACCATGAGCTTGTAGAGGCTCATGAGCGTGGGCTTGTCGAAGACTTCCTCCAGGGTCTCATAGTCCTCGCTCCGCTTGAACTTCATGCGCTGGCTTATCTCGTAAAGCATTTCTTCTCGTGAAATCCGCTTTGCCACGCGCCTAGACACGCTAGACCACCACCTGCCCGGCCCCTCGCGGCCCGCGGGCCTAGATGGTCAGCTTCCCCTCCCGCCTCAGCCACTCGGCCTGGTTCTTCGTGTAGCGCCAGATGATGTCGCCCCTCCTGTCGCGTTGGAAGTCCCAGGGCGAGACGAGCACCACATCGCCCGGCTTGATCCAGATGCGCCTCTTCAGCTTCCCCCTGATGCGGCAGAGGCGCTCGTGGCCGTCCTGGCATCTGACGAGGGCGCGGTCGTAGCCTAGCAGCTTGACTACCACGCCGTAGACATCACCTGGGCCGGGCTCCATCATGTCCTCCAGCTCTTCCTCGCTGATGATCTTCCGCTTGCCCATAGCGGGCTGAGGGGGCCATGGGGCTAATTAAGGGTTGCGTTGGCGACCGGACCTAGCAGCCTGAGCGTAAGGGAGGTGGGCAGGCGCTCAGGGGGCAGAGGACGTAGGTGGCGCCCCGGCCGGGATTTGAACCCGGGTCGCGCGGGCGACAGCCGCGCATTCTAGGCCGGGCTGAACTACCGGGGCAGCTGCCGTTAAGGGGCGCTGGAGGGGCATCATATAAAGGTTTTCACGAGCTGCTCAGCGCACCAGAAGGCAATCCTTTTACGAGCGCCCTGCTCCCGCGTGCCAGATGAGGCAGCCGTTCTCGGACGTAGGATATGTGCCCTCCGCGGAAGAGCTGATAGACATAGCCTTCGGCAGGGCCTCAAGACGCGTGGTTAAGGTGCCAAAGGGGCCCGTAGAAGTGCGCGTGAGGGCTAAGGAGCGCGATAGGGTCCGCATAGCAGGGCAGGTGCTCGTGAGCAAGCTGAAGGGTATCGTGGAGCGCTTCCCGGACCTAGACGCCATCCACCCGTTCTACAGGGAACTCGCCGACGTGCTGGTGGGCGTGGACGAGCTCAAGAAGGCCCTTGGGGCGCTCAACAAGGCCGCTATCATAATAAGGAGGCTCCAGCGCGTCTTTCTGGCCAGGCTGGGGAGGGCAGCGACCGTGTCAGAGGCGGGGCGCCTGAGGCGTGAGGCTTACGGCCGCATGGCCTCCGTCGTGAAACGCATCGCGAGGCACCTGGAGTTCTTGCGTGAGGCAGCACGGCAGCTGGCCAGGCTACCCTCCATAGACCCTGAGGAGCCCACCGTGGTGGTGGCTGGCTACACGAACGTGGGGAAGAGCTCCTTCGTGAGGGCCGTGTCATCAGCCAAGCCGGATGTGGCCAGCTATCCCTTCACCACGAAGAGCATAGTGGTCGGGCATCGCGAGACGCCCTACGGCCGCATCCAGATCATAGATACGCCCGGCCTGCTCGACAGGCCCCTCAGCGAGCGCAACCGCATAGAGCTCCAGGCCATCCTAGCCCTCAAGCACCTGGCGCGGGTGATGATCTTCATGGTGGACCCCACGAACAACTGCGGCTTCCCGCTTGAGAGCCAGATAAGGCTCTACGAGGAGGTGAGGGCCAGCTTCCCGGAAGTGCCCATGATAAAGGTGATAAACAAGGCAGATATAGCCACACCAGAGGAGATAGAGGCCGCTAAGACCTTCCTAGGCCAGGATGCCTACGTGATAAGCGCCTTGAGGGGGGACGGCGTGGAGGAGGTGCTCGACAAGGCCGTGGAGCTTGCCTTCGACGGGGAAGGGAGGCAAGGAACGTGAGGAGCTGGGATTCCCCGCTCCTAGTGGGTGGTAGCCTATCTCCTCCGAATCACGCCCGCGTTCTCTCTGACCTCCACCTCCGTGGTTCGGACGCCCTCCTGCCCACGGCCCTAGGGCGCTCGTGGCCCTGAGGGCGCTCCAACCTCTGGCGCGAGGTTGGAGGCCACGAGAGAACCGTCCGTGCGGATAACCGCGTAGTAAGCGCTCGCCTCATTCCCTATTAGTCTCTTAAGGGTCCTCCTGATTTCCTACTCTAGCGGCCCTTCCACCTACCGACGACCCCCGAGTAGTGGAGCGCTTTCCGAAAACAGGTAGGACAGCGGGTGTCTTAAACTTTAGCTAGCGTGGAGAGTGCTCAGAGCTCGTCTATGAACTTCTCAGGCGGCGGTACCTCCTCTGATAGGCCCTTGCGCTTCCTCAGCTCCGGTATGAGCTGCTTGGCCACGTAGTCTGGCGCGGGAGCCCAGTGGTCGAAGGTGCACTGCCAGAAGGCCTTGCCTCCCGTGGCGCTGCGCATCTCGCTGGCTAGGCCGAAGGTCTCAGCGACCGGTATGTAGCCCGTTACCATCATCAGGTGCCCCTTCTGCTCCGTCATGATTATCTTGCCCCTCTTGCGCGAGATGAGGCTCGTAACAGCGCCCATGAGCTCCACGGGCACGGAGACCTGGATCTTGTAGATGGGCTCCAGCAGCACGGGCTTGGCGGTGAGGAAGGAGCCGAAGATGGCCCTGCGGGCGGCAGGCACTATCTGGGCCCAGCCTCGGTGGGCTGGGTCTGAGTGGAGCTCCGCGTGGATGAGCTTCACCTTCACGCCCCTCATGGGCTCACCGCTCAGCGGGCCGGAGGAGCAGGCGAGGCGGAAGCCCTGAATGATCATCTCGCGCACCTCGCGCAGGTATTGGACACCCTTCGTTACGTCCACGAGCACGTTCTTGTAGCCATCTATGGCCCAGATGCCGCGGGCCTCCTCGGCTGGCCAGCCGAACTGCCTGCGCAGTATCTCGGCCACGCGCTTCTTGGACATCTCGTCCGTGATGATGCCTTCCTCTATGGCCTTCACCACCTCTGGCTCAAGGGGCTCTACCTGGAGCCATAGCCTGTTGTGCTTGTTCGGGCTCTTCGCCATCGCGTTCACGCCCTGGCCCAGCACAGTCTCGCGGTAGACCACGATGGGCGGAGAGGTGATGATGTCCACGCCGAAATCCTTGATGAACTTGCAGGCTATCTCCAGGTGGAGCTCCCCCATGCCGCTGAGCAGGTATTCGCCCGTCTCCTTGTTGATGGTGGCCACGAGGTTCGGGTCCTCTATGCTGAGCTTCTGCATGACCTCTATGAGGCGCGGCAGGTCGGTGGGCTTCTTGGGCTCTATGGCTATGGTAACCACGGGCTCCGTGATGTATTTGATGCGCTCGAAGGGAACCATCTTGTCCTTCCACTCGAAGTCCACGAGCGTCTCGCCAGCCCGGGCCGCGTCTATGCCCAGGAGGGCGGCTATGTTGCCAGCCCTCACCTCCGGCACGGCATCGCGGAAGGGTCCCATGTAGATGGACACCTGCTGCACCCTATACTTGCGCTTGGCGCCCACCAGGTAGACCTCCTCGCCCTCGTAGACCGTGCCGGAGAACAGGCGGCCGGTGGCCACCAGGCCAGCGTGCGGGTCCACCTGGGCCATGGTGAAGCACATCACGGTCGGCCCGTTGTCATCGCACTCCAACATGGCGCGTCCTATCTCGGAGTCGAGCGGCCCCTTCCATATCATCGGAATCCTATATTTCTGGGCCTCTACCGGGTTAGGCAGGTGGTGGACCACCATGTCGAGGATGGCCTTGTGGAGCGGGAGCTCCCTGCGAAGCTCGTCCACCCGGTCCTCCTGGTAGGCGGCTATGAGGTCCGAGAACTTGATGCCCTTCTCCTGCGCTATCTGGACCGTGAAGCCCCAGCGGTGGAGCGCTGAGCCGAAGGCCACCGTGCCCTTGGCCGGGTCCACCTTCCACTTGTCCCTGAACTCCGGTTCAGCGTAGAGGTCTATGAGGTGGTTGAACTGCCTTATGATGCGCACTATCTTCTCCTGAGCTTCCTTGGGCGAGAGCTTCAGCTCCCTTATGAGCCTGTCCACCTTGTTGATGAAGAGCACGGGCCTCACGCGCTCCATAAGGGCCTGCCGCGTAACCGTCTCCGTCTGGACCATGACCTCTTCTACGGCATCCACGACCACGACCACGCCATCTATGGCCCTGAGGGCGCGGGTTACCTTGCCCGTGAAGTCCACGTGCCCTGGGGTGTCGATGAGGTTGATGAGGTAGGGCTGGCCGTCCACATGGTGGAGGAGCGAGATGTTAGCGGTCTTTATCGTGATGCCCCTCTTCTGCTCCTCCTCTAGGTAGTCGAGCCACCTGGCCTCGCCAGCTATCTTAGGCGATATCACACCCGCCTCGGCCAGAAGGCTGTCAGTCATGGTGGTCTTCCCGTGGTCTATGTGGGCCACTATGCCTATGTTCCTCACCCGCTCCTTGTGGCCCATGAGCTTCAGTATCTCGGGCGTCTGCTTGAACCTCGGCATGGCACGCTGCCCTCCGCTGTTTCAGCCGTGGGAGCTGAGAGGGCTTAATAAGCTTAAGCGAGGCCTCGGCAACCCGCCGCGCCCACATGGCGAGCCCGCGCTCGCTTCGGGCGATGCGAGCTTCCTCATGGGCCCGCTAAGTCTTCAGGCAGGCGCCTAACATAAGCCTTGGGTCCGGGGGCTGGGCAAGCTATTTGAGGGGCCGTCTCTCACTCCTCGGGTGAGAGCTTGCTGAGGCTGGCGTCAAGGCTTGAGCTCATCAGGAAATCCCCGATAAGGCGTGTGGCAGCCCTCCTGGCCGAGGCGAGGAAGAAGAGGGACCTCATCTCCTTCGGTGGTGGGGCTCCCAGCCTCCCCCCGGCCCGCGAGGTCTTGGAGGCCCTGACGGCCAGGCTGGAGGAGGAACCTCAGTTCTCGGCCAGCTACGGTGGCACGCGGGGCTTCATGGAGCTGAGGGAGCTGATAAGTGAGGACCTAAGGCGCTACGCTGGCATAGCACCTGACCCGGCCCGCGAGGTCATCATAACGGACGGCGCCACGGAGGGCATCTTCCTAGCCCTCATGGCCACCGTGGACCCGGGCGATGAGGTCATCCTGATGGACCCAACCTACTTGGGCTTCTCGGAGGCCGTGAAGCTCTGTGGCGCCAGGCCCGTGAGGCTGCCCGTCTACGTGGAGGAGGGCTTCCAGCCAGACGTTGAGCGCCTGAAGGAGCTCATAGGGCCGAGGACGAAGGCCCTCATCCTGCTGTCGCCGGATAACCCCACGGGCCGCGTGGTGGAGCGGGAGCGCGTGAAGGCCATCGTTGACCTGGCGGCCGACCACGGCTTCTGGGTCATCTCTGACGAGACCTACAGGCACATCATCTACGAGGGCCAGCACACTTATACGGCCGCCCTGCCTGGCGCCTGGGAGCGCACCATCACGGTCTGCACGTTCTCCAAGGAGGCGTCCGTGCCGGGCTTCAGGATAGGCTTCGCCTACGGTCCCGAGGAGGTCATAGACGCCATGGAGAAGCTGAAGCAATACACGAGCCTCTGCCCCAGCACGCCAGCCCAGCTTGCCATGATGGCCTTCCTCCGCGATGGCGTGAAGGAGCGCTACCTGCGCGAGGTCGTGATACCGACCTACAGGGCGCGGAGGGATGTGATGGGACGGCTGCTGTCGGAGCTCCTGCCAGAGGCCAGGACCGTGAGGCCAGCGGGCAGCTTCTTCTACTTCGTGGACGTTAGGCCCTACCTGGCGCGGCTCGGCATGGACGAAGAAAAGCTCTGCGATGAGCTCATAGCTCAGGCATCCGTGGTGGCCATCCCGGGCGGCTACTTCGGCGAGAACGGCCGAGGCCACATAAGGCTGACGTTCGTCTCAGAGCCGGAGGAGCGCATATCCGAGGGCCTCTCCCGCCTGGCGAGCTTCCTGACAGGGAAGGCGAGCTGAAGGCAGCCTCACCGCACGGCCTCCCTCCGCCAGGCCAGGCTCCCTGGGCAGCCGAACTCACTTTTATGGTCCCAGGCGCTATGTTCACGTTCGCAACGGCCTCGTAGCCCAGCACGGTCGATACCCTGATGGTCGTGTTCATGCCCTCGAAGGCAGACCAATTCCAGAGGCAGGTGAAGGTAATGCTGGTGTTCGGCTGAAGCAGGTAGGGCGGGCTGATGGGCGGTTCCACGTGCTCGGGCACCACGACCGTCTTGTTCACGATGATGGTGATGTTGTTTATCCTAGCCGGTGCTGGCGAGAGAGGCTCGTTAAGGACGGTTACGTTCATGTAGTAGGTCATGTTCACCACGTAGAAGGCCACCTCGGTTATGCGGATGACCACGGGCGGGGGAGTTCGCTCGGTCAGGTAGCCCTTGTAGCCCTCCCTGGTCCTGGCCACGATGGTAAGCGTCTCGTTCCGGTATTCCTTCCACTCCCAGCTGCAGTTCAGGAGGAGGGAGCTGCCTGGCTCCAGCTTCCCGGGCTTCTCCTCGCTCACCTCTGGCTCCGTGCCCACGTTGCTGATGACCTCGCCGGTCGGGAAGACCAGGTCCACGCCCACTAGGCTCACGGCCACCTCGCTCTCGGCCGAGCTCGTGATGTTCAGGAGGAACCAGGTGGGCGTGCTGGCGTTGAAGGTGGCCTTCAGCAGGAGCTCCACGAAGGGAGGCTTGGCCGTGATGGCCGCTCCAGAGCCCTTGTCCACCGTTACGAGCACGGTGAGCTCGCGGCCGGAGTAATTGCCCCAGTCCCAGGCGCACCTGATAGTGGCCGACTCGCCATCAGCCAGCTTGAGGGGGAGCAGGGGTTTCGTGGTCTTCACCTCGAAGATGCGCTCCTCTGGCGTGATGACCAAGATGCGCCTCAGCTCCACGGCCTCAAGCGAGTAGGAAGGGTTCAGCACCGTGATGTTGAAGTAGCGGGTGTCGTTCCCCGGGAAGTAGATGTCCGTGATGGCGATGGAGGGCTTCCCCGGCACCACGTTGCCCAGCCAATACCAGTAGCCACTCGTGATCATGAACGTGAGCAGGCTGCTGGCGAGGAGACCAGCTATGAAGAGCAGCACCAGCGTTGCCCTGCGCATCCCTCGGCCTCCCTTCCCGCTCCCTGTCCGATGGCCTTTTATGAGGTTTGCGCGTTCAAGGAGGCCGGTGGGTTAAATGGGCGTGCGCCAAGCCACGAGCGCGTTCGGCAGGTCGGCCAGCAGAGCGCTCTCGGTGGCCCTGACGGCCCTGTTCGCGGCCCTCTACGCTGGCCTCGTGGTCGCCCTCCCCTTCATAAGCTTCCAGGTCTTCCAGGTGCGCGTGGCCGATGCCCTCCTCCCGCTCGCGATTCCCTTCGGCTGGCCAGCCATCCTGGGCTTCACCATCGGCTGCTTCGCGGGCAACTTCGCAGGCATCATGGCTGGCATACCGGCCTCCGGCGTGTTGGTAGATGCCTGCGGTGGCGCGGCCGCCAACTTCTTGGGCTGCTACCTGGCCCACAGGCTGGCCGGGAGTTCCACGGACAAGAGAAGGCTGCTGGCGGCCACCTTCGTGATCACGGCCGTCCTGACGGCCATCGTGGGCACCTACCTGCCCCTCATCCTCGGCCTCCCCATCTGGCTCGGCTGGACGGGCATCTTCCTCGGCAGCCTGGTGGCCGTGAACGTGCTGGGTTACCCGCTCCTCCTGGCCGTCCTCAGGCTCCGCCTAGACCGCCTCACGCCCTTACGAGGTATTCCCTGAGCTCCCAGCTCGTTACGCGCCCCTCGCCTTCCTCGCCTGTTTCCTCCAAGAACTTCACGTAGGCCCGCCACTCGGCCTCCTTCAGCCTGAAGAACTGCTCGGCCAGGCGCGGCCCCAGCGCCTCCCTCACCACGGGGTCCTTCTTGGCCAACTCCACAGCCTCCCTCAGGCTAGAAGGTAGCTTCTCCACGCCGTGGGCCTCAAGCTCCTCCTCCCTCAGCCCGTAAACGCTCTCCTCCACGGGGTCGGGGAGCTCCAGCCCTTCCTCAAGCCCCTTCAGGCCAGCCGTGAGGAGGCCAGCCAAGGCCAGGTAGGGGTTGCAGGCTGGGTCAGGGCAGCGCACCTCCAAGCGCACGTCGCCACGGGCAGCATCATGCTCAGGTATGCGCACGAGGGCGGAGCGGTTGCCTATGGACCAACAGACGAAGGTGGGAGCCTCGGAGTGCGGCATGAAGCGCTTGTAGCTGTTCACCGTCGAGGACATGAGGGCCGTCAGGGCCTTCGCGTGGGTGAGGATGCCCGCCAAGAAGCTGGCCCCTTCCTCGGAGAGAATGCGCTTCCCATCACCGCGCCTCCCGCCGGGGCCCATCACGTTGCGCCCGCCCTTGGTCAAGCTGAGGTGGAGGTGCATGCCGTTGCCCGGCCTGTCCATGAAGGGCTTTGGCATGAAGGTGGCCGTGAAGCCGTGCTTTGACACCCAATACTTGATCGCCCACTTGGCGAGCGTGATCCTGTCCGCCAGGCTCACGGGCGTGTCGCGCTCAAGGGTGAGTTCGAACTGCCCTGGCCCGGCCTCGTGGTGCACGAACTCTATGCCAACCGCATCGTGCACCATGGTGGCGAGACCGGAGATGAGCGAGAGCACATCGTGCGTGTAAAGGGGCTCCATGTAGCGCCAGAGGTCCATGACCTCCGGGCTGTTAGCGCTCTTCAGCACGTAGAACTCCACCTCAGTGCCGCTCACCACGCCGAAGCCGGCCTCAGCCACCTGGGCCAGAGCCCTCTGGAGCGCGAAGCGCGTGTCGAGGTCGAAGCGCTCACCGGCCTTATAGACATCGCAGATGAAGAGTGCATGGCCGTCTATTTCCACCTTCGTCCTCGGGTCGAGCTTGGCTAGGAGGTCCGAGTCCTCGACGTGGCAGAAGTCGCAGGAAGAGCCGTCGAAGCCGTAGCCCTTCTCCAGCAGCGAGGGCAGCTTCTCGGCCGGGAAGTATTTGCACCTCACGCCGCCCGTTATCACTGGTATCAGCGGGACCACTAATCCCTGAACGCCCATACTGAGGAAGCCTTCCCAGGAGCAAACGATTATAAGCTTTTCTGGCGTTATTATCAGCAAGTGTTCAGCGGTTAGGGGAAACCTTATACGCTCGTTCTCATGTAGGGGGGTGAGGTCGGTAGGGGGCTGAACGGTTGGCGGTGGACGAGCTGGACAAGCGCATCCTCTCCGTCCTGCTTGAGGATGGGCGTGCCTCCTGCCGCGAGATGGCCCGCATCCTGGGTGTCTCGCCAGCCACCGTGGCCAAGAGGCTGAAGAAGCTGGAGAGCTCAGGCCTGATAAAGGGCTACACGGCCCTGTTGAACCACGAAAAGCTGGGCTACGACATAACCGTCATCACGGCCATCACCGTCTCGGGCGGCAAGCTCCTGGAGGTCGAGCGGGAGATAGCCAAGCTCCCGGGCGTCTGCGCTGTCTACGACGTTACGGGGCCGGTGGACGTGATGGTGGTCGCCAAGTTCAGGAGCAGGCAGGAACTCAGCCGGTTCACGAAATCACTCCTGGCCATGCCGCACGTAGAGCGCACCTGCACCTATGTGGTGCTCACGACCATCAAGGAGGACTTCAGGCTGCTCTAGGTTAGGCTGGACGGACGAACTCCCCCTTCCGCTTAGGCCGGGAGCTACATATCTCCACCAGAGTTCGTAGCCTTCCTCACCAGCATAGGCTACGAGGTTGTGGTAACGCCTAACGTGGACACGCAGATAACGGTGGACGCGGTGGATATGATAGCGAAGAGGGCCGTGGATGCCATTGTGATAGTGTCCTCTGATGGCGGCTACTTCCCGCTCGTGAAGTATGCCTATGAGAACGGGGCTAGGATAGCCATAGCGCACGACAAGGAATTCCACGGCTTCGCCATGCTTCTGAGGGGGGCCGTGAATAGGGGGCTGGCTGATTACATCAACATCAAGGACTTCCAGAGGGAGATACCCTTGCCCATAGCCGTGGGTCCGGCCGAGGCGGTGTCTCACGCAGAACAGGCGGGCGAGGAAGAGGCCGTGGCCGAGGAGAGCTCTCGATTGGGCCAAGAGGGAGAAGAAGGCCAGGAATCCTGAAGGGTGATCCCTGCCCCCAAGGATGCTCACGTGATTTTTTAATTCCCGACCGTCCACATACCCATCCTGAGGAGGGAGGGAGCTCTTGGTCGTGGCTGGCAAGGTCTTCGTGGTCGCTGAGCCCATCGGCCTCGACGAGCTGAGGAACGCCCTCTCGGGCTTCAAGCACGAGGAGGAGCGCGAGGAAGATGGGCAGGTGTTCAAGTTTGTGAGAGAGATACGCGATTTGATGGAGCGGGAGGGCGCCCTGATGGGCATCTACGCTGAGGACTTCCTCATGCGCGTCTTCCACAGAGGGGAGGCCAGGCTTGTGCCCAGGACGATGGAGGCCCTCTTCTGCTTCGCCGAGCATGAGGGCCACATATTCCTGGTGGTCCTTGAGAAGAAGAGGAGGGCCAACTTCGTGGCCAACAGGCTGAGCGAGCTGGTCTTCGGCGAGGTAGGCTCCATCGTGGAGGCCAGGATACCGCCCGAGGAGCTAGAGGAGTTCCACAAGCGCAACCCGGAGGAGACGAAGGTCATCTTCTTCGACAACGTGGACATACCCAACGTGAACAAGCTGGCCCTCTACGGGCCAGATCTGGTGAACACGGAGCTCTTCGAGCGCTACAAGGCACATGGCGATATCTGGTATGTGGTCTCCAGGGCGAGCGGCTATGACTACACGGTGGGCATCACGCGAGATGGCTGTGTGGTCATCTTCAACACGAGCGATAGGATGCGCTTCCTGGATTACGTGCTGAAGGAGGTGCTGCCCATGGTCTTGGTGGAGTAGAGGGGCCTTTCCTCACCCGCTCTCCTCAGCTGGCAATAGGCCTTCCTCTCGCGCCAGCTTCCGCACGCCTTCCCAGCCCTCCCGGGCCTTCGCAATCACGATGCGGAAGGCCTGCTCGTGCGTGAGCCTAGCTGGCTCATGGCCGGTGGCCTCCCTGAGCAGGAACCTGGCAGCCTTCAGCACGGAGCCGTTCAACCTTGAGTCGGCTAGGTCGGCTATATGGACTATCAGTGCCTCAAGCGTCTTGGGCGATATCGGGCCGTGCTCAGCGTGGTGGGCTGCCACAGCGTGGAGCACCTCAAGCGGGAGGCCCCGCCTGGCCAGTTCCTCCACGGCCAACGTAACGTGGTCTAAGCGCTCCCCGAGGGGCGAGAGGATGTAAGTGCCATCTTCCCGCTCCGCGTAGCAGGGTGCCTTCATGATGTCGTGGAGCAGGGAAGCGGCTATCACCACGTCCCTGTTCACCTCAGCCCCGTAGACCTGCTCGACTACATCGCAGAGCGCGAGAGCGAGGCGGACGGTGGCGAGCGTATGCTGGACGAGGCCCCCTGGGTAGGCGTGGTGTTGCGTCCTCCCACCAGGGCTGCTCTCAAGCTCGAAACGCTGGCCGGTGAGTAGGAGCTCCTGCTCCTCAAGCACCTCCCTGACCTTGGCCCTGAGCTCGGCATCCTCTATCATGTCCGCGTAGCGCAGGAGTTCGCGGAGGCCCGCCAATCCCGAGCACCTACCTGCCCTCGGGAGCTCCCTCCTTTTAGCCTAGCTTACTAACTCCTCGGCAGCCCGCGTGGCCCGCTCCACTACCTCGGCTAGGTCAAACCTCACGGGCCTGCGGTCCAGCACCACGGGCTCGCCGTCCACGAAGACGGCCTCCACGGCCCTCTGGCCCACCGAGTAGGCCAGGATCGCGTAGATGTCATGGAGAGGGGCCATGCCGACCTCGCGCAGGTCTAGGACCACGAAATCTGCCTTCTTGCCTGGCTCAAGGGAGCCTACCTGGCCCTCTAGGCCTAGCACGCGGGCGCCGCCCACCGTGGCCATCTCAAGGGCCTCGCGGGCCTTCAGCACGGTCGGGTCCGCCTGAGCCGCCTTCTGGAGGAGGCAGGCGAATTTCACGGTCTCGAACATGTCGAGCGAGTTGTTGCTGGCAGGGCCATCTGTGCCCAAGCCAACCGCCAGGCCAGAGGAGAGCATCTCCGGCACCCTGGCCACCCCCACGCCCAGCTTGGCATTCGCCACCGGGCAGTGCGCCACCTTCACGCCTCTCTCGGCCAGGAGGCCCATGTCCTCGTCCTTGAGGTGGACGCAGTGGGCGGCAGATGTGCCCGGCCCGAGGAGGCCGAGCTGGTCTAGGAGCTCCGCCGGCGTCCTCCCGTGTTCCGCCAGGCAATCCCTGACCTCCCGCTCCGTCTCGGCCAGGTGGATGTGGATGCCCGTGCCGAGCTCGCGTGCCTTATCGCGGACGCGCTCAAGGAG
>Ga0190367_1001456_pt1 | contig 13673 bp, 13 predicted proteins | sample 4872181011_MG_FD_171838 | JGI IMG/M metagenome (GOLD analysis project Ga0190367, IMG submission 171838) | Hydrothermal vent microbial mat bacterial communities from Southern Trench, Guaymas Basin, Mexico - 4872-18-10-11_MG | ecosystem: Environmental > Aquatic > Marine > Hydrothermal vents >...
ACCTATAGATGATCCATACGACTTAGTCCTACTAAGGAGGTTAGGACTTAGAAGTCTAGGACTTACCTGGAATTACGAGAATAAGTATGCATGTGGTTGTAGTGCTAAGAAGGACTATGGACTAACAGCTCTAGGTGAAGAGCTAATTAAGATGGCCAATAAGCTAGGTATAATAATTGACCTAGCACATGCCAGTAAGAAAACAGCCTTGGAAGCCATAGAAGTCTCTAAAAAACCCGTGATAATAAGCCATACAAACATACGTAAGTTTGTAGACACTCCTAGGAATGTTGATGATGAAATACTTGAGGCAATAAAGAAGAACGGTGGTGTTGTAGGTCTATCAGTAATAGGGCCACTAATAGCTAAGAAACCTAAACCTACATTAGATGACCTAATACAGCACTACCTATATGTACATGAGACCTACGGAGCTGATATACTAGCTATAGGCACGGACTTCATGGGCCTCCTAGGCCTTCCAGCACCTGAAGGTCTCGAATCCATAGATAGTATACAGACGTTATTACAGAAGCTGAAGGATAAAGGCTTATCAGATAATGATTTAAGAAAAATAGCGTACGAAAACGCATTAAGGGTTATAAAGGCAAATCTAACCTAAACTAAACATTTTTCTTTTGCATAATAGGTACGAATGATTGATGGTAATAATTCATGATTAGAGCTAAATCGTTAATAGCGTTATTAACTATTTCCTTGATAGTGAGTATAGCATACATCGATACCGTCCATATGCTCTCAGCTACCTATGCATTCAGACATAGAGTAGCCCGTAAAGCTTTGATCACGAATACATCATTAAGTCTACAAAGTATCTGTAAATTCTTATCAGCTCAATTCGTGATGCTTAATGATGGTTTAGGATGCTTAAGAGAGAGTCCTATAATTGAACCTAATACATGCTACATACAAACTAATTGGTTATGTATGCATGTACTAAAGTACCTATGTGGTTATGATGAATTAGCTAACTATATTGAGAGATTTCTAGATAGATTTATAGTTGATTTCTATGACTATTACCAGATATTACTTGGCAAGCCGTTCTCATTACCATTAACTACTGTGAAGCAAGTTATTGTAGAGTCCATTAACGTCGGTGAAAATAAAATAATTATTAAGAAGTTACTTAGAACCAATGAAGTTTACTATGATTATGATAAGTATGCTAATTTAATCATATATAAAGCTATACTTAACTTACGTTACGGTGATAAAGAGAGTACTATGAGTGAAGTTGAGAAGTTAAAGAGATTATTTGATGGTACAGGATTTAGAGATCTTTCTTATAAATCACTACATAAGTATGAAACATATAAGTTGGCACTCGCTATATACCTCTACAGACTTTTAGGTCGTGACTATGATGCTTATGTGAGAAGATATGTAAAGCTAATTAACTCTATAAAACCATTTGCAACACTGTATGATGAGAGGCTTAATGGTGTAGGTGATTTAAATATTGAGACAGCTTGTTTAACTGCTATAGCTCTATATGAGATTAAGGATATGTAATGCATTGTGCGCTTTCATTAATGTTTAAGTAACTTAATAGGTAGTTAAGAAAGCGTGGGGGCGTCTCATGAAGATAGTAGCTACTGACTTAAGGAAGGGGATTGTGAAGGTTAGGATCGAGACTGTTGATGACTTATGGGTACTTAAGAATGTAATTAAGACTGGTGATGTTGTTGTAGGTAGAACCTTAAGGGATGTTAAAATTGAAGGTGAGGGTAAGAGAAGATTACCTATGACGTTAGCTATTAAAGTTAAAAACGTGTATTTTCAGCCATTCTCTTCTAGGTTGAGAGTTCACGGTATAATTATTGAAGGGCCTGATGGTTACGGGCTAAAAGGTTCGCACCATACCTTAAACATTGATATTGGAAGTGAAGTAGGCATTATTAAGGATGCTTGGAGTAAAGCAGAACTTGATAGATTAAAGAGTATGAGTAAGAGATGGGTTAAGGCCTTACTCATCGCTACAGATTTCGACGAATTATCTATGGCTATACTATATAATCAAGGTGTTAGATACGTCCTAGATAGAGTACTACCAGGAATAAGCAGTAGGGATCCTGACTCTATTGAGAGAATTGCAAGGATGATATCTAAGTATGTAATTGAAGTGGTAAGAAGTGAAGAACCCGAAGTCATTATAGTAGGATCGCCAGCTATATTGAGAGATTACGTTGCTAACTTCATTAAGGAAGAAATAGGTGGCAACATTAGGGTGTTTAAGGATTCCGTATCAAGCGGTGGTAGAGCTGGTATTGAGGAATTGATTAGAAGAGATATAGTCAAAAAGTTACTGAAGGAAGTCACAACTATAGAGATCGAAGAAGTAATGAATGAATTCATGAAATACCTAACTAGTAAACCTGAGAGAGTTGCTTACGGTATTGAGGATGTTAAAGCCGCTATTTTGGCTAACGCTGTGAAGAAGCTACTAATTAGTGAAGACTTACTAAGTAGTGATATTAGAGACTTAATCGATGAAATGATAGGTAATGTTGAGAGTAAAGGTGGATATGTTAGGATAGTACCTAAGGAATGTCCTTCATATTTAAAGATTAACGCATTAGGGGGTATAATAGCTATACTTAAATACGACTTAGACCTTAACTTAAGGAAGGCAATCCTAAGTAATAAGTAGTTAAGGATTATAAGCTTTCAAAGACACTCTTACCCATTTCAGCTATTACTCTAATTATGGATGTTGACGATATTACCCCTAATACCTTACCTCGAGAGTTTACTACTACTGCGTAATTTGTTCTTTCGGTACTCATTCTTTCTATGGCCTCGACGAGGTCTAAATCATCTTCTAATACTAATGGGTGCTTATCCATTATACTGACAACGTCTAACTTCAAGAGTGACTTAGGGGGTAACTTCTTGCTCCTTAAGGCGTATGTTGTCCCAAAATGTGTCCTAATTATGCCTTTACCCTCACTCCTTAGCATTACTAGGATATCCATGGGTGTTAATATACCTCTAACATTGCCCTCATTATCAACTACAACCATTACTTCCTTACCATCTTTTATTTGGGAAAATACATCAGCTAGTTTAGAGTGCAAATGTATTATAGCATAATTAGGTAGCAGATTCTTATATTTGATCATGAAGTCGTTCAGCTTTATTGTCAATAAATTGTTAATTGAGCTAACGAACTCCTCAATACTTCTCTTCACAGTACTCACCCTATAGATATCTCCTACCTAGGTAAACTCTAAGCTTTACTGTTCTAGTTTCAGGTCCTTTAAATACTGCTTTAAGTAATGGTGGTGTAATTATGTTGGTTATGAGGACTATCATTATTGCGCCTAAGTAAGCTTCAGGACCTAATAGGTGGTATCTAGTCGCTATGTAAGCGGCAACTACTGCGAATTCTGCTCTAGGGAAGAGGCCTACCGCTATTCTTAATGAAGATCTTAAAGGATATCCTAGTATGAATGATGTAAAGCCACCACCTAAGAGTTTACCTGCAAAGGCTGCTACCACAAACGTTATGTAGAAAAGTATTAGCTCAGGTCTTAACGCTTCCCTTAGGTTTAGCTGTGCTGCTGTAGTCATGAAGAATAGTGTTGAGAATATCATTGCGAGTGCTCGAACCTTATCTATAGCTCTAGATATACCTCTAGCTTCGGATAGCGCTAATCCTACGGCGTAAGCAGCAATTAATGGTGATAGACCTATGTAGAACGCGGCCACTCCAGCTACAGAGAATATCGCTATTATGGATGCAAGTAATGCCTCACTGGTCTTAAGTCTTAACGCTAACTTCACGAAGTAATTCGAAAACCTATGAATTATTAGTACTAGGGCAAGCCAATAGCTGAATGCTACACCAGCTGTTTTTAACACTGATATTGCTTCAAGCTTACCTATGGTTATTAGCGATGTACCAGCAACTATGGTGATTAATGCGGTTATGTCATCGAACACCGCTATTCCTAATATGCTCCTACCCTCAATAGTAGTTAGCTTATCTATTTCGATAAGAGTTCTAACACTGACGCTAATACTTGTTGCTTCAAGTATTGCTCCTAAGAAGAAGCATTGAAGTGGTGTGTAGCCGAATATCATCCCCGTGATATACCCCATAGCGAATGCCGCTAATGCTTCACCGATAGTTATTAAGCCTGCTATTGGTGCTAACCTCATGAACTCTCTATACCTAGTCTCTAACCCTGCATATAGCAATAGCATTAATATTCCAAACCATGAAAGAGCTTCAACAGATTCTGTTAATGGGTATATGGAGAGGAATGAAGATCCAACTATGAGACCTGCAATTAAGTCGCCAAGAACTGGTGGTATTCCAAGTCTCGCCATTATCTCTTCAAGTAACTTCCCAAATACTAAGGCTAAGGCTATAGCTGTAAGCATCATACCGACAATAACGTCTACACTCATGCCTGCCTCCATGAGGTTAACACCTTAAATAATTTTGAGAGGCAAGTATAAAGGAGTTACTTAGTAATGATAAATCAGCGCTCAGCCTGTCTCATCACGTATCGGCTGGTGAGGGTTCATCACCTAAAGTTAAACTTTTTAGTGCGATAATAAGGAATTTTGATTAAGATTTATTAATTTTTGTGCAGTAGCACAGAAGGGTGAACCCATGGCCTGGTGGTCTGGAGGTTTTGGTTGGGGATGGAGAGGTGGACGCAGAGGTGGATGGTGGGGTCCATGGCCTGGCAGAGGACCATTCAGTCATTTACCACCATGGATGAGACCTGGATGGTTGTTTGGTAGAGGAGCGTGTTGGTGGCTCTTTGGGTGGCCTTGGGGTCTGAGATGGTACTATCCATGGTATAGCTACTACATGATGCCATACATGCAGTATCCCTACATGCCGTACTACCCATACTGGGCGATGCCATGGTACTACACACCATACATCTGGCCTAGGTGGTAACAATGTACCCATGGTACTACATGATACCCTACATGCCATACCCGCCAGATCCTCTAGCACTTATGAGCTCATTAATGTATTGGATGATATGGCCATACTATTACGCATTAATGTTTGAGACATATAAAGTAGCTTTAGAGACGTGGAGAAAAGCATTAGAGGCATTACCAAAGAGTTTAGAGGTAAGTAAGCAGTAATGCATAGATATATTTCCTGATTAAGCACTAATTCATAGGTGAACAGTGTGAGTTGGTGGTTCAGACTCTTTAGAAGAATGATGTACTTCATGCCACCCCCGCCTCCACCATATTACTACTATCAACCACAGCCTCAACAATCACAACAGCAACCTACTCAGAGCCAGCAAATACCTCAATATTATCCATATCCACCATACTATTACCCGCCACCACCTCCGCCACCACAAACGCCTGAAGAGGAGCTAGCTATGCTTGAAGACTATAAGAAAGCTCTTGAGGAGGATCTAAGAGATTTACAAGATGAATTAAAGAGTGTTGAAGAAAGAATAAAGGAACTCAAGAAAATGCTAGGTAAGGAGTAATATTAAAACTTTTTCTTGTATCCACACTATCTTCAGGCAAATTCACGAGCTAACATATACATCTTCCTTATTAACTCCTCAAACGTTCGAGGAGTTATCTTAGCCGCTACGTATAAGCTACTATTTGATGGTACAATTGCTAAGTGGTTAATTATGTGGGGATCGCTTAGTCCCTTAACAATATTTACGAGCTCTCTAGCAATTCTCGAATCATTATACACTAAGTAGTATGTTTTCCCCTTGATCTCTATGCTTTCAAATGCCATTCGCTCAATACCCCTAATGACTCTATGAGGACCTAACCTATAGTAATGCTTCCTAATGATATGGGCCTCACTAACAAATCTCTTACTATACCTGAAGAACATATACAACCTATCAAATCTTGATGTTATAAAAGCTATTGGAAGGTAAAACAGACTATGTCTAGGCATTAGCGTTACTACAGCTTCCGTTCTTACTAAAGACTTGTAGGGTGTTAGGAATCTAGCTTTGTAACCCACGTATAGACCTATCCATTGATACTCCTTATCCTTAGGCTTTAAAACTTCCTCAAATATCCTAGCTGTATATTCGATAAGTATGAGATTTAACTTTCTACCCCTAAAGAATTGAAGAATAGCAACAATCGCGATCACAAACGCAATTAAGAATATGTCATAGGTACTAAGATCCAGATCCATACTTTAAATCACCACATTATTAATCAGCTTAGACAAATACTTACTGAAGACGGTAAGTTTATCTAGACCTTTAGGTTCTTCATAAAATAATGGTATATTGATTACTACTTGTTCCTTAAAGTAATTATTTATCAATTGTAAGGCCTCTCTTTCTTGATTTAATTTCGTCATTAATTCCTTAGGTAAGGATGCCATCTCACTAATCTCAAGTACTTTATTCACTATTACATACTGAACACTTATACCTAGCTTTGATAAGAATTCAAGAGCTCTCTTAGCTTCAAATATAGGTAATACTTCAGGGTTAACTACTAGTACTGCCATGCTTACTTTAGAATCCTTAATTATTGAGTTTATAAAATCTATCTCTCTCTTCATATGAATTAACTCTTTATATATGGGATCCTCCTCTTTACCCGATGGTATTTCGAACTCCTCACCCTTAATTACAGCTTTGATCTTCTCACCAGTAATCTCCTCAATTATTCTCCTTCTATCAAGGATAGCTTCTCTCAGCTTCATTAGTTTCTCAATCCATATAGCTGATATGGATGGTAACGCCATAATTCGTAACGTTAGACCTGTTGGTGGGGTATCAAAAACTATGATATCATATTTTCCACTTCTTACGTTACTCTTTAGAATCTCCATTATCTTATCTAGTGTAGCGTACTCTTCAATACCTGGTGAGTGCCTCAACACATCAATGTATCTATCTAGATTTAGCACCCTTAAATACCCATATATGTCCTTAACCTTATCAGTTAGGCTCTTAAGGTGTTTACTAATCATTTTCTCAAAATCTACCTCAACAGCGTATAAGTTATCGGTAATTCTCTTCGGCTCATCACCTAACTTTACGTCGAATACATCACCAAGGTTATGGGCAGGATCAAGCGATACAATCAATGTCTTCCTCTTAGTCGATACCCCTAAGGCAAAAGCTGCTGCACAAGTAGTCTTCCCTACTCCACCCTTACCCATGAAGAAGACTACTTTAAAATTCCTCTCCATAATTACTGTCCTCACTTAAGTTATCTCAAATAATCCCGCCATCTCAGCTAGCATATCGCTTAACCTACTACTCACACTCATACTAACGATTATTTCTCTAGCCATGTAGGGAAGAAGTCTTAATGATATAGTTGTTGGAGGACTTGGAAGCCCTATAAACGAGCCCAGAACTATTAAGGTAAACACATTCTCAAGCTCTCTTAATTCCACATAAACGTACTCCACAGATTTAGCTCTAAGTAGATTACTGATAATCGATAATACCTTCCTCAAACTCTTCTTAAATACCTTATTTTTCACTCCCTAACCCGTTACCTTAACTCTACTAAGCAAATTACTTTTTCTTCTGTCTTTCTTATCCCCACAACTTAATTCACATCTATACAGTAAGAAAAACATATATTGTTTTAGCATAGAATGTATTATTTGAAGGTACGCATTAGAGGTTGGTAGAATGGGTACTACAGCGTTAATTATAATTATAGGTCTTCTAATATATTTAATTGCTTACTTCACTCATGGTAAATACCTTGAGAAGTACGTAGCTAAGGCTGATCCATCTCGTGAAACACCAGCTAAGAGGTTATACGATGGTGTCGACTACGTCCCAGCAAATAAGTATGTCTTATATGGACATCACTTCGCAAGCATAGCTGGAGCTGGACCAATAGTAGGTCCTGCATTAGCTCTTGCATGGGGTTGGTTGCCAACACTTCTCTGGGTTTGGTTTGGCAATATCTTCATAGGTGTAGTACATGATTACCTCTCACTCATGAGTTCGGTAAGGTATGATGGAAGGAGTATAGCCTGGGTTTCAGGTAAGTTAATGAGTAGAAGGGCATTTTATGCGTTTAACGCATACATATGGTTTGCCCTACTGCTAGTAGTGGCTGTCTTCATAGTTGTTGTATCGGTATTGTTTACTAATGTACCAGGTAGCGCGACCGCAGCATTACTTTTAATGGTAATAGCTGTAATTACCGGTTTACTAATGTATAGAACTAGGTTAGGATTTAGGGGAGGTACCGTAGTTGGTGTTATACTACTGGTATTAGCAGTTATAACAGGTATGTACGTACCTTTACAATTATCATACCATGCTTGGGTATCTATATTAGCTATTTACTGTATAATCGCTGCTTCAATACCTGTTTGGGTACTGCTTCAACCTAGGGATTACCTTAATGCTTACATATTATGGGCTAGCTTAGCCATAGGAGGTGCAGCAGCTATAGTCGCATTTAGGGGTATGGAGATACCTGCAGTGACATCGTTATTAACAGCTAAAGTTGTTGGTGGTCAACCATCACCATTCTGGCCAACTATACCTCTAGTTGTGGCTTGCGGTGCTTTATCGGGATTCCATAGCTTAGTAGGTTCAGGTACTTCATCAAAACAATTAGCTAATGAAACTCATGGATTACTCGTTGGTTATGGTGGAATGCTTACTGAGGGCTTCCTCTCAACTATGGTTATAGCTCTACTAGGCTCCTTTGCCTTCGAGGCATTAACTAAGGCTGGATTATCATTGGCTCAAGCACAAACACTTGCAGATCCCGCACAAGCAGCTGCAACATGGACAAGCATCTTAGGTAAATATAAATGGTTCACAATAATACCTTACTCATATGCTGCAGCAACTAATGCTGTGTTTGGATTACCATTCCAGGCAATGGCGGTTTTCGCCGCCTTATGGATTACAGGATTCGCATTAACATCGCTAGATACAGCTACTAGACTTGGTAGATTTGCTTGGCAAGAGTTAATGACCCCGCTTAGGGATAGGGCTCCATCACTTTATAAGGTATTAGCTAATAGGTGGTTAGCGTCAATAATACTCGTTATTATAGCATTACCGTTAGCATGGGGTGCTGCATGGAAAGTTTTATGGCCTGCTTTTGCAGGAATGAATCAGTTATTAGCATCATTAGCTTTAATGACTGTTGCTTTATGGGCAGCTAAGGTACAGAGGACAACCGCTTTAGGTAAGGGATTGACGTTCACACCAGCATTCTTCCTATGGATAACGGTCACTGTAGCCTTAGGTTGGTATGAAGTAGTGGTAGTTCCAGCGACTATAGCTACGAATCCTGTAACAGGCTACGCTGTAGGTATAATCACTGGTATAGGACTCATACTAAATATAATGTTACTAATAGACTTCCTCCTATCACTTAGAAGACCCGTATCGTCATCATAATCCTAAATATATCTGCTTTTTAACTCATTTAATAGCTTTAAACCCTAACGTCTTCTCAACCCACATAACACGCGTAAAACCTGCTCTCCTCAGTCTCTCCTTGACACCCTTAATGATATTCGCTCTTCTCTGCTTAGGCTTCCCTACGTAATGAAATAGCCTACCTCCAGGCTTTAACACTCTATATAACTCTCTGTAAAAGTCATAACTATATAGCTCACCAGCAAGTTCAAATCTTGGTGGGTCATGAATTATGTGAGTAAATGTATTATCATTAAATTCTTGAATTACTTTAGTTATATCACCTAGTATTATCCTTACATTAGCTAACTCTCTAGACCAGGGATTAAATGTAGCTATATCTAAGACATTCTCATCAATCTCTACTGATATAACTTCACGAGCACCAAGCCTCATAGCAGTTATTGCTGTATAACCTAGTCCAGTCCCTATATCTAATACATAGCCATTAATTAACGGTCCTACACTTTTAACCTTAATGTATGCATCACTTAACGGATCTATACCCTCGATTCTATGCATATGTATACCATTAATTTCCAATGTAGGTGGTTTTTCCATACCTAAACTACGGAGCTTATAGAATCTTCTCTTACCCTCGTCATAGAATTTAAGTGGAAGTAGTTCATCATTTATCAAAGCATAAACGCTATCATCATCCCTTATTACATTCTTAGCTAATTCAATATCCAGAAATGCTCCATTAATTCTCAACCTACCATTAACTACACAAGCGTTTATATAGGTAATACCTAGGTCAAGAGTTATCTTAAAACATGGTGTGCCTCTACGTAGGCTCTCCTCTATGTACTTGACTAGGTATTTAGTAACGACTATAACTTCTTTAGGCCTAAAGAGGTACTCCTTCATCCTTGACTAAACTAGTATTGAGACTTTATTAATTATTGTAATATCTCGCTCTTAGTAATATGCTCTATCTTAACTAACTACACCTTTTTAAACTTATATTAATAAGTCTAGTTGTAGAGTCTTCATTAGTGGGGATGATGCTTCTAGCGCACCTTGCCGACATTCACTTGGGGTTTGCACAGTATGGGTATCCATGGAGAGAGGACGACATATATAGAGTCTTTCTTGAAGCTATGGATAAGGCTATTAAGGAAGGTGTTAACGTTGTAGTTATTTCTGGTGATATGTTTGATAGGTATAGACCACCCAATAAAGCTCTAAAAATAGCTATTGAAGTTGTTAAGAAAGCTCTTGAGAAGGGCATAAAGATTTATGCTATTCTTGGCGAGCATGACATACCTAGGAGGAGTGATGAAGCACCTCAAATTCTAATTCCTGGCCTTAAACTTCTTGGAACATCAAAGACCCCCCTACATGATGAAGTAATTATTGAGGGCGAGAAATACCTAATAGCAGGTATTTCCCATCACCCATCAAAAATGAAGTACTTAAGCGCTCTCAAGTCAAAACTCACTAATCTTAAACATGTATTAAAGCATTATAGAAAGTCTATACTCATGCTGCACCAGTCCATCAAGCAATTCTTCACATTTGAGGAAGGGATTGATTTAAATGACATACCCGATGAGGTAACATACGTCGCTATGGGCCATCTACATAGGAGGGTAAAGACCAGACTAGAAAGTGGTGGAGTTGTAGCATATCCAGGTAGCTTAGAGATACTACGTGTAGATGAGATTGATGTATGGCTTAAGGAAGGTAAAGGTTTCTACATAGTCGATCTAAGTAGTGATGAGCCCTATATCCATGCTATAAACGTAAACGTGAGACCCCAATTAAGAATTACAACGAGGTATCCTAACCATGTCTTAGCAGTAAGGAGTGCTGTAAGTAAATTGAGGTCTCTAGGCTTAGGTAAGACTTGGGATAAGGGGATACTCCACGTAGATTTAGAGATTGAAGCAAGTAAGAAGAACTTAAGTAGGAATGTAATTGATGAATTAATTAATATTGCGGGTCAAAATGTGTACGTAAGACCTAAGTTAAGGGTAATTAAAGAGTCGAGGGAAGGACTTGAACGAATATCTCATGAGAATGTTAGTGAAATCGATATAGTTAAGGAGTTCATAAGTAGCACGTTAGGTGTTAAGGATGAACGTATTAGTAAAGACTTAGCTGAAGTAATCATCAAAATCAAGAATATATTAGCTAATTTAGAGTCTGGCGATATTAATGAGTACATCAATGAATTATTTAAATATGAAAGTATCTGGAAGTCTAAAGTAGGTGTTTTAGAACCATTAAGAGTTGAGAAGCTACCATTAAGTACAGGAACTCCTGGAAGGTCCTCTAAGGAATTAGGTAAGAGTGAGAGCAAGAGTAGGAAATCCTTACGTAAGGGTGAGGGTCTTTTGAGATTTCTCGGTGATTCTTGATGGTTATAACCATAAGGAGAGTTTATCTAAGGAACTTCGTGTCTCATAAGGAGACTACCATAGAATTTGATAAAGGAGTAACGGCACTAATAGGGCCTAATGGTGCAGGTAAGAGTAGTATTGTTGAGGCTATATATTACGCATTGACAGGGGAGGTACTGAGAGGTGAGGGTAGGGGTAGGAGGAAGGACGTAATAATTAATGAGATATCTAAAAGTAATGAAGCTTACGTGAAACTATGGTTGGATGTTGGTGGTACTGAGGTAGTCATTGAGAGAAGACAGAGTAGATTTGGTAAGACATTCTCTGATACCGTAGTAAGGGTTGGTGGTAAGACATACTTGAGTACTAATGAGGTTAAGAGGGTGATAACGGAGCTCTTCGGAGTTTCTGAAACTGCTTTGAGGAGAATTATTGAAACCATAGCTATAGTACCTCAAGGTGAGATTAGTAAATTATTGACATTACCTCAAGCTAAGAGAAAGGAATTAATAGACCAATTATTAGGTCTTGAAGCTTACGAGAAAGCATACGATAATATGGATAAAATCGAAATTAGGGTTAAGACTAAGAAGTTCGGTACTCAGATACTCAATGTAAGAAAGCAGAGCTTAAACAATATAAGAGAGTTATACTCTACGTTAATCAATGAAGCAGAGAGAATTAAGAGGGAGCTAAACAGTTATGTCAATGAGCTAAAAGAGTTAAGTAGGAAGTTAAGTGAGGTAAGTAGGAAGGAATCATATCTTGAAGCTAAGGTCAAAGAATTAAGGTTGAAGAAGGATGAATTAAGCAGGATTACCGGAAGGAAGGATGAACTAGAAAATACATTAGCAGGTTTACGTACCGATATAGAGAAATTAAGAAGTAAGATTGAGGAAATCAGCGAAGCAATTAAGAGACTAGAGAAGGAGAGTAAATCCATAGATGAATTAAGGAGAAAGGCCTCACTTCATGATGACATATTGAGAGCCATAAATATTAAGAACATGCTTGAAAGTAAGAAGTCATTATTAAATGTTAAATTAAAGGAGTATGAGGTAATGAATAGGAATCTTGCTAGACTCAATGAGCTAAGGAGTAGGTACGGCGACTTAAGTAAGGCGAAAAATTATCTATCATCAATAGAGAATGTTGAGGAAGCTATTAGGAAGTTGGATGAAGAGATTAAAACTAAGGAGTCCACATTGAACGCTATTAAGAATGAAATTGTAAGTAAGGAATCTAAGATCTCGGAATTCAGACGTAGGACAGAAAGCGTACTAAGTAGGGTATCTGAACTTCTTAAAGTAGATGTACCATCACTAAATGAAGCATTAACGGCCATTAGGAAAAGTATAGCATCACTGAGAAGAGAATTAGATGAAATTAATGCAAAATACAACAGCGTCTACGGTGAACTCCAATTACTAAGAGGCTTCATTAACGATATTAAAGATAAATTAGAGATCATTAGCCAAGCAAGTGATGGAGGTAGGTGCCCCCTATGTGAACAACCATTAAGTGAAGAACGTAGGAGGAACATTATTGAGAAGTTAAATAAAGAGTTAAAGAATTATAATGAGAGACTTAATAAGTTAAGTAATGAATTATCCAGGCTCAGTGAAGCTAGGGAAAGTCTTGAAGCAGATATTCAATACCTTATGGAATTAGAAATACTGATTAAGGACGTACTCAAAGAGGAAGAGATAACCGTTAGAATGAAGGATGAAATTCATAATTTAAGACTCAAGTACGATAGTTTAAGTAAGGAATTAGAGGATTTAAGGAAGAGGAAGGATGAGTTATTGAGGTTAGTCGGTGCTAAGGAGTTAATTATCAGAGATCTTGAAGAGTATGAAAGACTTCTAAGTGAAGGTATTAATGAGGGCGTACTCAAGAG
>Ga0190367_1001459_pt1 | contig 13642 bp, 5 predicted proteins | sample 4872181011_MG_FD_171838 | JGI IMG/M metagenome (GOLD analysis project Ga0190367, IMG submission 171838) | Hydrothermal vent microbial mat bacterial communities from Southern Trench, Guaymas Basin, Mexico - 4872-18-10-11_MG | ecosystem: Environmental > Aquatic > Marine > Hydrothermal vents >...
AGGTGTTGGAGAAGGAGAGGGGCTTGGGGAAGGACTTGGTGAAGGGCTTGGAGAAGGTGTTGGAGAAGGAGAGGGGCTTGGGGAAGGACTTGGTGAAGGGCTTGGAGAAGGTGTTGGAGAAGGAGAGGGGCTTGGGGAAGGACTTGGTGAAGGGCTTGGAGAAGGTGTTGGAGAAGGAGAGACGCCAAGGGGAATTTCTCTAATCCTTTCATTATTCTCCGGGTTAAAATCGGGGTTATTATCTTCACGGATGCTTGATTTCACTGAAATATTGTAGTAACCAGGGGAAAGACCTGAGGTATCCCAGCAATTACTTGCGCGATGGGGGGGGTGAGGAACTTCAATGGAATCTCCCGGTTCCATGAACCATTCATGAATAGGTGGAATAAGTGAGCTCCAAGATTCATTTGAAACCCTTACCGTCACATTTACCATTTCATCTTGCTCACCATAGTTAACAACTTTGTAAATGATGTAATATTTCTCGCCTATTCGCATTTCTTCAGGAGATACTTCCTCATTTCGCTCATTCACTATTTTTATACCATTTCCCTCAGGATAGAAGTCAGTGGGAATGCCTACATCTCTTATTATTCTTCTTTTGAGTGTGAGGTTAAGGTTTAAAAACCCTTTTTCTATTTCTTCGCGAGTTAAAGTGTGTATAGATGAGTTAATATATAACCTGTCACGACTCATGGCGTCAAATTGTAATACATCCCCTTCAATTACATCAAACGGATAAGTGAGAAGACAATAATAATAGCTACTATTTTCATTCGTATATGCGTTCCATTCCTCAAAAGTCTTTAAATTCTTTATATTAACTGAGGGATTGAGGCATTTACTGCCATTGTCGTAAAATACATTGCCTGAAATTAAAAGAGGAGAGGGGACAGATAAGATTACATCTACACTACCATTGTTAGCAATATGGTGAATAGGCTTTGCGAAAGGGTCGCTTAGCAATACATTTGACAGATTTATATGACTTCTACCCCGCTTAACCGCCTCAAATTTTATTTTCGCAACTATACCGGGGGAAATTACTCCATAATCCACTCCCTTTCTTGTCTCAGCATATACAATTTTACCCATAGTGTTATTAATTTCGTTCGCTACTTCCCATGTAGGAATGCCATCTTGACTGAGAAAATTTCCTTTTGTTTGCGAAACCGCTCTTAATACACTATTGTTAAAATATAACTCATATTGAACGCCATATATCTCCTCACCTTTTGGGTCTATTGTTATGTTAATTGTGAAATTATCCCCTTCTTCAACTCTGTAATAAGAGGGTTCGACACTTATTACCGGTGATGCGGATATTTCAACAATTTCCGGTTCAACATGCGCAGTGATTAAGGAAAAGAATGAAAGAGCGCCCACAAGCGCCGCTAAAATACTAATAAGTATGATTCTTTTCCCACCTTTCATGCGTCTCGCACCTTAATATTCTCTGTTCTATTGCTTGTAGCGGTGGGGCTTATACGATAGTATAACCTGATGGCAGGAATCCAGTCCGTATATCTTCTACCATTCACATCAATAAATTCGCTACATGTGATGACTCCATCATCCGTTTCTAAGATATTAGTGTGGTGTATTTGCGGATAAGAGCCTGTTATTATCGTGTAATTGTATGTGTGATTTGCAAGAAGGATGAAAGTGTGAGGGAAAGTAACGTTATGGTAGTCGTCAATATAACCATTCCAGCGAGCTTCTGCTATTATTTCTGTGCCGTTGTAAATTATAACATGTTCAGTATGACCACCTGTCCCTTCGCAAGGATAGGTGTAAATGCAATTGACAATAATATCATGTTTAGGCGTAATTGTGCCGTTGTGTATGCCTGCGATGCTTGGATATTCACCTCTTCCAGTGTCAAACATCGCACCAAGCACAATGTTCTTCTCAAAACCTCCTCTTCTCATGTCATCTTCCGTTACAGTGTAATTAAACTCAACAACTGTGATGGCATTTATGCGGAAATGCAAAATGTCCCCAGCACAAACATGTGTGGAGTCCGTTAAAACTTGGTAGTAGCTTTCACTTGTTTTCGCAATTAGCCCCTCAGAAGTATTCAGATTTGTGATTGTGATCTCAGGACGTAAAACGGGCTTTCCACTGCTATGTATCACTGAGCCAGAGATTAAAAAGGGAATAATAGGCTCTACTATGACATTTCCACTGCTTACATTAGTCTTTGTCACATTTGTGTCACTTAAGATTACATTGCTTAATTTCAGCCCACTCCTGCCACATTTAATAGCTTTGAAAGTGATAGAAGCTAATGTGCCTGGGGTTGTGACGCCATTTTTCACTCCTATTCTCGTCTCTCCATATTCAACCTTACCGATAGTATTGTTGATTTCATTTCTTACAGGATATGTATTCGCACCATCTTGTGATAGGAAATTCCCCTGCGATTGCGATATTGCCTTCAATATAATTGGGTTGAAATACAAGTCGTATTGAGCAGCGTATATCTCATATCCGGCGGGATTCACTGTTATGTTTATTGTGAATGTTTCATTCTGAAATACTTTCAGATGCGAGGGTTCAACGCTTATTGTTGGCATTGATGGCGCAGTTGCTGGCATTATCGCTATTACCACCATGCAGACGCAGATTAAAACGGCTTCCTTCCCTCCCTTCCTGAAATTTCCCATTTTTCACATCCTCCTTTTTCTCCTCATGTAGGAAAGTGCCAATGAGGCTATTGCGATTGCGACTTCAAAGCCCGGTATTTGTTTCCATCCTTGCGGAGTGTGTGGTGAAGGAGTCGTAGTAGTGGCGGGTATGGGAGATGCGGCAGCAGAGGAAGGCGTAGGTGACAACAAGGGCGACGAAGGTGTTGTCGTCGGTGTAGGCGTGGGTGAAAGTGTAGGCGAAAGCGGAGAAGGAGAGGGAGTAGGAGGTTTGTATAGCAGTTCTGGGTATTTGAGTCTCCAAGCATCTAAGCCTCCGAGCATGTTGTAAGCGAGGAAGCCATTCTCCGCTAATATCTCGCATGCATCCCTGCTTATTTTACCACTCTGCGAATAAACAATGATTTTCTTTGTCGCATCCAACTCTCTAATTCTCTCCTCTAACTCCGAAAGAGGAATATTTACGGCATCAAGTATATGCTCTGCACTGTATTTTTCCTCCGTTCTGACATCCAAGAATGTAATTTGTGTCGGATTCTCCTCATACATTTCGTGTGCTTCTTCAACAGTGATGTCCGTGTAAGTGGGAGTAGGTGAAGGTGCAGGAGAGGGGACTGTGGTTGCGGGTGTGGCAGGCGCACTTACATCAACTTTCCCGCTCTCTATGGTAGCTTCAATAGGAGTGGCGTTGGTGTCGCTTAAAATCACATTGCTCAACTTTAGCACACTCGTCCCCGTTCCTATGACCTTAAATGAAATGGATGAGAGCACGCCAGCCTCTTTCACACCTTTCTCTACACCCATTCTTGTCTCTACATATTCAATCTTACCGATAGTATTGTTGATTTCATTCACAAGAACGATTGTATTTTCACCATCTTGTGATAGAAAATTCCCCTGCGATTGCGAAGTTGCATTCAATATGTTCGGATTAAAGTATAAATCGTATTGAACAGCATATATCTCTGCACCATTTGGCTCTATTTTTATCTCAATTGTGAAATTCTCGCCGGGGGATGCCTCTATGAACGATGGACTAACGCTTATCTTTGGCGTTGCGGATGTTGCAGTCGTTAGACATAAGATAAGAAGCAATGCGCAACAACACACAGTTCCCCTTCTCACTCCAATCCCCATCATTTCCTTCACCTCTTTCTCTTCTGCCCCTATATAAATATTAACTTTTCAATCCTTAATGTAATTCCTTCCACATTCATTCCTCATAAATATTACCATAGCTCCGTTCATAGTCGGATGGAGGTCTTGCTCGGTGTATTGGTCTTAGAGGCAACTTTGTGTCCATGGGATGTTCATATAAGAAAGTCCATTGAAAAAGCAAAAAGGGAAAAAAGAAAAATTTTCAACATTTTTTCCTGTTCCTATTGGTTTGCTTACCATGCTGTGTGTCCCCACATCGTTCCGACAATCACTGCATCCAATATGTTTATCTCGCAGTCGTTGTTCAGGTCGGCGCCACTCTGCTCTTCGCTGCTCCATACAGGACCGCAGCATGTCGCAGCAGTTCCGTCGCACTTCTCGCCGAAGTGCTTACCTATCCATACTGCATCAAGGATGTTCACGACACCGTCGCCGTTCGCATCTCCAGCCATGTATACAATCACATCAAAGTATTCAGTGGTGCTCATCTCTGGGCATCCATCATCCGTCACGGTAACACTCGCATTGAGCGGTTCGTAGCTGTTTGTAGATGAGTTCCACTTCCATGTTATGTATGAGTGGTTCTTGCATATGCAGCAGACGCCACTGTGCGGGTCGCATGGCAGTCCCCCCTCAGTCGTTCCATACTGACCGTCTCCGAATGACCATCTTATGTATGAGATGTTGTAGCCCTTCTTCTCATCAGGATCCGTGACATTCACGCAAAGCACCGCAAGCGATTCATACTTCTTCTGCGCATTGTTTATCAGATGCTTTGAACCTACCCAGAGAATCTCAGGCGGTTTGTTCTTGTATATCGTGACTGTGCCGTTGTGAACCTCATACCACTTGTTCTCCTGCTTGTCAGAGTCTACGAGGACTACTTCTGTTATGTTAATAGATGTCGTTGCTCCAGGTTCTCCGATTGCAGTGAACTGTATTTTTGCAAGTGTTCCTCTGCGTGTCACACCAGTGTCAGTGCCAACCCTCGTCTCCGCATACTCTATCGTCCCTGTTGCGTGGTCTATCTTGTTGACAATAACCATTGTCTCGTTACCGTCCTGGCTCAAGAAGTCTCCTGAGACTTGCGACTCCGCCCTCAGCACACTCGGATCATACTTGATTGTATATTGCACTCCGTAGACATCCACCATCACACCATTCAGAATTGCCGTGTATGGATCAACAACAACTTCAATGTCAAACTGGTCCTGCGGCTGCACTGTCACATTCGCAGGCACAATCTCCACAACCTTCTTCTTGCCCTTCTCCAGCACTAAGAACGCATTGCTTGCTGCCATAAAATCGCCTTTTGTCTTACCCGCTGACCTATTTATGTGCGACTGGAATGCAACGATGTTCTCACCCTGCTTGAGGTAAAGTCCCACCTCTGTCTTTGCGACACTGAATGGACTATCAGGTTGATAAATCTCACAGCCGGGATACCATACCCCTTTCCACAGTTTGTCATTGAAGTACAGTCTGTTCTGGTCATCGCCTTCGTTTGCAAGAGGTGCAACAGTTATCAACTTAGCCCTTGCGAATTTACTTATATCTTCGGTGACATTGAATGTAGCATAAGCTGTTGCCTCTTCTGAACTCACACCATAGGCGTCTTTTGCATACAGCAAATCCATCCCCTCATTGATGTAGATTATACGTTCTGGCTCGTTTGGATGCTCATAAATCACAATTAGAAGCATGCCGTCCATTGAGACATTGCCACCACCAGGATAGGTATTGGTGAGTTCTGCCTTTATGTTTTGTGACGGATTAGTGCTCCACCATGCTTTTAATGCATTTGTCACATTATATACTGCCATTCCTACTGGAGAAGTGTAGTCCCAACTGCCAAATCCTTTAGCATCTGAATAGTTTACCTCGAGTGGAATGCTGCTTCCGTAGAATTTTAGGTTGAAGAAATCCACTATGTTCTGGCTTGGTGTCCTATCTGCGTGATAGTATACATACAATCTTGCATACTTAATAGTTGCCCCATTTGGAATTGAAAGATTTTCTGGAGTCCAAGTGATGTTGTAAGTCGTCCAGTGTGGATAATACCAATAGCTGTAGTAATAGCTGTCACCGATAGAATATCGCAGGTTGTAGTGTCCCTGTGTTGTGTTATACACGTGTACTATGCTCCTGCCATCCTGCCAGCCGTCACCTTTGTAGCCATTAACGATAGGCGTCACATCTCTTGTCCGCACATTGTTACTTTCGTTGCATTCTGTCACATTATTTAGAGAATCAGCAGTCACAATAATCCTGTATGGTTCATTTGCGAATGGATACCACTTGCACTTGCAATCAACAGTTGTATTTGCGCCAGCAGAAAGACCATCACTGACAAGCACTTCGCAAAGCATCTCCTCAGGACCACTCATGTGGCTCACATTAAAGCGCACATAGAACGGCCCTGCGGCGCCATTTCCTATGTTCTTTATCGTTGCGCTTATGTTATTGCATTCTCTCTTCGCACCCGTATGGTTCGTCGGCCCTACTGCACGGTCTCCAAGCCCTGGAGCATCCCGGTTCAGTTCAATGTTTGTCACAATTAGGTCTGGATTAGTGCATGTGAAGTTACCGTCTGTCCACTTTGTTCTTATCTCTTTCATGTCCTTGTCAAATAGTGCGCTGTATCTCGCACCCTGATATGGTGCATTATCAAATTTATCTCTGAAATCCAGCTTCGTCGAGCAGTTGCATGTATTATTGCAGTGAATCGTGAGCGTTCCCACCATGTATTTACCGTCTATCTCGTCGTTCCTTGCGAATGTTATCCACAGCTCTCCCGGTTGCACCAACACATCTGGCCAGTCGTTGCCATGCGGGAACACAGTCTTGTTGCGCACCCAATTAACGACTTCTGCGCAGTAGGGGTCGTAAGTGAGGTTTATCTGCCCCGACTGGAACATTCCTGTGCCGTTCACCCATATTTCCACTTCAGTGGTGTTGCAGTAAGACGCATTGCTGTTCTGCGGCACGAAGTATATCTCCTTCTCGTAAGGTCTTTTTGTACAAATCATCACCTCGTCCTCGCCAGAATACCACCCTACGAATCCCGTCTTCGGACACCACGCAGTTACATTAACACGGTTGAAGTCACAACCCTCTTCTTTGTTCATAGTTACGTTGAAGTACATCGTCACCGTCTGGCCACTGTTGAGTGTTGAGAATGTCCAATTTACGTAGCCACCTTGAGACCCGATGCTCGAGTTTGCGGCAGGTGTTGGACTTGCGCTGTCATTGTAGGTCATGCCTGGATCAAACGTGTCGTTGACCGACAAGTTGGTGAAGTTGCAGCATATTGCGGTTACGTTTATCATGAACCGGAATTCATCACCTTTTACTGCATTCGTGATTGGACCGTCTACCCATGCACTTCCATCCCAAACTTTCTTGTCTACTATTATGCTCGGCTTGCCGCAGATGAAGGTGCCGTTCTCTCCAGGCACATCAAAGTCCCCTGAACTATTTGATAGATATGTCTCGTAAACGAAGGTCAAGTTTGACACGCAGCATGTCGACGATACACATTCTAATGTGATATTTCCGACATGGTAATCGGCAGGTGGTAAGTCAACCATATTCGCATACGTTGCCCAGAACTGTTTTCTGTTAGGTGCAACATTAATCCATCCCTGACCGCCAAGAATGTTCCAGTTCGTCGTGTTCTGCTTGAAACCTGTTATGTTCACACATCTCGGATCATATTCTATGGTGAACTTCCCACCACCTATCTTCATGGAAGAATTAGCGTGAACTTGCACTTCTGTTGTATTTCCTGGACCTGGCACACTGGCATTAGGCGGACTTAGATAGTATATACCCTCCTCTCCCTGCGGTATTGGAACAGGTCGGAAGTAACCAAAAGCCTGTGGTGCAATTACTGCAAGTATAGAAGCAACAATCATCGCTGCCATCGCTATACCTACCACCTTTTTCCTTTCGTTCATTTTCTCCTTCCTCACCTCCCCCTCGTTTGGGTATTTATGTCATAGCGCCCCTCCTCGGCGCTCTGAAGCCCCTTCAGGTGTCTCTTGCAACCCGAGAGGGGCACACCCCTCCGCTTCAACGCCCTTATGTTCGCCACTTATCTTCTTTTGCTCATACTTCATGCGAAGGATGAAAGATGGGGTTATAAATAACATTATGAAATAAAAACATATGCAAAAAGCATGTGTAAAAAGCAGATTTCTTCGCACCTAACCGAAAAGGCACATGGGAGGACGGAAATATTTCCTCTTTGGGCTTTATAGTGCCTGTAAGAAAATTTTTATTGCTAAGGGATAGACGCAAAAAAGAAGAGAAAGGGAAAAAATAAAAAACTTGCAACTTTTTCGCTCTTCTGCTCTGTCTATCAGCAGCTCTCCGTCAGCGTTCCAGCACTTTTCATGCTTATAAAGTATCCTTCTCCTCGTTCCATCGTCGTGAAGTCGTTGAACACTGGAGGAGCGACAGGATTGTAAACCTCGAATTTCCGCTCAATCGCATTCCACCTTGCGACATACCAGTAGTCGCCAGCAATTGAAGAGAGAGCATCTGTGATGTCTTTTGAGCAGTTCAGCCATCCGACCATGTTCAAGCCCTTCTTTAACTCAATACTCATTGAAGTGTATGGTGTTCCGCTGTATGTCCATGTGCAGTTTTGCGTAACATAAACGAAGTAGCCTGTGCCGGGGTCCATTGTGCTCGCTCTTTCAAATTGTTTTGATGTTGCATTGTATCTATATACCGCACTGACATTGTCCCACACTGATGCCAGAACACTGCTTGTGCTGTTATCTGAAGGTGTCAGCGGCAGTGACACTAAGTTCCAGCCCTTGTAAAGGGTTTTGCTGTATGTTTCCTCCACCGGTGCACCACATGTGAATGTTCCTGCTTTATATGGATATGGTTCATTTACATCATAGTCACTTGTTATATTTGATAGATATGTCTCATAGACAAACGACAAGTTTGACACGCAGCATGTCGACGATACACATTCTAATGTGATATTTCCGACATGGTAATCGGCAGGTGGTAAGTCAACCATATTCGCATACGTTGCCCAGAACTGTTTTCTGTTAGGTGCAACATTAATCCATCCCTGACCGCCAAGAATGTTCCAGTTCGTCGTGTTCTGCTTGAAACCTGTTATGTTCACACATCTCGGATCATATTCTATGGTGAACTTCCCACCACCTATCTTCATGGAAGAATTAGCGTGAACTTGCACTTCTGTTGTATTTCCTGGACCTGGCACACTGGCATTAGGCGGACTTAGATAGTATATACCCTCCTCTCCCTGCGGTATTGGAACAGGTCGGAAGTAACCAAAAGCCTGTGGTGCAATTACTGCAAGTATAGAAGCAACAATCATCGCTGCCATCGCTATATATGTCACTTTTTTACCGTTTTTTACTTTCATTTTTATGTGCATCACATTTTTCCGCATTTTCCACACCTCTTTCAGCAGCTACAGCAGCTACAACATGTCAATGGTTCCCCCCGTATTATTTTGAGGCCATCACTCACCCCTACTCTGCCATCACAATTTACATCACTTGCCCACCGACTCGCAACTGGTTCCCCCCGTATTATTTTGAGGCCATCACTCACCCCTACTCTGCCATCACCTCCCGCATCACCGCACTTAACAAGTGTGTAGTTATTCCACGGCTCTATAAGTGGACGGTAATCCTGAGCTCCCGCACCTCCATCAATGCTGTAAGCGGAATTATTGATTCCATCGCCATCTGGGTCGTTTACCGTGCAATTGCTCCAGTAATTACCTGTGTAGTTGTCGTATACCTTCCCGCCGTATTTGTAACCGATGCCCCAAGGATTATCAACGGAGCAGTTCCAGCAGTTCGTCCCTGTGTTGTCGTATGCCTGTGATGTCCGTCCCGTGAAGTTAAGATTATTAGAGATGAAGTCATTCCAGAACACGCAGTTGTGAGAACTGTTGTCCATTTTCAGTCCGTAATCACCGCTATACATTATATCGTTGCCGAAAATCTTGCTCCAATTGCCCCACACATATATACCGCATTTCGTATTGTTTCGTATAGTATTATCTTCAACGGTATGGTAGAATCCCATGAGTTCAATGCCATAGGAATTGTTCACAATCGTGTTTTTTCTTATGCTAACGAACTGCGTATCATTCAGGTATCCAGGTTTGAGTGCTCTTGGGAAGATTTCTATGCCTGATGCGATGCTATCTTGCACCGTGTTGTTTATTATATCTACATATCTTGATTTCACGACCATTATGCCCTTGTAGTTCCCTTGAATCATGTTCTCCTCTATTGTCCCGTTAGATAAGTTACCTAAATATATACCTCTGCCACCTTCGCCACCGTAGACCTGACAATTCCTGATTGTGCAGTTCTTTATAACAAATGGGACATTTGTGTTCTCTATATGGATGCCATCGTAACCCTTAAGGTTCTCTATCGTGTGGTTCTCTATATAATAGGTTCCGCTTATATTTTTAGCTATTCCTGCTTTTTCTAGCTCATTAAAATCACTGTTGCTCATCACGATAATCGCTCGCCCAACGATGTGCACTTCTGTCCGCTCATTGTTCCATTCTTTCAGTTCGTCCACTTGATTGTTCACATCTGCAATCACTTTAAATTCATAAGTTCCTGCGGGCAAGTTCACCATGAAATTCACCACCTTGCTCTCGCTCATGTTAAGTCCGTTCACACTCACAGTTCCGTTCAGCACATCGTCGACATACAAACTGACATTGAAAGAAGTTGTGACATTCGCCGTGCCGTTATTCACGATTGTTGCATTTATTATCTGGTTGGTATTCGGCTTTATGACATCTGGGAATCCGATGTCGCTGACGATGAGGTCGGGTATGGAAGCATTTTGTAGCACTAAGATTGCATTGCAAACACTGACATATCCATCTTCTCCACGACTATACCAAACTGACTGATTGCCAGTTGTATTCAAATAGTTGAGAACATCCCATGTGTTTATCTCAAAATCATTGCTATCAACCCTGCTTGTGTCCAGCGGATTCCCATTAAATTTAGAGCAATTACTGCAAACGGGGTCGTATGCGGTCAGATGAACCATAGTCAACTCCGCTATGTTCGGACCAATTGTGACAGTGCCGTTGAAATATGTTGTATTCTCGTTATAATTATTGACATAATTCAGCGCATCGTGTCCATCATTTATCCAATACTGGATTAGAGGATAACTGTTATTCTCTAACACGACAACAAGAACGATGCCATAGACTCTGCCATCAATCGTTCCATTGATTTTTGATACGTTCGCTGTGTTTGTTTGTCCTGCAGTGACATTATCTGTCACATTATACCACCACCAATATTTGCCGTGCGTGGTTGCCCAGACATTTGAATTGTTGTCATATTTGCCCTCGAGATGTAATGGACCAAGTTCGTTTCCATTGAACTTAACACTCACCCATCCTTCGTTATACGCGTTGCCGCCCCATACACCACTATATAAGTATGCCTTTCTGACAGTTCCAGCAGGCACATCGAAAGAACCTGAAAGAGTCGTTTGTCCGTTCCAACCCACACTACCTATGAAAACAGTGCCATTCAACGTGCCGCTTGACCTCGTCGTCAGTCCCCATCCATTAAATTGATAATCCGCCACCGCCACTGGTATGCTGAGAAACACTATCGCCGCAACTAATATCGCCGCTATACATCCACATCTTACCCCTTTCTCCATCCTTTCACCACCTCCTTCTGCTGTTTGCTTTTATCTGCGCCATCATCGGCGCCCTTTCGCCCTCACGGAATATCGCACCCCGTAAAGGGCATCTTATTTCTCATACCTTCATCCGCCTCTATCTTACATCGTGCTAAAAATAAATAACATTATGGAATTAAAACATGTGCTTTTTGCATATGCAATAAACACACTCATTATTTATTATGTCTTGCGAAGATAGCGAAGAAGATGATGAAGAAGGGATGAGAGGAAAGAAGGAGATGAGAGGAAAGAAAAAAGGAAAGTGGAAGAAAGCGCAGATTTCGTGTGTCATCATACTTACATTACTTGTAACATCGCAGAACATCTCTTCGCCCTTTTCGCCCGCCAACAATTCCACCCCCCCACTGAATTCAACATTTCCATCTGCAACGCCATCACCTCCTTCGCTTAACATATCCACACCGAGTATTGTGTCGTTTGAACCGAAATCAATGATAGTATGTGATTATGAGGGTGAAAGAAGAACATTCAGCATGTCCACTGACCAGGTTGTAGATGTGCGATGGCTTATAAATGGAACTGAGATTCAGGTGAACAAGAGCGTAATAAATGCTTCATACACAAAAAGCGCAACTGTCGGTATGTGGAATGTCTCTGCTATAGCATTTAACAAAAACGGAACAGTAATGCATACATGGATTTGGAAAGTGTCTCAAAACTTCGCAAATCGCACAAACCGAACAAACCTCACGACTCCCTCACCGACGCAACCTATAATGCAAACACCAATACCTTCTTCATCTTCCCCGACGCATTCACCTCCACCTACGCCTACCCCAAAACTTTCCCCGCAATCAAAACCTACACAAAAGAAAACATATACAAACATTACAGCACCTTTCTATATCTTCGGCTGGGTATATTACGAGGATAAAGAAGAATGTTACAATCCTATTGTAATCGTGAGCGATGGAAAAAATAAGTGGCATGCCGAGACTTCTTCTCATTCTAACTTCTTTCATCTTTTCATCACAAATATAAGCGAAGGAGATGATATTCTTATCAATGTTTCTGATGGAAATCAACATAATAGCACAAATTTGGTGGTAACACATGAAGACATGAAAAGAGGAGGTATTTTTAATGTCAATCTGACGCTTAAAAGCCCGACACAGACGGACTTGGCAGTAACAAGATTATGGATAGAGCAGCCAGAAATTATAATTGGAGATGTTGTGAATGTGACTGCGGAAATTGAGAATAGAGGAAAAAGCACATGCGCAACGACAACATTCTACGACGAAAAGAACATCTCTATATTTAAATTCTATTGGAATGTGCCTAACTTTACAAATAAGGGAAATGACATCATAGTTCAGCCTGAAGCCCTAAAAATAAGAATACACTTCATTGAGCTGGGAATTCAGGATGGGGGTTATGTGAGAATTTACGATAAAAAAGATGATTTGATTCATAATTTCACGGTGGATGCAGGAGATTTTAATATAACAGATTTTTGGACAAATTGGAGCGAAGGAGATGAAATAAGAATAGAATCCTATGCAAGAAATTATCTGTATTTCATGATTGATAAATATGAGGCGATATTTGGAAATAAAACACAGAGATTAGGAAGCGGTCAGTCTTCTAGCTTCACGGCGAGGTGGAATGCATCCGCATGGTTCAACGATGATGACATAGCTTCTGGCAATCACACAATTCGTGTGCGTGTTATGCCTCTGCCAAATGAATCAAATGTTGAGAATAACGAGATGAGCAGGACAATATGTGTGAAGCCAGCCAGAATAGATATTCAGGTGAAAAATCTCTTCGTGGATAAGGAAACACTTCTTGACGGTGATGTTGTCAATATTACTGCTGTTATTACGAACAACGGATATGAAGATGTGAGTGAATTAAAAATTATGTTTATAGATGAAGAGAATGAAAGGAAGGAGTGCTTCGGTGAAACTACTATTCATAATCTAAAAGCAGGTAGTTCCGCAACAATCCCCACAGTTTGGAACGCTACTTACGGCAATCATACTATAACAGTGATAGCAGACCCTGATGACGCCATCCCAGAGCTTAATGAAACCAACAATCAGAGGAATATACAAGTATATGTGAGG